>Ga0265297_10008091_pt1 | contig 14197 bp, 6 predicted proteins | sample Munlanlwell13791_FD_192502 | JGI IMG/M metagenome (GOLD analysis project Ga0265297, IMG submission 192502) | Leachate microbial communities from a municipal landfill in Southern Ontario, Canada - Leachate well 137-91 | ecosystem: Engineered > Solid waste > Landfill > Unclassified | place... | reverse complement strand
ATAATAGGATCTTCACAAAGCAGGGCTAAATTACGTCGATAAATTCAATACCGCGGTCAACAACACCGGCAGGCGTGGTGACCACAAGCCCGATTATTTTAATGCCCGGGTCGGCATAGGAGGTAGTGAAAGAGTTTTCCTGATATGACGCAGCGCCTTTGCCTGTATCCCCGGACCAGAAATACTGCAATTGCACCTGCATACAGCCGCTTTCAGGAGGGGTCGCGTTCGCGGTCACGGTAAGCTCTCCCCCCGGAGAAACCTCGGATGGAGATGCCTTGATATCGACCCTGTTCATAGAAAACCGGCTGTTTTCCGGCTTCAACGTCATATCCAGCATTGTTTTGATATTGAATTCTAGAGGCCGGGATTCTTCAATTTCAAGCAATCGCGCATTTGCAAGGGATACAGTCTCGCCAAAACCGTCTTTCGCGCTTTCGATGAGCTTGGTATAATATTCTTTCGCTAATGCATTTTCTCCCTGCCATTGCGCGATCAGCCCGAGGTAATACAGGCCCGTGATAGCCTGCGCAGACACAACCGGCTGCCCCGCAAGCCTGCCGAATATTTCCTGCGCCGCTTTAATATCTTTATCGACGTACAGCGCGATAATGCCTGTTTTAAGCAACGCGCCTTCGAAATGCTCGCTCTGCGGATACGAACCCGAAAACGAAGTGTACAACTCCTTCGCGCGGGTATAGTCCTTATTCTTCTCCGCGTTCAACGCCCGCTGATAAGCAAGCCCTTCGTCGAAAACGTCTGGGCCGAACATTTCTTCTATCCTGGAAAATATCTTTTCCGCATAATCAATGTCATACGCGCCGTCTTTCTTATATGAAAAAAGTTCGGCAATATCGATCATCTCGAGCTTTACTTTGTCAGGGCTGGCAGATTTAGAAATGCGGTCGATGTACACCGTATAAAGCGCCTGGGCTAATTCCATAGTGCCCTGCTTGTAAAAAGACATTGCGGTATTCTGCAATTCGTCGTCGGACAGATCCGAGGAAATAACTTTTTCGCCGTAGAGTTTATACAGTTCTTTTGCCTTATCCTTGACGTCATAATCGAGCAATTTATCGGCAACAGCTTTGAGAGGCTTGAGATCTTTCGCCTCTGCCGCGTATACTTTAACTGCGGCCATAAGATCCTCAAGCGCCTGCTCATTAAACACATCCTGCTGATCCTTATGGAACCGCCAAAGGATAAGCCTGCTGTATACGCGCAGAGGATCGGCCTCAGGGAACGCCCTGACCGCCCTGTCCAGATTGTCCGTGATATCTTTACGGTAATCATTGCCCTTGCTGAAATATTCATCCCAATTCTGGGTTTCTTCGAGATATTTCATCTGCTGATAGCGGGCAGCGCCCGTGTAATAATCAGCAAGAGGCGCAATAGTCTTTTTCTTTTTTGCCGCACTGGCAAGGAGATCGACAAATTCCTGATAACGGTTCTGCTCGAAAAACGCCCCCTGCGCCTCTTCGAGGATCTCAGCGGCTTCAATATCGGTTTTAGCAGACAGGATCTCTTTCGAAAAATCCTTGTCCTTCGAAGCCTGGGGCGGCTGGGCGCACGCCGATCCGCAGGCGAAGATGATCATGCATGCCGCTATCAATAATCTTTTCATTTTTTCTTTCCCTTATTATTCTCCGGCACAGGTTTTGGATTGCGCCATAGTTCCCGTAACACATAAAAAGCCTTCCGGGGCATGCGCTTATCGAGGCCGAATTCTTTCTGGTCGGGAGACAACGCGACGATACCGAACCATTCCTCATTCATATTCATATTCCTGGGAGCCTGGATATCGAAATAATAACTGCCGTTAGACCAATTTGATTCCGTGTCGTGCACAGCCCATCTTTCGGGATCGACCATATTGTGCTTCCACCATTCATCGGTCCACTCAAAAATCACTCCGCCAAGGCAATTACCGGCGCCTTTAGGGGCGTTAGCGACATTGTCCATGATCTGGCGCCACTGGGATTCCAGGAAGAACGCCTGCATATTCTGATCTTCCTTGCTGCGGAACGCGTCGTAACAGTCTGCGCCGATCTCCGTCAACAAAAGCGGTTTATCGAATGTGGATTTCAACGAATTAAAAAGATTGCCGAATGTCTTTCCGCGATAAATGATACTGGCGACGAAATCAACCGACGGGCAGAATTCCTTTGCCATATCGAGGCCGATAAGCTCTCCGTTGCCCAGGCCGACCGGATGGTTCTTATCGAGCGACTGGATCTCTTTGGCCAGATAGTTTATAAAAGAATAATAAATGCGGGTTTTCATCTTCAAACGCTTCTGCGGATCAGGCTCAAGATCTATTTCATCGTTGGACCACGGGTTCACATGGCCGAGACAGGAATAGTTGTTTTCGTTCCCCAGAACCCAGCCAAGAACGCCCGGCTCATTTTTGTAAGTATTGACCATATCCAGTATTTCGCGGCGCACCCTGTCCTGAAAATCCCGGTCGCCGTATAACGGACACGGGTATTCCCAGAACCCAATCCAATGGCCCATGAGCGTGCGTATGCCGTATTTCTCATACATGTCCCGGATGACCGTTTTGACAGCTTCAGGATCCTGCCCGGGCTGATATACCCTGATCGTATTGACCTTCATATCCTGCATGAGCTTGCCGTCGATTATCCACGGCTTATACTGGTCGCTCCACCAGTCATAATCGTAATTCTGCCCTATGGGAATAGGATTGTAGCACACGCCCCTGACAATATACGGTTTGCCTGTAACCATCAGCTGGTAATGGCCGTTATTCAGGGTCTTTATGTATGCGGCAGGAACAAATTTCGGCTTATGCGGCACCAGCAGCCAAACAACGGCTAAAACAAGCAAACCACAGGCCGCCAGTAATGCATACTGGTAGCCTGTGATTTGTTTTTTGAATTGTAAGATTTTCTTCGACGCGTCGGTTTCGCGCGTTTTATTCGTATTTGATTTCATCAAGATAGAATGTCGCGCCATCGGGATTCACGTCGACGTTGGTCGCGAAACAGAATCCGCCGATGATATAGGACATATCTTTGCCTTTTAGATCGATGCTGTACTGGGTCCATTCTTTGTTCAGAATGACCGGCCCAATACCGGCAGCATCAGAATCAGAGAACTCGCCCATTATGCCGCCCATCTTGAACTCTTCAATACGCTCGCCGCCCTTTGCGCCGCGCGCCCAGAACGTGAGTTTGGCCGCCTTTGACAGATCATACCCTTTATCGACCGTTCCCCAGTTATTTGCGGGATACTGCCAGTATATGCCTGCCCAGCGCGCGCCGTTCGACGCCTTGCCTGAATACGCGATCTTAACGCAGGTATCTCCCAGGTAAGGATCTTCCTTGGAAGCGCCGTCGTATTTGAGGTCGCCGTAATCTCCCAGCCAGCCAGAGGGAATAAAATGATTGTTCATGCTCGACCGGTCGGCATATATATAGAACGGCACAGCTTCCTGTTTACGGGTTTCAGGCTTCATAGCCGCGTCAGCCTCGAACGCTATATCATCGATAAAGAATTTAGCGCCCTCGGGATTATGATCCGCAGTAATTACCCAGTTGAAACCGCCGCTGATATACGAAAGATCCTTGCCGACAAGGTTAATAGTGTACTGTTTCCACGTATCGGTCAGCTCGATCGGACCGGATTCTACCGTAGCCGAATCGCCGTACGTACCTTTAATGCCTCCTACCGCAATTTTCTGGAGCACTTCGCCGCCCTTGGCGCCGCGCGCCCAGAACGTAAGCTTCGTCATGCCTGTCAGATCGAATCCGCCTTTTTTGGATCCCCAGTTATTCGGGGGATTCTGCCAGAACACGCCCGACCATCCCTGGCCCTGCGACTTTTTCGCGGTATACGTGAATTCGATACAGGTTGTGCCGGAATACGGGTTGCCGGTTGCCTGATCGTTCATTTTGATATCCCCGACATCTCCCATCCAGCCCGACGGAACGTAATGATTCTCCTTTGCGCCTTTGTCTTTGTACAGCCAGAACTCTTTAGCCGATGATCCCTTTTCCTCAGCAGCGAATGCCAGGCCGCCGCAAAAAGCAAGCATCAGTCCCAGTGCCAATAACTTCTTCATCGTTTCCTCCTTTATTATTATTCATGGGGGCACAACCGCTGTGCCGCCGTTAATTCATAAAAATACTGCCTGTGCTTTAGTGCCTCCTTTCACCTCCAGAGTTTCTTATAAGTATAATATGCCTTGCGCATTTGTCTTAAGAACGGGGACATCTTGCCGTCGCCCTGGCCGCATACACCCAGCCATTCTTCATGCATAGTGCCGTCGGGAAACGGCCCTTTCCATAAACTTTTTTTATCATGCAGCGCCGGCTCGTACCCTTTCCACCACTCGTCAAGCCACTCGAAAGCTACGCCCCCGATCGAGTTTCCGGCGCCGTCGGAAAAAGCGCTGTTGTGCATAATATCCTCCCAGGAACCCTGATGGTAATCCGCCTGAAAATATTCGCCCTCTTCCTCGGATTTACCTTCATAATATGCGGAACATCCGTACTCGGTGATAAATGCCGGCTTATCCGCAACATCCCTGACCTGGCGCCAGAAATAGCCGAACCCGAAGTTGCCGCGGTACGCATTGGCCCCGAATATGTCGACATCAGGAGCATATTTCCCGAAACGGTCCAGGAACAGTATATCGCCGTTGCATACTGCGACCGGATGGTCCGGATCTATCTCTTTGATCTTTTTTGCAACTTCATTTACGAACTTAAAAAACGCATCCGGGTCCTTATCCGCATTACATGCATATCCGTATACATTCTCATTGCCCAGAAGCCAGAACAGGACATAAGGTTCATCCTTATGTTCGCAGACCATCCGGAGCACCGAATCCATCATATTCTTCTTGTGTTCCTCATTATTGTAATCCGTGCCGGGGTTCCATTGCGCCCCTGAACCAAGAGTATATTTGCCCAGAAAATCACCCATGATCGTCATGATACCGTAATTCTTATAAAGATCGCGCAATATTTCTTTGTTCAACTTCATCGGTTGATGATAAAGACGGATAGTATTGATACCCATTTCTTTCATCAATGCGAAATCACCGGCAGCCGGCTCATCTTTATCCTGCTTATTGTTCCTGTTCTTATCCACAAATGCGTCGAACGGTCCGTCAGCCTTGCCGTTCTTGTTCAGGTCCTGCTCCATCCAATTCTGCAGCGTGCCGTCATCCGGGGATTCTCCGACCCTGCTCGACTCATAAGTAATACCTTTGATACAATATGGTTTATTATCTACCAAAAGCTCCCAGTCCCCGGTCTCATATTGCAAAACCTGGACCCTGCCTTTGCCTGAGCGGGTCTTTACGCTCAAAAGATCCCGGTTCGGCTTGGATTTAAGCTGTTCGAGAATCCTGACTTTAACAAACTTCCCCGGATTAGCGGACACGATATCATTCGAAACATCTTTATCGAACCCGTTCACGATATTGATGTCCGCGCCTTCAAGCCGGTATCCTATTTGCGGATTACGGCGTAACAGCACATCGATACGTGATATGGCCGCCTGGCCGACGTACCACGGCGTTTTGAAATAGGTGATCCCGTAACTGCCCGGGAAATGGACAATGATCGCGTAATAGCACTTGATCGCGTGTTTAATCAGGCCTGCCTTCTCTAAAATAAGCCCTTCATAAAACAGCCTCACAGGCTGCGGTTGCGGCGCAAGCGCCCATTTAAAGAATGCCGCCTGCAGATCCGGGGTATAAAGGAAATCCCATTCCTCGTCTTTTGCAAAAACCCCAAGCCTCTTCTCTTTCTGAGCTTTCTTGAACTCGGGATCCCAGCGCAGCGAGGTTGAATTCGGATAAATACCCTCGCCGACTGCAATGCTTAAGCCTTCCTGATCCGTAACCACATACTTGTACTCCGGGGTACCCACATTCTGGAATTCCCCGTATTTTGCATAATCGACAAAATCCTCTTTGCCGGGATCATACAAAACAAGCTTCGTAACAGGCCCCACTGGCCGCGGTTTTGTCTCAAGCTCGATCGAACCCTTTTGTAGTTTCTGGATGCTCTGTTGCGATGCCTCTGCGATGCTCCAGTACCAGCCCCGCTGATCCCACGCCTGAGCGTACGGATATTTGTCAATGATCAATTTAAAGATCTGATCGGCTTTTTCAATGTCCTGCTGACGCATATATACTTCAGCCTGGATAAAATATGCGGTTGCCACATCATTCAGGACCTGGACCGCGTCGATCTCGTCTTTATGCTTTGGTAAAGCGCTTAAGTTCGCCTGAAGACTATCGGCCTCATCCTTGTACAGATCAATCGCCTGCTGAGTATATTTAAGCGTATTTTCGACATCGCGCGCGCCGTGGCTGGACCATGCTTTATTGATCAGCACAGCTGACGATTGCTGATCCTGACTGAAAGCAGCCGCCTGCATGCCGAACAAAGAAACAATGGTTGTAGCCGCCAGAATAATTATCGCACACCGCTTTATCATCCGGCCACCGCTCCCTGCGCAGTATTCCGCGCGGCCATGATCAATGAAGCTATAAAAAAATGTGGCTGTAATAGCGATAGCATATTTATAAAGTTTAACATATATTTATGTCTATTTCAAGGTACGTCAGCGAACAAAAAAAAGGCGGGAAATGCTTTTTATACGACGATGAAAACACTATTATTGATACAAAAACAAAAAGGACTCGCCACTTTTAGGAGATAGCTGTTAAATAACCCTCAGTATGCGCGATATGCCCATCAAATCGGCTTTATCTAAATTCACCCCTGATCTAAAATTGTTGGATCCAACCATTTGCGACCAAACAACCTCGCCGCGAGTGTATAAAGGGTCTCCTCTGTCGGGAACTTTAAGCCACATTTCGACGGAAGTGTTCGGGCTAAGCATAGCATTGGTTGTAACGCCGATTCCTTTTGCGCTAATGTCCATAGTTTGAGCCTGGCCTTCTTTATTCGACCCCAGGTCAAGATATTTCATAGCAAGCTTTACCGGGAATCTTTCGAAAACCCTCAGGTCTTCAAACCCCATATTCTGCATCCTGAGCCCCCTTTTGCCTCAACAGGTTAATAAAGCCCTTATTTAGCAGCAACTTAAATATACTAAGCCCCGCGCTACCCCCGGGAACTTAACCGCGGCTTTCTGCTATCCCCCTAAAAACCTAATTCTGAGTGTATTATACCAATTTCCAATAATTAGTAAAGCATTTTCGATGTTGAAATATCACAACAAAAATTTTCCGATACGCCCTAAACCTCTTTTGAGGACGGGTTTTATGCCGTTCTCAAAAGAGCCGTGGCAGGCGGGTATTTATAAATTCCGCGACATAGCTCTCGCGATCGCAGGATCCTGTTTAAGAATCGATCGGATCGTCAGATCTGCAGGCGAAACAGAAGGAAGATTCTCGCCGAATCCCGCAATGAACCTTGGATCCTGTTCCTGATTATCCGTATGAAGAACCTTTAAACCGGACAGAGCATACTGCACAGGCCGCTTATGGCTGCCGTCAAGCACGAAAGAAAATGAAAAACTTCCTTTTGACGCTTCGGTTTGACGGGCGGCCGACACAGCTGACCTGACAAATGTCGTCGAACGCCAATCGATCCCTCCGCTGAAATATCTGCGTGTGATTAATTCCATGTACGCCGACAACCTGTCAGTCGTATTATCGGAAAAATCATAATCGCCCTGACGCAAAGAAGCCATGTATTCCCGCTGGATCTGCGCCTGGTTATAAGGAAGCCTGCTGGGGAATGTTGATCGAACATCAGTCGATATCCCTTGCAAAAGGGACGATTGATCGCGGCCGAATTTCTCCTTGTACCACCGCGCCAGGACAAGCGCGCGGTATGCCTGCCTGAGATTTTCGTACGCAGCGCCTTCGTTGACCTTCTTGTTCAAGCTCGGAATGATCAATTCCCGCATCAAGTCTTTGCCATAATCCTGAAGCTGCTTCTGCTTCGCTGTCAGATTTTTATTCTGGCCGGGCATATAGTCGACTTCAAGGCATACCTGTAAATTACTTTCCAGTATACGTACAGAGCCGGCATCTTCCGATATTTTGACAGGCCCGGGGGTTATCCACACCCGGGTCGATATCGACATCTCTTCGATTCCGAGCTCAGCCGCTTTTGCGTAAAGGCGGTCCCAGTATTTCCTGCCTGCCGGAGATATCCGGGGATTGGTAAAATTACTGGTGTCTTTCTTCAGGGTAAGATCGGCGGCAAGCAATGTTTTGCCCAGGTCCGTATCGGCGAGTAAAGGATCTATGCTCTGCGCGCGGCCCGCAGGAGTAAGATTTACCCAGAACTTATCATCAGGAACACTCAAGCCGGCGAAGAAAAATCCCAAAGAACGGTTGATAGCTTCACCGATATACGCATCCGGGCCGTCACTGCCGGATTCCTGCCTGTCGGCAATGAAACGGATCTGCTGAGCCCCGGCATCCTGTGTCACTGCAAGCCCGGTCAATGCAAGAGAAACCGCGTTGGCCGAAGCAATATCCGCCGCACAGGCCTGTCCGCAGGCAAACATAATCGCAAGAACAAGCATCAACAAACACAAACACTTTTTCACTGCCTGATAAACCCGATCTCCGTGGCTTTTACGCGAAACGATTAAACTTTATTAAAGAACTCTTCTTCCTCACGAATGGCCTGATCGACCTGTTCCGACACCGCAGCATCCACGCTAAAATCAGCCATAGTTCTATCGAACTGCGCGAATGCCGCCTGCGTTGCCTCGTCGCTAAGAAGCGCGTTCAATGCCTGAGCAAGCGCAATAGTCCCGATACCTTTCACCGGAATCTGCTGAATATCCTTCACCGCGTCGGCGTCTTCCCGGCCTGCCGATCCGACTAAAACGATGTTCTTGGCAGAGAAGTCAAACGATTTAAGCATCGTGACTGCGCCGGTCAATGTAGGTGCGGTAAGAATTGACACGTCGGCCAAGAGTGCCTTGATCGATTCGGCATTTTCTCCGTACAACACGACTTGTATCTGCTTATTCAAAGCCAAGGCTTCTTTCAATGCATTAACGCTTCCGCCAGCGGCAAAGAACTCAGGCCCGACGATCAATGCTTTCTGCGATACAGCTTCTTTTTCCTGGATCTCAACCATACGAAGATACTTATTGCGGCGGACCAATTGATCACTGTCCGGAAAATCATACTCAGGCTGCGGATCACCGGTTTTTAAACCCAGCGCCCTTGTCGCATACGCCAGATCGGCAATGCCGTCATCCAGCGTTTCGCCCGAACGATGCGACACAACCGCTTTCATTCCATTCTGTTTGGCAGTTTTCATAACATCAAGCGTGCCGCCCACGGTACCGTTCTGATTGACTTTGATCAGGATCGCCGTAGCTGCATTCTCTTCAATACCTTTTTGCAGCCGTTTATGCTGCGTTACAAAAACGTCGTCGCCGATAGTCAAAACATCCCGCGCTTTCATCGCTGCGGTGAACAAAGCCCATCCTGCCCAATCATTCTCAGCCATACCGTCTTCGATGGAAAGGATTATCCCCGGATATTGTTCGACCAGATCGATATAGAACTGCACCATCTGTTCGGATGTTAATTCTTTGCCCTGGAATTCATAAACCTTTTTCTCGGTGTTATAAAAACTCGTGGCAGCCACGTCTAAGGCCAGCTTGATATCTTTACCGGGTTCAAATCCGGCGTCGCGGATCGCCTGGAGCACCAATGCGATCGCTTCAGTGCTGAGGCCCAAACCTTTCACGGAAAATCCCGCTTCATCCGCGCGCATAATAGCGTCTGCCACATATTTCTTCAGCAAAACGGCCTTCAATGACTTATCGGTCTTGTCTCCAGCCTTAAGATTGGTTCCATAACTGTCGTCGACCACTGTCGCGATCATGATCTCCTGTATATCGATGCGGTCAACCCCCAGCTTTTCACCGGCGCGCAGCGCATGCAACCCGCCGTTGTATATATTCATATAGAAATAAACTGAATCCTCGCCGATGGCACCCGGTTCATTGGCGCGGATATATTGCCATAGCTTCATATTATTCAATGCTGCTGCAGCGCGCCACAACGCCCATGAAACAGGCACCGTCGCATTCGCGCCCAGAGCCTTGAAATTCTCTCCCGCGGCATCGATAATCAATTGTTCAGCTTTACGCAAACCCTCGTAGGTGCTAATATCAAGGCCGCTATTCTTCAAGAGCGGAACAATAACTTCTTCAATGTTCCTGATCGCCTGCTCTGTCGTAACTGTTGCGGCTTCATCTTCGCCCTTCGAAGCGCCGGCAGGGACTTCGCCTTTAACTTCAATGCCGTTGATTTTCAACGTTACACGGACCGTTGATTTACCACGGGAATCCTTGATAATTTCGGGGATCAACGCTACCTGGCTTAATACGCCGTCGCGTTTCTGTTTTGTTTGAACAATACCGCTTATAAACTTCGTGAACGTATCGCCTGCCCGCCTGACAAAAACAAACTTATCGTTGATCGTATTCTTGAGGAATTCTATCTTGGAAACTCCCACTTTCTGCGCGCCTGCCGCCACCGCCTTAGCCGAGCGATCGAGCGCAACAAGCCCCGGGAGCGCTTTGCCTTCCATGAATTCGAGGAATGCGCCGCCGGCAAGGCTGAAATAATTGATACGCTCCGTCATGCCTAAACGCTCGAACAGGACATTTGTATCTCCGCCGCCTGTGATCAGGTACGCCTTGGATTCGCTCAATGCCTTGGCAATGATATCCGATGCGCCAATAAACTCGATGTTCTTGTAATTGCCCCACGGGCCTTTTACAAACACGGTTTTCGCTTCTTTGATCTGCGCCGCATACTTGTTCGCAGTTTGAGTCCCGATATCGCCGATAAGCGTATCTGCTGCGGGTTTTGTTTTATGTTCCGCGGTTAAAACAACTTCCCGCCGTTTGCCGCTAGCGTCCAGATACGCAAGATCGATGGGAATTTCAATGCGGTCGCCGTATGTATCCAGGATTTCTTTTATTGCATTAACCATCCCTTGCATACCATTGCCGTATTTTTTATCTGAAAAATCCTTGAACTGCTCTTCAAGAAAATCGGTTGTCGGCTTGCCAAGGTTATAACCTTGGGCCACCAATGCCAATTCTCCGAGAAGACCGGACATATGTACTTTCGTATAAATATTTTCCTTAAGGCCTTTTCTGATAACGCCGAGATAATCGTCGATCTTGGCGCCGCCAAAGCTGGCAATATATGGTTTTTCCGCCACAAGCGCAGCTCGATAATTTCCTTTGATCTCTTTTTCCATCAGCCTGCCTGCCACCAGCGGAATGCCGGTGAACCCTACAACGCTGATATTATTACGATGGGCTATGGAGAACGCGTCAAGCACTTCGAAATCGATCCACGGCTGCAAACCCTGCACCATGGCGCTTTGCGCCTGCTGATCGAGTGTCATCTTCTTCTCTGTTTCAGGCTCCCATGAACGCACATTCTTCAATACAGCCACATCTCCGTTTTTCATGCTCTTGATCGCATTCACAGCTTTAACTCCATAAAGATCATCAACATATCCCACCGGAGCCCCGATCAATTCTGAAATCAGATCAGAGTACTGCTGTAAGTTTTCCAGATAATCCGCGTCGCCTTTTCTGCCCTGATGCACCATGATAACGACTTTTGCGCCCTTTTGCTGCAGTTCTTTGATCGTAACCGCATTCGCCCTCATGCGCTCGGTAATGCTCAGTTTACCGTCTTTAACAGGAGAATTGAAATCTCCCCGGTAAAGCACGATCCTGCCGCTCGAATCAACATCATCAAGCGTCATATAATCGATAGGCGTGGCAGCTTCCACATCGCCGCCGTCTTTCTGGACCTGGGCAGGAAGGCGTTTTTCCAGTCCGTCTTTGATCTTGTCAATATTTAAAATTTCGTTAACCAGACGGATCGCTGCATCTTTTGCCCAAAGGCCGCTCATTGACTGCAGCGCATTGACGTTCTCCGGAACGACGTTTGATTCCTGGGGAACCGCGATGGTTATCGCGACCTCATCCGGATTGCCTGATTCCTCGACCTGCGCCACGACGATAAACGGATGGTTGGCATCCTTGATCATACTGTTGAATATATCGAACAATACCGGCGTCTTTAATTCGCCGCCGGGGAACCGGACCAGGGCAACGCGGCTTTGCGCTTCGAGTATTGACTGAACACGAGCTGCAGTCAGAGGTCTGCCCCGACCCGCGAACTTCCGGATCGTGCCACTGTGCACGTGGTAATGGGTTGTCGGCGTCACGACCGCAGTCGTGCGAAGGCTTTTGATATTGGAATTCGCCTCTTCAGAAAGCACTGCGCGAAGATCATCCCCATGATGGGAAACAGGAAGAAGCGATATGCCGTCCGGATTTTCTCCTTTTTCATCGCCCGGGTCAGCTGCGCGGCGCATTAAAAGATTGGTGATATCAAGGTTCTCGGAATGTTCGTTAATCTGTTCTATCACCTTGCCGAACGTGCGCGCCATTGCAGTAGTATTGCAGGACACGACCCGCACGATATTGGAATCCCTGACAGTCTCATAATTGGTGCCCGATGAAAAAGACGCGATCCCCGGCGCTGCTTTTTCCCCGCCCTCGACGATAACCCGCAGGTGCGGGAATTTGCTGTAAACATTCTTTATATTATCCGCGCCTACTTTGGCCGGCGTCGCGTCAATAACAAAATCGACTATATCAAGGACCTCCATCATGTCGCCGGCGACCTGCATGCCGTGTTTTTCAAAATCAGCGGCGTTTTTCGTATCCGACAACACAACGGGGTAATCCTTTAAGAATGCGTCGCGGCTGTCAACCTTGACGCTCCGGGCTGTTACCATGACCAGGAAACCTGACCTACGCGCTGCCGCAGCTGCCTTAGCGCCGATCGTTCCATACCCATTTATCAACACTGTATACGTGGGCTGAATAATAAATGATACTCCCCTTCCAAGAGGCCGCTCAGTAGTCTTTGCCGTCAGCATAGTCGACCGCGCATCGACAGCAGCGCCGGCAGGTTTATATTCCATCTGAAAGAACCGTTCTCTTCCATACCAATATTTTGTCCCGGAAAGAGCTCCAAGCGCAAATGCTTCCTGCTTTGCATTTCTTTGTGAACTGCGTGATAAATATGACTTTAGCCGGTCGCCTTTTTCTTCGATCAGCTCAATGCCCGCACGGCGCTGACTCGTCAAAAGAGATACCGTTTCCAATAGATTCGCGTAATACGCGTCCCTCTCCTGCGAGTCGGTCATATCCGCGACCGGCACAGTCATAAGCATCTGGTCATAAACATTTTCTTTCGCAAGAGCAAACACAATGCCGTCTTTCCTCAATAATCGGTAATGGTCATTATCGCGGTTATGTTCGCTGAAAAAACTCTCGATCGATGTTAAGCTCTTTTCCGTTTGCGCAAGCGCGGCCATCGAAAAACCATTGCCAAGATCAACATTCCCAGCTAGTTTTACCCCAAGTGCCGTTAATGAAACTTTGGAAAAATAATTTTCCACTTTATCCATGGCGGTGCGCGCCTCGCGCACATTCGGCGTCCCGATAGTAATCTGTATTTTATCAAGATCGGGAATCCCCTTAAACAAGGCGATAAAAGCGGAGAGCTCCTTTAAGCCGCTCGTTGAATCGCTTGCTTTCCAATTTACACCAAGATTAAACGATTTCCCGGTTTTTGCAGCATACGCGACTGCTTTCAGGATAACCGGCTTTAAAGTGGCAGGATCATTCGCTGCGGAACCGATCAGTACACCGTTGACATGCGGCAGTTTCATGATGCTCTCGATCGTGCCTTCTTTGACGGCCGCCCCGTAATCAACCATCAGTTCCTGGCCCAGCAATTCATCGGTAACTTCTTTGATAAACGCATGCGTGTCATCGATCTTGGCTAAAACGTCCGCGGGAATAGTATCCGCTCCGATGATCCAGCGCGGCTCATACGCAAGCCGTAAACCAAGCATTTGCGCATCAGAAAGCGATATCCCTTCAAGCATCTGCCTGAGGTCACGGTCCAGGATCCTCCATGCTTTCTTCGGATCTTGCGCATCATACTGCGACTTCTTCTCACCCAAACACAACGTGGTCACCGTATACGGGTATACCCCGTATTGTTCGTAGTATTTTTTGCTAAAACTAACATCCGCCTGAAGTTCCTGGTTTTTCACGCGGTTGGTGATCCGTGCCACCAATTCTGCAAGAATTC
>Ga0265297_10008090_pt1 | contig 14198 bp, 13 predicted proteins | sample Munlanlwell13791_FD_192502 | JGI IMG/M metagenome (GOLD analysis project Ga0265297, IMG submission 192502) | Leachate microbial communities from a municipal landfill in Southern Ontario, Canada - Leachate well 137-91 | ecosystem: Engineered > Solid waste > Landfill > Unclassified | place... | reverse complement strand
AGCGCGCGCTGATGCGTATGTCAGCGCACTCACGGCGAGTTCGACGCGCGCCGAAATTGAGGAAGTTGGCGAAGTCGTCGCAAATGCGGTCATGGTAGTGCAGAAATTCCTAAACGATGTCACCTCAGTCCTCTCCGGCACCATTACAGGGTCCTACCTTAGCGCAACCGAGCTTACGACCCTGAAAACGACTATCACGACGGATCGCACGGCGATCGCCACGCAGCTCACGACCGTCATCTCTGCTCGCCAAGGCGCGGCGAGCGCCGGTCTGACACGCGATAAAACCATCTCAACGCTCACGGATGCGCTCAATACCGCGAAGTTAAGCCTAGATACGGCAAAATCTCAGGCAAAAACAACGCTCTCAACGTCGGAAGTGCTCGTCCGCGTTCAAGAAGCCGCGGTCAAATCCGCTCGAGCGCAGCTCGATCTGACGAATGCGCCGCCTCGAAGTGTCGACCTTGATCCGCTCCGCGCCGCTGTCGCGCAGTCGCGTGCCGCATTCGACAAGGCCGCCGCGGACTACCGCGACGCGCAGATCATTGCGCCGGTCGACGGAACGATTTCGGTCGTTGCGCCGGAGATCGATGAGCGCGTCGGAGCGAATCAGACCGTCCTAACCATGTTGTCTGGGGATACGTACGATATCGAGGTCCTCATCCCTGAAGCCGACATTGCCGCAGTCAAGGTCGGAAAAACGGCATCATCGACGCTGGATTCCTACGGCGATGATATTGAATTCCCGGGTGTTGTCGAGTCCATCGAACCCGACCAAACGCTTGTTCAGGATGCCGTGTACTACAAGGCTCGCATCAGCGTGGAGACGGGCGATAAAGAAATTCGGCCCGGCATGACCTCGAACTCCGTCATTCTGCTCGCCTCGTCGCCGACGGACGCGATCATTATTCCCGCGCGCGCAGTGTCGACGGATAAGGATGGAGTGACAACGGTCAAAGTGCTCGAAAAAAATGGCTCTACGCGCACCGTCAACGTCGAGCTTGGCATGAAGGGCGACGAGGGACGTGTTGTCGTCGTGAAAGGCCTCTCGGAAGGGGAGACGATCATTGTTTCGCAGTAGCGAATTGCATAGATCGTGTCTACGGACGGGCGCAATCTAGAGCCCGCCACATCGTGTGTATGCCGAATATCATTGAGCTGAAAAACGTCACCAAGGAGTACGACAATGACGGCGTCGTCACGCCCGTTTTACACGGGATTTCGCTAGACATCCCGCAGGGGCAATTCATTTCGATCATGGGACCGTCGGGATCGGGGAAATCGACGCTCATGAACATTTTAGGTTTTCTCGACGTTATCACGGACGGGACGTACTTCTTCAATGGTCGCGACGTGTCAAAATTATCCGACGATGAGCTCGCGGATATGCGGGGCGCGAATATCGGATTCGTTTTTCAAACGTTCAACCTGCTGCCGAGAACGACCGTGTACGAAAACGTTATGCTCCCGCTCGTCTATTCAAATATCGCGGCGTCTCATCGGCACAAGCTCGTGACGGACGCGATTGAAAACGTAGGACTCTCGCATCGCACGAATAACTACTCGAATCAACTTTCCGGCGGAGAACGCCAGCGCGTCGCGATCGCTCGAGCGCTCATTCGGAACCCGGATGTCATCTTAGCCGACGAGCCAACCGGCAACCTTGATTCGAAATCCGGCGAAGCTGTTATGGACTTGCTTCTTAACCTGAATAAGAATCAGGGCCATACCGTCATTCTCGTGACACATGAAACGTACACCGCTGAATACGCTGAACGGATCGTGCGGATCAAGGATGGGCTCGTCCTTCGAGACGAACGCAATGGACATCGTCGATCGCGAGAGGATGGTCAGCCGCTTAAATAGCGGCGCGTCACGCATCCGCCGCCCTGGATCATGAAGACGAAGGACCTCATCGAACTCTCCATTCAGAGTCTGGCGCGCGGCGGCGTCCGAAGCGTTCTTTCGATTCTTGGCATCGTCATCGGCATTGCATCCGTCATCCTCATCCTCTCGATCACCGAGGCTGGAAAGGATTTTATCGTCTCACAGGTTCAATCGACCGGTTCGGACCTCATTTTTATTGAAAACGGGTCTCCGTCTCAAATCACAGAAACGCCGGACGCATATACAAAACAAGTTCTCACCGAACAGGATCTCAAGACGCTCAAAAAACAACCCTGGATCGTTTCTGTTGCGCCGCTCGTCATTACGTCAGACACGATCAACGTACAGGGTCAAGTTGCGAATGCGACCGTCGTTGGCGCGAATCCCGTCATCCAGGAGGTGTTTACGGTCAATGTTGATAAAGGGATCTTTTTTTCCGAGGATGATATTTCCTCCCGACGACGGACGGTCGTCCTCGGCGGGTCGATCGCGAAACGCCTCTTCGGTTTCGAAAATCCGGTCAATCGCATGGTTGAAGTCGGCAGCCAGAAGCTTCGCGTCGCAGGCGTTATGGAGGTTGCGGGAACGCGTTTTATGATGAATATCGACGACTACATTTATATCCCGTATACAACCTCGATGGATCTCTACGCGCAGACGCGCTTTATGGAATTCATTGTGGAGCCGTCAATCCCACGCTATGAAGCCGCCGAACGCATTAAAGCGCTCTTAAGAGATAATCATAAAATCGATAAGCCCGAAGATGATGATTTTCGGGTCATGACGCAGGAAGACATCGTAAGAATCGTTGACCAGGTGACGGGATCGCTCAGCGTTTTTCTCGGTGCTGTCGCCGGCATCTCGCTCGTCGTGGGGGGGATCGGTATCATGAACATCATGTTCGTTTCTGTCACCGAGCGCACGCGTGAAATCGGACTTCGTAAAGCGCTCGGCGCCCGCACGAGCGTCATCATGCGGCAATTCCTCATCGAGGCTGCGTTTTTAACATCGATTGGAGGCATTGTCGGAACGGCACTCGGCGTCGGGCTGACGTGGCTCGCCATTCAGATCATTCTCCAATATCAGACCGGTTGGCAATTTGTCTTGTCATACGTGGGCATTGGACTTGGTGTCGGTTTTTCAACCGCCGTCGGCCTCATCTTCGGGTATGCACCTGCAAAAAAAGCAGCGTCGGTGAACCCGATCCAGGCGCTCCACTACGAATAGCCCGGCTGACCGAATAACGTCACCATGAAAACGATCGATTACGCCAAAATGTCGTTGACGAGCTTCCGGCGCTCGAAGAGCCGGACGCTCTTAACGATGCTCGGCATGATCATCGGCGTCGCTTCCGTTATCATGATGCTCGCCATAGGAAAAGCGACGGAACGGTATATCCTTTCACAGGTCGCTTCGTTCGGATCCGATCTCATCACCATTTCGAACGGCCGCGGAGACGACGCGACCGCCGGAGGACCGAACCCGCTCGTCAAGCAGACGCTGACCTATGACGACTGGAAACTGATCCGATCGAAAGGGTGGACCCGTCTCGTCGCACCGATGTACGTGACAAATCCAATCACATCCGCGAACGGCATTAGCAATTTTACGCAAACCGTGGGCACGTCAGGCGACCTGGATGAACTTTACGACTCAAAAATCCAGGACGGACGCTTCTTGGAGGATTCGGACGTCACATCGTATGCTCGGGTCGTCGTCCTCGGGAATCAGGTTGCGAGGGACTACTTCGGCCAGGAGGAACCTATCGGGCGCACGCTCGAAATCGCTCGGCGGAATTACCGTGTCATCGGCGTTATGCAGCCCGGAGGCACGAAGTTCTTTTCAAACGTCGACAAGCAGATTTACGTGCCGTTTACGACGCTCATGCGCGACGATGGGAGGAAGTTCGTTAATGTCATTCTCCTCAAAACGACGTATCCAGACATTCAGACCGGAATCGAACAGACGAAAATCCTCATGCGCGATGGGCACAATCTTGACAATCCGCAGGGGCTCCTCTCTAAAGATGATTTCAAGATCATGACACAAGCTGATGCCATGCAACGCGCCGGAATCATCGGAACGATCCTCCAGGTGCTGCTCGGCGCGATCGCGGGTATCTCCCTTGTCGTCGGGGGAATCGGCATCATGAATATTATGTACATTTCCGTTAAAGAGCGGACAAGAGAAATAGGACTCCGGAAGGCCATCGGTGCGCGCGGTAATGATCTGCTCATGCAATTCCTTGTTGAGGCGGTCATTCTCAGCGTTGCAGGAGGAGTCATCGGCATTATCGTCGGCGTCATCTTTTCATGGGCAGGCATCGCAATCCTCAAGGCGACTCTAGGCGGCTGGTCGTATGCCACGCCGTGGGACGCGATTGCGCTTGGATTCGTCGTGTCGAGTGCCGTCGGTATCATTTTTGGCTTTCTCCCGGCAAGACGCGCGGCAAAGCAGCAGGCGGTCGAAGCCCTGCGATATGAGTAAAGGCCCGTGCGCTTAGACGCTTCGTCGCCTATTGTGATATCTTTGGGACATATGAAAGACAAGAAACCACACCGACACGCCGCGCGGACGTTGCTCGCCGGAGCTATTTTTGGGCTCGCTGCGGGCATTTTTATGAGCTCTCGAGAAGGAAAACGTATGGCAGGACGCCTCCAGACGCGAGCAAAAGAGATTGAGTCGAAACTGCGCAAGGAGTTCGATAAACGAAAAATGGCAACGCAGACCGCATACGTTGAATCGATCGATTCGGTCCTCGCGTACTATCTCAAGACGAAAGAGATCGCGAAAAGTGAAATACCGCAGCTCCGCAGCTACCTGCTCGGAAAGTGGGATCACGTTAAAACCGAGATGGGCTCCGTTTCGACTAAGCAGAAGCGCAGTCCTTCAAAGCGTGTCTAACGCTATGCTCGCGCGGGCTGGAAGCGTCCTCGCCGTATTGCTCTTCCTCTGCATTGGAGGCGGTTGTTTTAAAGCGGCTGAACCGCCGGCGCCGTACATCCCCGCGCCTCCAAGCGCCGATATCAACGTGCCGCCGAACCCTGCGGGAGCGGAAGCCTCGACGGGCGGAGCGCCGGTCACCGTAACGCCGCAACTCAAAACGTCGCTCATGGTTAATGCGCTGCCGAGCACCTCGTTCCAAAACGGAATTACGGCGGATGAACCAAAAGAGGCGAAGAACCCCGTACCGCTGCCAGATGGAACCCGCGATGAATACATCACCGTGGAACGAACGTACACCTCGGGGGAGGGGACTGATGAAGAGGTCCGCTACCATGTCTCCATTTCCGATACGCGCGGTATCCCCGTACTTACGGCATTCGTCAAAAATTTCAATGAGTTCGACAGTCCTGATGGCTATCGCAGAAAAGTCAACATCTCAGGGACTGACGCATGGATCCTCTACACGTACGATCCGGCGAAAAATCGCGAGGGGTTCGGAGGGCTGACCATGCTCTATCGCGACCGATTCCTCATTCAAGTCGATGCAACGCTCGGCGCAACGGAAGAGGATATTGTTCGTCTTGCGAGCGCGATTGACTTCACGCAATTCCAATAGCATGACCGATACCGGCGCGCTGCGAGCGGCCGAACGGGATCTCCTCCCGGACGGATTCGAGTGGGGGCGAATTTTTGAATTTGATATCGGCGCATACCACGGAAGGGCGGAGGTCGACGGCTTCAACCCAACGACGATGGAGGCGATCGAGATCTGCCTCAGCGAAACGTCGGAAGCGTCGCCGAAGCCAGGGCAGAAACGGAAGCTCGCCTCCGATGCGCTCAAGCTTATTTTTCTCCACGATCTCGGCCTGATCGGTCGCGGAAAAATATTCGTCACGAGTGCCGAACTTTCGCGCTGGTTCCACGAAACCGGTTCATGGCTCTCTGCGGCATGCAGACACTACGGCATTTCTCTTGAACTAAAAACAATCCGGAACAAACGGAAGCGCAAAGTTGTCCGAAACGCGCTCGCGCACGCTCGGCGAGAAATGTCTTGAGGCGCGATCAGGCTTCTTTTTGAGCCTCTCCAGTCTTCACGATCTTAACGGATCCGTGATCAGCATCGAGCTCGACCTCGTCACCTTCGTGAATTTCGCCGGAAACGATCTTGAGCGCCAAATCGTTCAGGATAAGCTCTTGGATCGTGCGGCGCAACGGTCGCGCGCCGAACGCGGGGTCATACCCTTTTTCGGCGATAAACGCCTTCAGACGATCCGTAAACGCTACGGTAACACGTTTTTGATCCAACCGTTTTACGACCTGTGCGAGCTGGAGATCCACGATCGAGGCGAGGTATTCTTTTGAGAGCGACTCAAAGACGATGGGCTCGTCGATGCGATTCACGAACTCCGGTCGAAAATGCTCTTTCAGGAGTCCCATAATCTTTTCGCGGAGTCCACCCGAGGACTCCGTCGGTTCCGTCCCGTGGAAACCGATCTCCCCGCCGCGCATTCCCCAGTCAAGAATCGTATCCGAACCGATGTTCGAGGTCATAATGATGATCGTATTCTTGAACGACACCGTTCGCCCCTTCGCATCCGTCAGCCGTCCGTCATCCATCACCTGAAGCAGGGCGTTAAAAACATCGGGGTGAGCTTTCTCGATCTCATCGAGGAGTACGACGGCGTATGGACGACGCCGAATTTTTTCGGTGAGCTGCCCCCCTTCATCGTATCCAATGTACCCAGGCGGAGAACCGATCATCTTCGAGACGGCGTGACGCTCCATGAATTCCGACATGTCAAGACGGATGATCGCATTTTCATCATTAAACATGATCTCGGCGAGCGCGCGGGCAAGCTCGGTCTTCCCGACACCCGTTGGACCGAGGAACAGGAAGGATCCGATCGGACGGCGTTCGTCGGCAATCCCAGCGCGAGATCTGCGCAGCGCGTTCGCGACTGCGGCAACGGCGGCGTGCTGGCCGATCACGCGTTTATGAAGTTCATCTTCAAGGTGCGCAAGCTTTTCGGACTCTTTTTCGAGCATGCGCCCCGCCGGAATGCCGGTCCAACGCGCGACGACGGCTGCGACTTCTGCTTCCGTGACCGCATCTTTCAGGAGGCCGCGCTTCCCTTGAAGCTTTTTCAGCTTCAATTCATTCGCGGACAGCTGTTTTAAGCGCTCCGGAAGCGTGCCGTACCGGATTTCAGAGGTGACCTCCAGATCGCCACGGCGTTCGGCGACATCGGCTTCGGCTTTCAAGCGCTCAATTTCCTTTTTGAGATCGGCGTTCGCGCGGACAACGTCTTTTTCGGCCGACCACGAAATTTCGAGCGCGTCAGCTTGTTCAGTGATTTCGGCGAGGTGGCGTTCAATTTCCGTTAAACGTTCCTTTGACTCCGCGTCTTCTTCCTTCGAAAGCGCTCGTTTCTCGATCTCGAGCCGCGTGATTTCCCGCTTCAGCTTATCGAGCTCTTCCGGCTGCGATTCAACTTGCATCTTCAGAGCTGCCGCCGCCTCATCAATGAGGTCGATCGCCTTATCCGGCAAGAATCGTTCGGTGATATACCGAGACGAGAGCTCAACGGCCGCAACGAGCGACGCGTCGGTAATACGAATGCCATGGTGGGTTTCATAGCGTTCTTTAATCCCGCGCAGAATAGCGATCGCATCTTCGACCGTAGGCTCGTTCACGTAGACGGGTTGGAACCGACGCTCAAACGCCGAATCCTTTTCAATGTGCTTCTGGTATTCCTTCAGCGTCGTCGCCCCGATCGTGCGGAGTTCTCCGCGTGCGAGCGCGGGTTTCAACATGTTCGATGCGTCCAAGGATCCGCCCTCGCCTGAAGTCCCGGCGCCGACAAGCGTATGGATTTCATCAACGAATAGCACGAAGCGTCCGTTCGATGACTCGATCTCTTTCAATACGGCCTTTAATCGCTCTTCGAATTCACCGCGGAATTTTGTGCCAGCGACGAGCGCGCCAATATCGAGCGCGACGATCTCTCTATTGCGAAGCGTTTCCGGCGTATCGCCATCGACGATCCGTTGCGCAAGCCCTTCAACGATCGCCGTCTTGCCGGTGCCAGCCTCGCCGATGAGCACCGGGTTGTTCTTCGTTCGTCGCGAGAGGACCTGGATCACGCGCCGGATTTCATCATCGCGCCCAATCACCGGGTCCAGTTTGCCGTTTTTCGCAAGATCGGTCAGATTGCGAGCATACTTCTTCAGGGCGTCGTATGTCGCTTCAGGTTCGGGGGAATCGACCTTTGCGCTCCCGCGAACGTCCTTCAAAGCGCGAAGAATTGCGTCCGCGCTGATTCCCGATTCATTCAGAACGGTGCCAGCGCTATCCTGTCCGTCAGCGAGCGCGATCAACAGGTGTTCCGTTGAGATGTACTCGTCGTGAAAATGGCTCGCCGCGCGTTCGGCGTCGACCAAGACGCGCGTCAGCGACTGGGAAAGTAAAATCTGACCCCGTCCGCCGGCATCCGCGTGAACGATCGGCTTCTGGCTCACGAGCGTATCAAGGCGCCCCTTGATCTGCGCCGTATCGATCTGGAGTTTTTTTAGGAGCGCTGGGACAATACTGCCTTCTTGATCAACGAGTGCGAGGAGGAGGTGCTCGGTTTCGACGACGCGTTGTCCCGAAGAGAGCGCGATCCGCTGCGCGAGCTGGATCGCTTCTTGCGACCTCGTCGTGAACTGTTGCGGGTTCGGGGGGATCATAAGCGTGATCTCGACGTATTAGCAGTCTACTTAATTGAGTGCTAATTCCATTTTGTCACGGGACTTTCTAATCGTCAAGACCATTTGCTATGATGCTGTCATGGAACGGAAAAATCTGCTCACATATGCGTTTTTCACGACCCTGATCACGTTAGAGATCGCAACGATCATAGGGCTGTCGTTCAATGAGATTAATGGGCATCAAGGCTTTTCGTTCGTTCTTTTGTCGATAGCTATTCTAGGTACTGTTCTTGGAGCATGCCGCGTCTCGGTCGACGGTCGACGTGTCGTCCTTGCGGCATGTGCGGCCGCGATGATCATCGCGCTGGCATATGGCATGACGGCGGTCTTCGGGATCCCCTTATCAAACTCGCTTCACGCATCAGATATCGGCCCCGCGTTTGCGGGCCGACTGTGGAGTACATACCTGTTCTCTATTGCCGTAATGCTCGGCGCGGTCGTCATCGCAGAACCGCCGCTATCAGATCGACAGCTTGGAGCTGGCGCACTGATCGACTGGACGTTCGACGCGGCCGTTTTTGTTATGCTCATCGATTTCATTCTTGAGTCGATCTTCATCGCTGCCCAATACAGCACACATCTTCCATCCGCCTGGATATTCCTGGGCGTACCGTATCAGCAGATATTAGGCTCTTTCATCCTCGGCTGTTTTTCCTGTGGAGCGGTGATCGCCGTACTGCATAGGCATCAATTTACGCGAACGACGTATGCCATCGTCAGCGGCACCGTCTCAATAGCTCTTGTTGCACTCGGGCTTGCCGCCGTGGGGCATGACCTGATCCTCGTATTCGCCGCCGCATCCTTGACGGTCTGTTTCCTTTTATTCCAAACAATTATACGCTTTCGCCGCATCAGACCCGTCAACTGACGATATGCCAGGCACGCTTTCGCTCGTATCAACACCGATCGGAAACCTTGAAGATGTAACGCTTCGCGCGCTTCGCGTTCTCAAAGAGGCTGATCTCGTTGCATGCGAGGATACGCGCGTGACGCGCAAGCTGCTCACAGCGCACAACCTTGCCGACAAACGGGTCATTTCGATCCATCATCATACGCCCGAACATGCCCTACGCGGGCTCATTCGCGACATCGTTGGAGGAATGAATGTTGCGTATGCGAGCGATGCCGGCACGCCAGGGGTCAATGACCCGGGCGGTAAACTCGTCGAGATCGCGTATGAACAGGGCGTACGCATTGAAGTGATCCCGGGTCCGTCGGCGTTGACGGCGGCGATCGCTGCGTGCGGATTCCCAATGGAACACTTCGCCTATGTCGGGTTCATCCCGATGAAAAAGCATCGCTCGGTAGCGCTTAGCGCGATCGGCGAACGCAGAGAAGCGACGGTATTCTTCGAGTCGACGCATCGCATTATGAAAACGCTCGGCGAGCTCGCCTCGCACCTTGAGCGCGATCGAATGATATACGTGGGGCGCGAACTCACAAAAATGTTCGAAACGCATATTCGCGGCACGATCGCAGATGTCATCGATCGCCTGACGAAGGGGTCGACGAAAGGCGAATTTACGGTTATCGTGGCCCCCGCGCGGTCGAAAAATGAACGTTGAATATTAGCGCCCGATCCTGTTAAATACGCGGAATCCTCGCGAGCCGCGCAGACATTATGAAATTCTACGCAACGACCCCGATTTACTACGTCAACGATAAGCCGCACATCGGCAGCGCATATACGACGATCGTTTGCGATGCGCTGGCGCGAGCACATCGGCTCCGAGGCGACGATGTGCGTTTCGTAACGGGGACGGACGAAAACAGTCAAAAAAACGTTGAGGCAATGGAAAAACTCGGCGAAACCGACCTCAGCGCATACCTCGATCGCATGGCATCCGCATGGCAAACAACATGGCGCGACATCGAAATCACGAATGACGACTTCATCCGCACAACGGAAACACGGCACCTGAAAGCCGTCGAACGTTTTTGGAACGCATCGATGGAGGCGGGGGATATCTACTTGGGCTCGTACGAGTCTCTCTACTGCGAAGGGTGCGAAGAGTTTAAGACGGAAACGGACCTCGAGGGTGAAAAATGCCCGCTTCATCCAAATCGCGAGCTAAAAACGATTTCAGAAAAGAATTACTTTTTTAAATTGTCATCGTATCGCGATGAATTACTCGACCTCTACGCGTCGCATCCCGAGATCGCCCAACCGGCTTCGCGCCTTCACGAGGTACGGCAGTACGTAACGGACCACCTCACGGACATCTCGGTCTCACGAGAGTCAACCTCGATTCCAAACGGCATTCCCGTGCCGGGCGACGACAGCCAGCGTATCTACGTTTGGTTTGACGCGCTCATCAACTACATTAGTGCCGTCGGCTTCGGCACCGATGACTCCCAAACCGAGAAATGGTGGCCGGCGGATCTCCACCTCATCGGTAAAGACATTCTCAAATTCCACTGCGCGCTTTGGCCCGCCATGCTCCTTTCGGCTGCAAAATCAGATCCACTCCTCAAAAAATTAAAGGATGACGGACGTCTGCTCCCAAAGAACGTCTTCGTCCACGGATTCTTCACGATCAACGGCCAAAAAATTTCGAAATCAATCGGCAACACAATCGATCCTCGGGATCTCGTCTCGAAATACGGCAATGATGTCGTTCGCTACTATCTCCTTCGTGAAATTCCATTCGGCGAGGACGGCGACTTTTCGTACGATCGCCTTGAAGAGCGGTACGCTTCGGATCTCGCAAATACGCTTGGCAATCTCGTCCAGCGCGTCGTTGCGATGAGTAGGAAGTACTTCAACGGGTGCGCCCCGAGCATCAATCCGACAAAGGCGGCCGAAGCGGCAACAGATGGCGTCTGGAGCGGAGGAAAGGGGATTGCGGATATCGAGGCGGCATATGACGCGCGCATTGATCGATTTCGAGTCGATGAGGCGCTCGCGCTCATCTGGGGCGTCGGCGAGACGAAGGGATCGGGGTTGATGCAGGCGAACAAACACATTGAAGAGACGAAACCGTTTCAGCTCATTAAAGAAGACGAGACAAAGACAGGCGAAATCCTGTACTCCATTCTCGAATCGATCCGCCACTATGCGTGGCTTCTCGACCCGATCATGCCGGAGACGTCACGAAAAATGCTCGCCTCGCTTGGACTGGACCGCGACGAAGAAGCGAAAAAAGGCATCGCGACATTACGCGCTTGGGGCGGTCTGGCGCCTGGTAGCGCCCTCCCAGAGCCTCAACCGATCTTTCCCCGCATCGAAACGCAGGGTACTTGACGCGGACGTTTGCGCAATCACGCCGCCATCTTCACGGCCGTGCGGCTTCACGGCTATACTAGAGACATGCTCATCGTCGATATCGTCATCGTCATCGCCCTCCTCGGATTCGTGGGGAACGGGTGGCGCGCAGGAGCCATTGAGACATTCGGCCGCGTCCTCGGGGCGATCATCGGATACCTCGTCGCAAAGTCGTACACGGGCTGGCTCGTCGGTCTTGTTGGACTTTTCGTTCCAACGACCTGGGCCTTCCTCGTCTCATTTATCCTCGTCTTCCTTGTCGTCGACCACATCATCGGATTCCTGTTTCACGTCGCTGAAGACATCCTAAAAGTCATCACCTGGCTGCCGATCATCAAACAAATTAAAGGACTGATCGGCGCAGTCTTCGGATTCATCGAGGGTGTCATTGTCATCGGGGGCATTGCATGGCTACTGCAAAGCGCATCGGCCATCGACGCGTCCTTCCTTGCCTCGTCCAGATCGATCGCGATCGTGAATGCTGTCTTCGGGGCAGTCTTCGCAAAGCTCCTGTGATCCCGATCCTCATCGACACGCACTGCCACATCCATCTCCCGGCGTACGATGCGGATCGCTCGGACGTTTTATTAAGGATGCGCAAAAAGGGGATAGCGGCGATCACCGTAGGAACGAATGGACGATCGTCCGAGGACGCGATCAAGCTTGCTGAACGCGAACCCGATGTGTTCGCTTCCGTCGGATTCCACCCAAGTCATCTCGTCGGCAGCAATGATGAGTACGAAAAACTCGATACGGAACCATATTCCTTCGATCGTCTGAAAACGATCGCAGCATCATCGCCACGCGTCGTCGCGATCGGAGAAGCGGGCATTGACGAATCCTACCTCGCAGATGACGACCCAGACCTCTCCGCGCGAAAACTTGAGCAGCGCGCCGTATTCCGAGATCACATTAGGCTTGCCGCTGAACTCGACGTCCCGCTCATCATTCATACGCGTGGCGCATTCCTTGAAATTGCCGAGATCCTTTCAGAAGAAGCCTCGTCAGGGAATCGCTGTCGAGCCGTTATTCACTGCTTCACCGGAAGCTGGGACGACGCATCCATTCTCCTTGATCTTGATACGATGATTTCATTCCCAGGCATTGTGACGTTTAAGCCGAGGAAAAACGATGACCCCGCAAAAAGCGTTCTACGCGTCGTTGAAAAACTCCCGATTGATCGTATGCTTGTGGAGACGGACGCGCCCTGGCTCGCCCCTGAACCGCATCGCGGAGACCGCAATGAGCCGGCATACGTTGAAGATACGGCGAGAGCCATCGCGCGAATGCGCGGAGAAGATCTCGAAACGATTGCCCGTAGAACGACCGATAATGCCATTTCATTTTTCAAGCTCAACATCGCTTAGGCGTTGACATCGCGCCGATTTTCTATACTGTACCCGTGCACCCTGACAACAGGAGGTAGGTGTGGCGACACGAAAAATAACAGCTCACCGGATAGCCGTTTTCGACGCCGATGGCACGCTGTTCAGATGGCAGATGCTGGAAATATGGATTGAAATGATGGTCATGATGGGACTTTTCCCAAGCATCGTTCTCGATCGCGCGCGTCCGTCATTCGACGCGTACCGGAATCGCGACGGAGCATTTGAAACGTTCATTCGAGCGATCGTCGCGGCGTACAGCGACGAACTGCGTATGCGTGGCATCCGCGTTTCGGACGCCGTGCATGTCGCCGAACGCGTCGTTAAAACGCACGGCTTGCAGACATACGTCTTTACGCGCGAACTCGCCCGCGCGGCCGCTGAATGCGGTTACCGAAGATCGTTCATCAGCGGTGCTCCGAAGATCGTCGTGGATCCGTTCGCACGATTGCATGGGTTCGACCCATCGCTCTGCTATGGAACGGTCCATCCGCAGGAAGATGGATTTTTCACGGGCCAGCAGGCTGTCACGTGGTTCGACCGCAAAGGACAAGCCCTCGATGAGCTCCGAGCGGAACATCGCCTTGATCTGCGCCGATCCGTGGCGATTGGCGACACGGAGTCAGACATCCCGATGCTCGAACGCGTCGGATATCCGCTCTGTATGTGTCCGAATTCAGCGCTCCTCGCCGTCGCCGTTGAGCGCCGGTGGCCAGTCATTATTGAACGGAAGGATGTGATCTACGTTCTCCGTTCGAACAGAAAACGACGGCTCGCCGGAGTCAGTCCGAAATCGATCCTCCCTGCGGACATCTCACCGCTCATAAACGCTCGTGTCGGGTGCGCTATTGCGCGCTAACGAAAAACTCCGAGAGACTTCAGCCTCCTCGCCCGCGCGGGGAGGCTCTTACGTCTATCCGCTTGAGCCCCGCTCCTATTACTGATAGTCTTCATATGAGACACTT
>Ga0265297_10008089_pt1 | contig 14198 bp, 14 predicted proteins | sample Munlanlwell13791_FD_192502 | JGI IMG/M metagenome (GOLD analysis project Ga0265297, IMG submission 192502) | Leachate microbial communities from a municipal landfill in Southern Ontario, Canada - Leachate well 137-91 | ecosystem: Engineered > Solid waste > Landfill > Unclassified | place... | reverse complement strand
TATTCAAATCATCCGACTGGGTAGAAAGAGAAATTCATGAGCTTCTCGGCATAAATTTTAAAGGCCATCCCAACTTAAAACATCTATTGCTTGATGACGACTGGCCAAAAGACAGTTACCCCTTAAGGAAGGATTATAAAAATGAGTGAGAAAAAAGTAATACCTATAGGGCCGTATCATCCCTTACAGGAAGAACCAGAATTTTTCCGCCTGATAGTTGAAGGCGAACGCGTAACCGAACTTGAAATAGAAATTGGCTATAATCACCGTGGCATTGAAAAAATCGCCGAATCAAAACATTGGGACCAGGTACCGTTTGCGGTAGAGCGAATCTGTGGTATATGTTCGAGTTCTCACCCTTTTGCTTATTGCCTTGCAGTTGAAGACTTGCTCGGCATAACTGTGCCGGAACGCGCTAATTATATAAGAATGATAATCGATGAACTCCAGCGTATACATTCACACCTGCTTTGGCTGGGGCTTGCCGGACACTTTATCGGTTACAACACTGTCTGGATGTGGGCATGGAAAGCAAGGGAACCAATTTTAGATTTATTTGAATTAATCTGCGGTAACCGCCAAAATTACGCGATGATGAAAATAGGCGGAGTAAGAAGGGATATAAAAGAAGAAACCTATTCTGTCATCAAAAAAACCATCAAAGAATTGTATCCGGTGCTTAATATGTTTAAAAAAGTAGTCAATGACGACCCGGTGATTGGCAAACGCACAAAAGGCGTAGGTATTTTAAAAAAAGAGGAAGGCATATCTCTTGGCGTAGTTGGCCCGACAGCACGCGCAAGCGCAATTGACGTAGATGTGCGCCGTGATGATGCCTATGCGTTTTATAATAATATTAATTGGTCGGTCATTGTAAGAAACGAAGGGGATATTTACGCAAAAATTATAGTAAGAGTGCTTGAGATGTTTGAGTCTTGCTCAATCATCGAACAATGCCTCGAAAAAATTACTAAGGGCCCGATAGAAGTTGAAGTAAGAGATATACCCGAAGGCGAAGGCATAGGACGGGTGGAGGCCCCGCGCGGCGAATGCTTCCATTATGTTCGAAGCGACGGGACTAACCGGCCGGTAAGGCATAAAATAAGGGCGCCTTCCTTTGTGAATGTTCCAAGCAATATCGTTACTGTACCGGGCTATACTATTTCAGATGCTGCATTGACACTCGCGGCAGTTGACCCGTGTTACTGCTGCACTGAAAGATGCGCAGTGTTTACAAAGAACGGGCAAAAGGTTTTTACCGGAGACGATCTTATCAAACTATCCATAGAAAAAACCGCAAAGCTTAAAAATGAATATGGCCTTGAATAATCTATTTATATTTGATTCTCTTTCGAAACTAGTGGGTTTTTTTGTTATATTTTTTAGCGTCCTTATGGCTATTTATTCTGCGGGATTTCTCAAAAGCAGAAGGATAACTTATTATATCTGGTTTTTCCTGACGATGATAGCTTCACTGGGAGTTGTTTTTTCGGACAACATCATACTTATTGCTGTCTTCTGGGGTTTTCTCGGTTTAAGTTTATTTAAATTAATAAATCTCTACGATGACGAAAACGCATCTAGTATAGCTAAAAAAACTTTTATTATCATCGGCGCAACCGACGGATTCTTATTGTTTGGATTTTTACTTTATAACTTTTTGACATCTTCTATGAGCTTAACCGCGAATACACTGATTATAAACAATAATCTTTCTTTTGTTTCTTTTATTTTTATAGCGATAGCCTGTTTCGCCAAGGCAGGCTGCATGCCAATGCATACCTGGATTCCCGAAACCGCCAAATGCGCACCTTTACCTGTTGTAGCATATTTGCCGGCTTCATTGGATAAACTTTTAGGAATATATTTGCTGGTACGCATAGTAAAAAATTCCTTTTTCCTCGATACAACGGCAAAATTTACGCTTATAATCGCCGGAGCAGCTACCGTAATCTTTGCCGTTATGATGGCGCTTATTCAGCATGATATCAAAAAGCTACTAGGCTACCATGCGATAAGCCAAGTCGGTTATATGGTGCTTGGGCTAGGCTGCGCAACACCTATAGGCATTGCCGCAGGCCTATATCATATGATTAATAATGCTATATATAAATGCTGTTTGTTCTTAGGCGCGGGAAATGTAGAAAACCAAACCGGCACAACCAGGCTTCATGATTTAGGCGGTTTAGCTCGCTTTATGCCTATAACCTTTATCACATTTTTAGTAGCTGCATTTTCAATATCCGGCATTCCGCCGCTTAACGGGTTCGTTTCGAAATGGATGATCTACCAGGCGCTTAGCGAATTTATGAATTCTCTCAGCTCTTATCCTTTAAAAATAATCGTCGCCTTAGCATTGCTAAGCGCTCTCATAGGGAGCGGCCTTACGTTGGCTTCCTTCTTAAAAGTAATTTCCAGCGTATTTTTTGGAAATGCCAGAAAACGCGCGAAAGAAAGCAGTTTCCTGCTTTTGCTTCCGGTTATAATATTAGCTTTTTTATGCATTATTTTCGGAGTGTTTGCCTATTCAACCATACTTAAAGTTATCGAAGAAGCTATAGGAAGTTTTAATATGGTGGGTTTATGGCAACCTGTAGGCGCTACAGCTTTTATGGCGCTTGGCATAATTATCGGCCTGATTGTTTTTAAATTTTCTTCGAAAAATCTGCGCATCAGCCCGACGTATACGGGAGGAGAAGAATCAAACCCTCACGAAGAAGCAAAAATAGAGGATTTCTATGCAACAATCAGTGATATACCATTTTTGAAGAAAATCTATGCTCTTGCCGAAGGTAAAGTATTCGATATATACGAGCAATTAAAAAAAATAGCCTTTATTTTGTCCACTTTGTTAAAAAGATTGCACAATGGAGTGCTGCCGACATACTTAATCTGGTGTCTTTTAGGCATGATGGGATTATTTTTTGTATTTTTCAAATAATATGATTGAAATAAATTTACTCTTAATATTTATAATTATTGCGGCTATAGCTGCAGTTAAAATGAAAGACCTGCTTGGTTCGGTTGTAGCAGTGGGTGTAGCCGGGTTTGGTTTAGTAGTTAGCTTTTTATCCCTTAAAGCACCTGACTTGGCAATTACGCAGCTTGTAGTTGAAATTTTATGCCTGATTATACTTATCCGTGCAACCATAAAAGTAGACCTTCCTTTTTCCACATCCGGCAGATGGTTAGTAAACACGACAGCCGCTATAGCATTTCTTGTTATGTTTCTCATCTATGGCTATAAAGCTATTTTGAACTTGCCGTATTTTGGAAACCCTACGATGACAACATCGGTTTTCTATTTTAATAAAACTATGGAAAGTGTCCATGCAACTAATGTCGTATCGGCAATAAACCTGAATTTCCGCGCCTACGATACATTAGGCGAAGCCACGGTATTATTTGCCGCAGCTGTAGGGATTATGGTAATAATGCGCAAAAAAGGCAGACTCACTAACGAAAACAAAAATGATGAATAAAAATAACGGAATGAGCCTGATAGTTAAGACAGTAACGCGCCTGCTTGTAGGTTTTATACTGCTTTACGGAATCTACATAGTTTTACACGGGCATATTTCCCCGGGCGGAGGCTTTGCCGGCGGTTTTATTATAGCTTTATCGTACATTCTTTTCATGCTCGCTTTCGGCAAAGAAGAGATACTGAAAAGAATACCTCAACCAATGATATCGTTTTTGGAAAGCCTTGGAGCGCTTTTATTTCTCGTAATCGCTGTGTTTGGATTTTTTGGCGGATATTTCTTCGCAAACTGGCTGCCTAAGGGGGCGCCCTTTAAGCTGCTTTCTGCCGGCACTATTCCTATTTCAAATATTGCGCTTGCTTTACTTGAAGTTTCTCTTGGGTTATTTGGAATATTTTTAGTATTGGTATTATTAAAATTTACACCTCTTAAAGAGGGGAAAATAAAGGACAATAAATAACATGCTTACTTACTTTTTATGCTTAGTACTGTTTTGCGTAGGGCTATATGCGATTTTACGTAAGCGTAACATCATAAAGATAATAATCGGTATAGTAATCTGCGAGTATGCGATTAATCTTTTCCTTATCCTTTTCGGCTACAAAATGAACGGCCGTTCCCCTTTATATTCACCAGACCAGGAAATTGTTAGTATGGTTGACCCGCTTCCGCAGGCACTGGCAATGACGGCTATAGTTATCAGCTTGGCGACAACGGCGCTCTTGGTGGCTATTGCAATAAGAATATACGAAAAATACGGGACTTTCGATATTACAAAAATAAATAAACTGAAAGGTTAAAATGCAATTTATTCCCTTATTCATTATTTTGCCTCTTGGCGCTGCCTTCCTTATTTCGCTTGCCGGAAAAAATAAGACAAAGTTTTGCGATGTTTTTTCGGTTATCATTACTTTTGCTCTTTTTATTCTTTCGCTGTTTTTTGTTTTTAAAGCAAAAATGTGCGCTACTGCGCTAATTTATAAAGTTGGAGGTTGGGGATTACCGGGCGGAATTATTCTGGTACTGGATGGCTTAAGCATTTTCATGCTTACGATAATAAACTTTATTGCTTTTATAATTAATATTTTTTCTATTAATTACATGAAAAGGTTCAGCGCAAAACATAGATTCTACACTCTTTTCATGCTTATGATCGCAGGTATGAATGGGGTGGCTATGACCGGTGATATTTTTAATCTTTTTGTCTTTTATGAGATAGCTTCGATAGCAAGCTACGCGCTGGTAGCATTTGGCACAGAAAAAGAAGAGCTTGAAGCTTCCTTAAAGTATACAATCATAGGTGTTGTTGGCTCTTTATTCATACTTCTCGGCATAGCTTTCCTGTATGCTTATACCTCTACGCTGAATATGGCAGAAATCGCATCTCGCTTAGCGCAAAACGGCATAAATTCCGCTGTTATTTTCGTAAGTATTTTGTTTATCGCGGGTTTCGGCATCAAATCCGCAATAGTACCTTTTCATGCCTGGCTACCGGATGCTCATCCTGCTGCTCCTGCACCTATTTCAGCAATGCTTTCGGGAATTTTTATCAAATCCTTGGGTTTATACACTCTATGCCGTATTTTTTATAATGTTTTTGGTATGAACGATGCACTTATGCATCTTTTTATGTTTTTGGGAGCACTTTCAATAATCATTGGCGGTTTTCTGGCCTTAGGGCAAAGCGACATAAAGAGGCTTCTGGGATATTCTTCTATAAGCCAGGTAGGATATATGGTGTTAGGCTTAGGAATTGGCACACCGCTTGCCATAACCGGGGCGCTTTTGCATTTGTTGAATCACTCCGTATTTAAATCCTTGCTATTTTTAAATGCCGGTAGCCTTGAGTATGCAACCGGCACCAGAAATTTAGAAAAACTTGGCGGGTTGCGGACAAAAATGCCAATGACTTCAGCAACGTCATTAGCAGCATCAATGAGCATATCCGGCATACCGCCTTTTGCCGGTTTTTTTAGCAAGCTATTAATCATAGCTGCCTGCATTGAAAGCGGTTATATCGGTTATGGCATTATAACGATTATTGGCGCGATTCTTACGATTTCCTATATTTTGAAATTTCAAAAATATGTTTTTTTCGGGCAATTGAAAGAAACAAATAAAAATATCCGGGAAGTGCCAATCCTTATGAAATTTTCAATGACTGTTCTTGCATTTATATGTATTTTTGGCGCTACGCTGATGATACCTAAGGTGAAGGATTACTTTTTAAAACCGGCAGTTGACAGTTTAACTAAGGGCATAAAGTATACCAATTTAGTTTCACAGCAGTTATATGAAAAATAAATTAGTATTGTTTATTTTCTGTTTTCTTGTTTGGATATTTTTGCGATACTTGCCTAATTGGCAGACAGATTGGCAAAGCCTCTTAGTTGGAGCTGTTGTAGCTTTTGTTGTAACCGCACTCTACGGCGACTTGTTCACGGGACGGCCGGCATTATTCCTGGAATATAAACGCTACCTTTGGTTTATTTATTTTATTGTTTTGTGCACATGGGAATGCCTAAAAATTAATATAGAAATGACGATGCGGCTTATCGTAAAAGATATACCAATAAATCCTGCAATTTTAAAATTAAAAACCAACCTAAAAACAGACATCGGCCTGACATGCCTTGCAAATAGCCTGACACTTACGAAAGGAGCGATAACCATAGATATCGAAAAAGAAAAAGGCTTAATCTATATACACTGGATTGATGTTAAGCGGGCGGGCAAAAATAAAATAGAAGAAACTATTGAAAGGTTTGAAAAAATAATTAAAAAAATTTTTGAATAATATAATGAAAACACTACATTATATAATAGGGCTTTCGATTTTACTGGCAATACTTACGGTAATAGCATTTTTCCCCTTGAAAATACTTATTTATCAGCAATTGGACTTTTTATGGCTGCTCAAGCGCGGCATAAGCATTATTCTTTTATGTGCGTTTTTTTGCCTTTTCCGTGTCCTTCGCGGGCCGACCTCCGCCGACAGAATAGCCGGAATGGACATGCTTGGAATACTTATAATAGGCATATGCGCACTTCTTAGCATAAGCACAAAAAGAACATGGTATATGGATATAGGCATTGCCTGGGCGCTGCAGAGTTTTATTTCAACTTTGGCATTTACCAAGTTTTTGGAGGGTAAAGACTTTGATGAATAATATAGCCGGGATAGCTTTGATAATAGCAGGGCTTATATTTGATTTTATAGGCTGCCTGGGCCTGGTAAGGCTTCCTGATGTATATAACCGGTTGCAAGCATCAACTAAATGTGTAACCTTTGGGACTTGCGCCATTCTCCTTGGAACAGTGTTTATCATAGGATTAAATACTGCCGGAGTAAAATGTATTTTAACAATTATTTTTTTACTTTTTACATCACCCACAGCATCGCATGCGCTAGCGCGCGCCTGTTGCAAGACAGATGTAAAATTGTGTAACAAAAGCTTAATCAACGAATACAAATAACTCATGAAATATCCTAAATTAAGAGAGATTAAAGGCGCCTTAAAATCATTTTTCAGCAAGCCGTATACGACCAGATTCCCGAAGGAACCGCACATTCCTTTTAGCTCATTTCGCGGAAGGCCTTATTATTACGAAGACAAATGCATTGGCTGTACCGCCTGCGTTAATGTCTGCCCTACCAAAGCCTTAAGCTTTACGGATATCACCGATGGCAACACTGCAAAACGAGTTTTAACCATAAACTGGGATGTATGCATCGCCTGCGGGCAATGCGAGCTTAACTGCGTAAGCGTAGAAGGCATAATGCTCTCTAATGAATTTGATATCGCAACCACCGAACACCGGAGCGTTCTTCGCCAGACAATCGAGAAAGAAATGATTCTTTGCGAGCATTGCAACTCGGCTTTTGCCTGCCGCGACCATCTAAATTGGACAATAGAAAAACTCGGGCCACTTTATCCGCCGAATACAACCCTGCTTACGTTTAACCAAAACGCCCTTGCGCTAAGTGCCGAAACACCCCATAATGAAAGGCTCATCGGCCGGCCTGACCGCTTCAGCGTTCTTTGCCCGAGGTGCCGTAGAGAAGCAGTTTTCCAATCGTAAACGGAGTAAAAAACATGAAATGCCTTGCGTTTGACCTCGGAAAAGTTCTATTCGATTTCGACTATGGTATTGCATTAAGAAAAATTGAAACCAAAATAAAAGTACAACCGAAAGAAATAATCAATCAACTTTTCTTTAATGATTTTGCCAAAGACTTCGAGAAAGGCCTTGTGAGCACGCGCGATTTTTATGAAAAATTCAAAAACGCATTCAAGCTATCATTAACCTATGAAGAATTCATAGATACCTGGTGCGATATCTTTTCATTAAATAAAGACGTTGCAAGCCTCATAGAAAAGCTAAGCTATATTTATCCTGTTTATCTTATATCGAATATAAACGAGCTTCATTTCGAATACCTTCATAAAAATTACCCTAATGTATTTTCATTTTTCGACGAACTCATACTTTCATATAAAGTAAAATCATTAAAGCCGGAAAAAGAAATTTACCAGCAGCTTAAAGATAAAAGTGGCTACAAATATGAAGACATTATTTATGTAGATGACCGGCCGGATCTTATATGTGAAGCAAAAGAACTTAACCTTAAATGCATTAATTTTACAGGGTTTAACGAATTATTGGCTGAACTTAACCATCATAATATCACAATTCCTACCGAGGAAGAAAAAACAGCGTTTAAAATGCTGAAGAATGAAATCTTAAGGCACAAAAAAACACTTATTGTGGGCATAGGAAACACGGATAAGTCTGATGATGGCGTGGGTATATACTTAACAGAAAGAATCAAAAACAAAACCCATTTAAAAACTATAAACACAGGCCGAATGGTTGAAAATTACTTGGGCAAAATAGCAAAAGAGAAAGCTGATCTTATTATTTTTATTGATTGCGCCACACTATCCAGCCCGCAAACATTTGGTTGTTTCAGCCCAAATAGCATCAAAGATTTGCCATTACATTTAACCCATGATGGCTCACTTTCGCGAATTTTCGAATACTTGCAAAACGTAAACCGCTCTGATATACTATTCCTTGCCATAAGCGGATTTGATTATTCCTTGGGCCAAAATTTAAGCAAATCTGCCGAAAAACAATTGCAAATTTTGGGTAATTTTTTTGAAAAACATTTTTCTGCCGATTGTAATTAAAAAAATGATTTTCCGAAGAAAACCTCGCCAAAGAAACTTCCCTTTTATAAGAATTATTTATTTAAGCATCATAGTTTGTTCTTTATTTGCGGTTAACGCATGTGTTCCAGTTCTGGTGGGAACAGGTGTAGTTGCAGGATACACCCTAAGCAATGATTCGGCAATTGGGGAGGTAAAATGCGATTACCGCACTCTTTGGGATGTTTCCATGGATAAATTACAGAATTTAAAACCTAAAATATTGACTTCAAATGAATCCAAAGGACTGATAAAAGCAACCGTATCCGATAATGACGTAACCATTAAAATAGATACAATAAACTCGTCAATGCAAAAATTAAAAATTTCTGCGCGTAAATATCTTCTTCCAAAACCGCAATTCGCACAAAAGATTTTCGTTAAAATCGTACAAGACTTAGAGTGAATAAATCAAAAATTTTAAACAAAATCCTGTCCGGGCTTTTCTTAACCATTTTATGCTCTTGCGTTCCAAGTTATGATTACTCGCACATACGTGTAACTCGGGTAATTGACGGTGATACGGTGAGGCTTGAGAACGGAGAAACTCTTCGTTACATAGGCATCGACACCCCGGAAATAAAAATAAAACAAAATAACCGCTTTATCTATAATCCGCAGCCCTTTTCGCTGGAAGCGAAAAGGCTTAACGAAAAACTTGTAAAAAATAAAATAGTACGCATCGAGTTTGACATAGAAAAAACCGATAAATACAAACGATTGCTGGGCTACTGTTTTATCGAAAATACATTAGTAAATGCAAAACTGGTAGAAGAAGGCGTTGCTGTTACCTACACAATCCCGCCTAATATAAAATATGTAGATATTTTTATAAAATCGCAAAAAAATGCGCGTCAAAACCTGAAAGGAATGTGGGGAGTCTACGAAACTATCACCGCAGATAAAGCAATTAACCATACAAACCAGATACGTACTGTAAAAGGAAAAATAGTAAGCGGCCGGCGCACAAAAAACGGTATACTTTTAACTTTGGAGACGAGTCGTGAATCGCCTTTTAAGGTAATGATATTTAATAATTCTTTGAAATATTTTTATCAAAAAAATATAGACCCTGTTAACTATTATAGAGAAAAGGTAATAGAAGTCAGCGGAAGGATACGCCGTTACAAACAAACCGCACAAATAATAGTAAGCTCGCCTGAAGAGATATCAATACGTAATGTGGAATAGCTTGTTAATCTTTCACAAGCTAGGCTGGAGCGTTTTGCTGCCTGTTCTATTTCTGGCAGGCTGCGTTACTATCTATAATCCTGCCACGTAAAAGCACGAAACTTATTTTATTGATGAAAAAACAGAAATCGCCATAGGAAAAAATATGACGAAAGAGATTCTGCAAGAAATAAAACCGTAAAAGATGCAAATCTTTCAGAATATGTAAATCGCATCGGAAAGAAAGTCGCCGCCAAAAGCGACAAGAATAATTTACCGTATTATTTTTATATACTTGATGACAAAAAAATAAATGCCTTTGCTGTACCAGGCGGCTATATTTTTATAAATAAAGGCCTGCTCGATAAATTAAATGAAGACGAACTTGCATTTGTTCTAGGGCACGAAATAGACCATATCGCTACACGGCATTCGATAAAAAAACTCCAGGTCGCTTTAGGATTTAATATACTTACCAGTATAGCGCTGGATAACCCCGATTGCGCATCAACGCAACAGGCAATGGGCATAGCGTTTAACGTTGTATCTTCGGGGTATTCACGCCAGGACGAGCTTTTAGCAGACTCGTTGGGGCTAAAATACTTAGCTAATGCAGGCTACATCCATATGCCTCTATAAATGCCTTAAATAGCTTAGAAAAAGAGGAGGGGGTCTAACTTAGGGTTAGTTTTTTTACGGACTCATCCTTTGACACAAGAACGGATTAAGCAACTATAAAAGAAGATCGAAGGTAAAATACCTTAAAATTTTTCTTAAAAAAATACTTTTTTGTTGTATAATATATAATTCGTAAATAAAAGCAACTACGTTGATTTTCTTATATTTTAATCCCCTTGTTAAAATTCCATGGGCTGCCGAAGGCTCGCCCATGGATAAATAAAGGAGCGGGACGTTGCCCCAAGGATACACTTGGGGCTCCAGTATATATGGCTGAAGATAGATTATCAAAAATAGTATCTCTGTGCAGAAGGCGTAGCTTTGTTTTTGGAGGCTCGGAAATATACGGCGGGCTGGGAAGCTTCTGGGACTACGGGCCTTTAGGCGCCAGGCTTAAAAAACGCATTAAAGATATCTGGTGGGATACTTACGTAGAAAAGAAAGAAGACATCCTGGGGTTGGATAGCAGCATAATAATGCATGAAGATGTCTTTAAGGCTTCCGGTCACTTAGAAGGGTTCACTGATTCATTGGTTGATTGCCCTAAATGCAAAAAGCGATTTCGCATAGATAAACTTGAAAAAATAAATGAAAATCTATACCGCTGCGCGGAATGCAAAAGTGATATAGATAGCACTAAACACAAACCCCGCAAATTTAACCTGATGCTCAAGACAAACGTAAGCGCAACCGAAGATGAACCGAACTACGGGTATCTGCGGCCGGAAACTGCTCAAGGCATATTTACAAACTTTATAAATGTATTGAATTCAACCCACAAGAAACTTCCCTTTGGCATTGCTCAAATAGGAAAAGCATTCAGGAACGAAGTTACGACCGGAAGCTTTATTTTCAGAATGAAAGAATTTGAACAGATGGAAATAGAATATTTCGTAAAGCCACAAGACGCAGCTAAAGCGTACGAATATTGGGTGAAGGAACGGTTTGATTTTTACACTTCGAAACTTGGAATTAGGAAGGAAAACTTAAGGCTGCGCGAGCACGAAAAAGATGAGCTCGCACACTATGCTAAAAGCTGCACAGATATTGAATATAACTTTCCCTTTGGCTGGAGCGAGCTTGAAGGTATCGCCAACAGGGGAAATTTCGATTTAACCGAACACGCGCGCGTAAGCAAAAAAGACCATAGCTATTTTGACGAAGCCACAAAAGAAAAATTTATTCCCTATGTTATAGAACCATCTGCAGGGGTAGACAGGACATTTTTTGCCGTAATTTCTGATGCTTACCATGAAGAAGAAGTAAATGGGAAAACAAGAGTGGTACTTAAACTTAAACCGAGCCTTGCTTCTAATTACGCGGCAATTTTTCCGCTTTTAAAAAATAAACCGGAACTGGTTGAGCTTGCAAAAAAAATTTTTTATGATATAAAAGATAAATTCCCTGCTACTTATGACGATACCGGCGCAATAGGGAAATTATACCGTCGACAGGATGAAATCGGAACACCTTTCTGCATAACTGTCGATGTCGAAAGCCTCACCGATAGTAAAGTTACAATCAGAGACAGGGACACAATGAAACAGGAACGAATAGGTATTGAAAAGATTCTGGAATATATCGAAGCAAAAATAAAATAGAAACTAAAGGAGGCAGCATCATGGCGAAGAAGTATGTTTATTCTTTTGGAGGAGGCAAGGCCGATGGAAATGAAAGTATGAAAAATCTTTTGGGCGGCAAAGGTGCAAACCTTGCTGAAATGGCTGGGCACAAAGATTTGCGCTTGCCAGTACCTCCGGGTTTTACCCTAACAACGGAAATTTGTACATATTATTACGAAAACAAACGTACTTATCCTAAGGGGCTCAAGGAAGATGTAGAGAAAGCTTTAAAAAGAGTAGAAACAATAATGGGCAAACAGTTTGGAAGCCAAACCAACCCATTGCTTGTATCGGTACGTTCCGGCGCAAGAAAATCAATGCCGGGAATGATGGAAACGGTTTTAAACGTAGGCCTTACCGAAAAAACCATTCCTGCCTTAATTAAACTAACAAAAAATGAACGCTTTGTATATGATGCATACCGCAGGCTGATTATGATGTATTCTGACGTTGTAATGGAAAAAGCTGCAGGAATTGAACCCGAAGGTGATGAAGCCGGCATCAGAAAGCAGCTTGAAAAGATAATGGCGGCGATGAAGAAAGAAAGACGCGTTGCTAACGATACCGAATTATCTGCTGCCGATCTTAAAAAACTTTGCTCTTTATTTAAAGTCAGGATTAAAGAAGTTCTTAAAAAAGAATTTCCCGATGACCCGGAACAACAGTTATGGGGCGGAATTTCTGCGGTATTTCTTTCCTGGAACGGAAAAAGAGCCATATCCTACAGAAGAATCGAAAATATTCCTGATGAATGGGGAACAGCAGTAAACGTGCAATCAATGGTTTTCGGCAATATGGGAGAGACAAGCGCAACCGGAGTCGCGTTTACCAGAAATCCCGGCAACGGTGAGAACAAGTTCTATGGCGAATATCTTATTGACGCGCAGGGAGAAGACGTGGTTGCCGGAATACGTACGCCTGCTCCCGTAAATGAATATTCAAAAAGCGAACACAACAAAGAGCTGGTCAGCCTTGAAAAAGGTATGCCAAAACTTTACAAAGAACTTGTAGACATACGAAACAGGCTTGAGAAGCATTATCGCGATATGCTTGACATAGAATTTACAATTGAGAAAGGAATACTCTACATGCTTCAATGCCGCGTAGGAAAACGTAACGGCCCCGCGGCAATAAAGATGGCAACCGATATGGTCAAGGAAAAACTCATTAAAAAAGAAGAAGCTGTAATGAGAGTTACGCCTTCGCAATTAGACGAATTACTTCATCCGATAATTGACCCTAAAGAAGAATTAACGAATAAGCCTATCGCGAAAGGACTTCCTGCCGGCCCAGGAGGCGCTAACGGAATGATTGTTTTTAGCGCAAATGAGGCAGTAAAGTGGGCGAAAGAAGGTAAAAAGGTAGTTCTTGTGCGCGAAGAAACAAACCCTGAAGACGTAGAAGGAATGCGCGCCGCGCAATGCATACTTACAGCCCGAGGCGGTATGACATCACACGCCGCATTGGTAGCGAGAGGTTGGGGAAAATGCTGCATAGTCGGCTGCGGCGGACTTCATATAGATTACAACACAAAAACACTAAAGGCTGGCGACAAAATATTTAAGGAAGGCCAGTGGCTTACCCTAAACGGAACAAAAGGAAACGTTTATGCCGGACAACTTAGAATGATGGACGCTTCCGAAGAAAATAAACTCCTCTCGGAGTTTTTAAAAATGTGCGATTTATTCAGGCGCTTAAAAATCCGAGCAAATGCCGACACTCCGGCTGACGCTCAAAAGGCAAGGTCTTTCGGCGCAGAAGGTATCGGGCTTTTTAGGACTGAACACATGTTCTACGGCAAAGGCGCAGAAAAGCCGCTATTTCTATTACGTAAAATGATAATCTCAAAAACAATAGAAGAAAGAAAACATGCACTTTCTGAACTATTTCCCTTCGCAAAAGCAGATATAAAACAAACGCTTGAAGCAATGAAAGGCTTTCCTGTAACTATACGCTTGTTAGACCCGCCGCTTCATGAATTTGTACCGCGCGAGGAAAAACAGCAACAGGAATTAGCCCAGAGTTTAAATATC
>Ga0265297_10008088_pt1 | contig 14199 bp, 8 predicted proteins | sample Munlanlwell13791_FD_192502 | JGI IMG/M metagenome (GOLD analysis project Ga0265297, IMG submission 192502) | Leachate microbial communities from a municipal landfill in Southern Ontario, Canada - Leachate well 137-91 | ecosystem: Engineered > Solid waste > Landfill > Unclassified | place... | reverse complement strand
TCCATTAGGAAGTTTTTCATAATTTATACATCAAATACAATCATATTATATGCATAAATTATTATGTTCTATTATTATGTTTATACACCTAAATTTGTAATATAAAAAAGCATTAAAAATATGCATTGAAATAAATTATTCACATAGCATCTAGATTTTGATTTGTTTTTTATAATGTTATATGTTAAAATGAAATACTATATAAACTATATATGAACTTAAAAGGACCTTATATGAAAAAAGAATTTATTAAAACATTACATAATTTACAAACACAAAAAAACATACCAATTATTGAAGCAATAAAACGCGGGTATAGAATCTGTTATGAATCAACAGAAATAGTGCAAACGCCCATTAAAATAAGTATTAGAAAAAAATATGAAAACTTAGGAACCGATGATAATACACAGACAGACAACATCACTGGTGATTTATCATTTGATGAAAAAATAAATGAAGAACCAACATTTTTTGGATTTTATATAAATTCAGATAACGATGATAAAAACAAATTTTTAATGGCAACTGTAAAGCAACCAAATTTTGAAGGCACCTTTGATGACGAATTTGAATTTTCTTTTTATAATGATACTATGGAATGTGATGAAAATGATAAAAATAATGAAAATTATAAAACACTAGTATCATTAATGAAAGATAGTTTTAAAACATACGATAATAAAGATATTGAAATAATAAATATTCCTTTTACTGAACACGATTTAACATAATAAAATAAGTATAAAACAAAAAACAACATTTATAAATGTTGTTTTTTGTTTTATCTACTATTATGTTTCACCTAAATCTTCTGCTTTTTCTTTTTTTATCCACTCTTTGTTTTTACTATATTCATCATCTGTAATTCTTAACCCATAATGTAATGCAAATTGTTTAGCTAATGCACCATTTGGATTATCTTTAGTTGATGTGTGTTTCATCATTGATTCAAAAACGGTTAATCTACTTGTCCATACTTCAGCATCAATAAAATTTTGAAATCCATTAGATCTTTTAAATCTAACTTTAAAATTTTCTTGAACTTTAATATCATCATTTATAACTTGTTTTGTATTTAACACCATAACAAACAATCTAACAATCATAATTTCTATAGGGGTTTGATATCGACCAATTAATCTAGCAAATGATACTTCACCTTGTGTAACTTCACCTATTTTTCCATTACTAAAATTATCTTTTTCACCAACTAATGATGTTATTCGTCCGGGAGGAACCATTAATGAATTTATAAGATTACGTTTAAAGAATTTCAAGTCATCTATATTACCTAATTGATCACCGCCAGCTAATCTTTCAATTTGTGAGTGTTCTCTTTCTTGTGATACTGGTATAATATAATGTTCACTTAAACCTATAGCTCTTCCAAAATTAGTAATTTCGCCAGTAAGTGTATTATAATCAATTTTTCTACTAAATACTTTAGCCTGATCTTTCATATGTTTTTCAGCTAATTGTTTAGGCATACCAGAGGTATCAACTTTTAATACTAATTTTTCACTTCCCCACAATACACGATACATTACAACACTATCTTCAATTGTATTTAATTGATTAAATGGTTTCATTGCGGGTTCTATTATAGATCTAGGATCATTAACACCACCTGGTCCATATATATTTAAATCAACAAACAAAATTTGATTAGGAGAAAAATCAATATAATTTTTTCCACCAGTTTTAACACTTTGATTATATGCACCATCAAGCATTTGTCTATATCCAATAATTAAATTATCTTGAACAATAACAATAATATTTTGTGATGGAAGCATATTAACACCAACTATGCTTTTACTTTTTTCATCATATAGAACTTCAAAAAATAATCGGCCTTCAATTAATAATTTTTTCATATAATGCCAACCATCTTTATCAAAATTTAGTATTCTTCGTAATACTTCTTTTCTAAAAATGGTATGTAGCATTTTTTGTGTAGATTCTCCGATTTCAGCATCAGAATCAATCGATAATGAACATATTTCATCTAAATCATCTTTATATATAGCTTCATTACATATTTGAATTAATGATTCATTTACTTCAGATCTTCCAGCAACAGTATTATATTTTAAACAGCGTTCAACATTTTTTCTCCAATATAACTGAACTTGATTTTCGGCTATTGCATCTTGAACCCTAGTTGAATCCAAGGCACCATCATATAAACCCAAGGCGGGCGCAAACGTAGAGTATCCATCTGGTGCCATACCATTTGGAAACATCATTTGTTGTACGCCCTGACCTACAACATTTTTTGATGCTGTTATTTCCCTTAATACATCACCTTTATTAAAAATACGATCAAATACTTTACCTTTTTCATTAGCTTGACCATAATCACGAACTCTACTTAAAATACGAGTTGCTACATTATCAGGTTGTTTATGTTTTTCAATTAACATTGATATATTCCATTTATATATAGTTTATAATTATATAAATTATATTAATTTATAACCACAATAATAAAATACCATCATACGAAATATAAAACTTAGGTTTATGTGACTTAATATAAAATGATTTCAATTCTGAATTTTCTATATTTTTACTTAATAAACGTTTATTAGATAATATGCAATCTGCTATCATACTAAAATCACGCAATGAAACGTTATATACAGGTAATTCATTATATGTCATATTAAATTTCGGTTTCTGCTATTTTTATCCAATTTAAATATTGATTATCAATATTTTTAACATATTCTGTTGTTAAGTTATTTTTTTGTATTAGTTTTGCAATATTAACTGTAAATAATATACCATCATTAGTTAATGTTTTTTTATCAGATAATTTATTCATATAACAAAACGATTTATATTCATCATTAGTTCCAATAGAGCGAACATTAAATGTTATTTCTACCGAAGGTAATATATTATTATTAAATTCGATATCTGTGGGTAATCTATCATATTTTATTGAATATAATAAAAACGTAGATAATGTTAACATAAAAGAAACTTTATCTCTAAATGATAATACATCAAATCCATTGTTATCATCATATCCATTTATATTTGGAAAATAGTTATATTGTTCTATATATGAAATTATAGGTTCAATATTTTTAATAAAAGCATCAGAATTTAATTTTTTATCAATAATTATTCTAAGTGGATCAATATTTGATATGTTTATTATATCTGATCTAGTTTTCATTTTATCAATAGGTAATAATTTTTTCAATTCATTTACAAATTTATCAAATTTTGTATATGACCATTTATGTTCAGTTTTTTTAGAATTACCATTAGAATCAACGCAACCATCTAAATATGCATCGGTATTTTCAATAGGTTCACATAATCTACAAATAAGATAATTATATACTAAATTATCTATATTTTCTTTATGTTGTTTATAAATTTTATCCATTGGTATTTCCTTTATCATTTACATCTTTTAATAATACAATATCCCATGATGATTTCGTCAATAAATTAGTATTTTTCATAGCAACTTCTAATTGTGGAAGAATAGTAATATCAGTATTTTCACTATCCATATCTGTTGGTAATGTTGTTGTTTGTTCTACTTCAATATGAAATGCTGGATCATTACCTTTATAACCATATTCTTTTGGACCAAAATATTGTCTTAAATATCCTTCTTTCCATACATCTATACAACATTGATGAAATTTTTTTAATTGTGCTTCGGATAACTTAAAGGCAGATCTTGTCCCATTTGGTCCAATATCAACAGCCTGTGTATAAGTAGGATCAGAGCAATGTCTAGATACGGGATGTGTAGTTTTTGCATATTCTTCTACTTTTGATTCCATAGCTAATTTAGCTTCATTTCCCTCACTAGAATTAGTAAATTTTTTAACTGGTGAACCGTGATATTTTTTATAAATATTATCATACACATTATCAACATTTTTACCTGGTAATGCATATGATACGGTTTTTTCACCATTTGCACTCTGCCTATTATCATACATAACTCTTGCTTGTGCTGATGGTGAACGATAAACACTAGTAATAACAACACCCGGAATACCCGCTCTACGTGCTATATATCTAATAACATTTTTTGTTCTATTTGTTAATGTTCCAACTACACCGTTATTTATTTTTATTGTAATATCGGTAGGATCTGATAATGTTATTGCTTTATTTTCATATGTAGGCACTTGTGAATTTATTAATTTTGCAAATTGTCTATTTACTAATCCATCACTTAAACAATTTCTGTCTATATTAGTTAATTCAGTACCATATGAAAATCTATTATATCCAACATAACCATATATTAAATTTGCCTCATCTATTCTACGTTTTCTTAATGCTATATCCAAGTTATCAGGTGATGAAGATGATGTCAACCGGCATAAAACATCAGCAATATAGGTAAAGAAAATATTTGCAAGGTTTTTATCTTTCGGAACACCATATACTATTTCTGGAACATTTGAATTATAACTACTATCAACGGTTATTACCTTTTTATTATTATCTATATATTTCATATTAGGCATTAACACTAATTTTATTTTTTTATCAAACCCAATTAAATAAGAAATACCGACACGCAAGCAATAACTGATAAAAGCAGATTCACTATTTATATCAGTTGAAATACTTAATCCATTTGTCCATAAATAACTACATATGGCAGTTTTTATTGGTTCTGGACATGAATTATGAGATACTGCACCCCAATGTAAATATGCCCAATTATTTTTATTTATTATCGTACCCCATAAAACAATTTGAACATATTTATAAAATGACATTTGAATTTGTTTATCAGTTAATTTAAATTCTTTTTCTTTATCTGTTAATTCTGCTATAGTATTTTTATTAGACGCTGATATTATAATATCAAATTCTTCAGATGATAATCCAGTTTCGGCATCACCCTGTGGAGTTAAATTATTTTCTACTGTTAAAACACTAAATATTTGTTTTAATACCATTATTTTTTGTTTTCCACCTATATCTAATGGTATTCCTGCTCCAATATGTAATTTACCTGAACCATCATCATAAAATATTGGCGATTTAACTGTTTCATGTTCATATAAAAATTGCCAATTTGGTACAAAAAAACCTGGTTTAAAACAATTTGATATACTTACAGGAAGTCCAGAAAATCCAATAGATATTGGTGGTATTAAATCTGGATCAAATTTATTAGTTCCCATCATAGAAGCAATTAAGCCAGACATTCCTTGTCTAGATGCTTCGCTTGTTCCTTGTGTTATTGTACCAAGTGCTCCACCAACAGCATCCATTTCGCCTTGTGTCATGGCAGCACGAGCATCTAATTTATCTACAATATCTTGTACAGTTTGTGTAAGAACACCATAATCACTATTAGATAAAAAATCAGTTAACATATCAGAAACAGCAGAAGATAAATCACTCATTCTGTTTTGATTATATTGGGGTACTTGCGCTCGTTGCCAAGGCGTTAATTCGTTTTTTTCATCAGATATATCATAAAAACCATATGAATTTAGAATAGAATAAAAACTACCGTCTTTTCCTGTAGTTTTTTCATTTGCATTATTTATTGCAGAATCTATTCGTCCACTAAAATGTCCATTCATATTTTTGTACCAATATACATAGTTTATATTTTATATAAATTATATTTTTATTATAATAAAAAAAGTCCGTATTATACGGACTTAATGATTATATGTATTTTTATATTATAGTTTATTCTTTATCTGATCTTTCTGTTCATTTAATTTTTTAAAATTATTTTTAATTTGTTCTTTTTCATTTGATGTTTTTAATTTTGCTTGTGCTTCAATTAATACAGCGTTTAGTTTTTTGTCTATTTCATCATTTTTTTTAACCGTTTCTTTATATATATTAGCAACAGATTCTAGCTTTGCTTTTTTTTCGTCTTGTTTATCATTTTTAGAAATATTTTCTACTGTTTTTTTACCTTTATTATATGATTCTACTATTGCATTCAATCGTTCTGTTCTATTTTCCTGCTTATATTTTGTGCTTATAGATTCAAGTGTGGCAATTAATCGTTGTTTTTTATTTATACCACCATTCAATTCTGTATCGCATTGTTCAATTATTGATTCTAAAGCAATTGCCTTTTTTTTCTGCTCACATTTATTAATATAATCATTTCGGACAGATTCTAATTTTGCTTTCTTTTCACAATCAATTTTATTTTTTGCTTCTGTCATTACTTCATCAGTTGAATCTGATGCGTCTGTACTATCAGATATTCCATCTTCAGATAAAGAAACATCACCATTTTCAGATTCTGTTACTGCTTTTGTCTTGGTATCAACCGATTCTAGTGCACTGTCATCTTTTTTTTCATCTGTATCTTTTACACTATCTTTTTTTTCGTCTTTAGTCTCATCTTTTTTTTCGTCGGTTTCGGTTTTAGTATCTTCAGTTTCTTTAGTATCAGAATCACCATCAAAATCAGAGTCCGCTAATTTATCTAATCCATCAATAGAAAAAGTATCAGTATCATTATCGACTGAACTATCAGTATCTTTTGTTTCAGAATTTGTTGTGTCATCTGTACTATCAGTATTAAAACCCAACGCAGACAAATCATCAGCACCAACATCACCTATATCATTGGTTTCATTACCTATCGCATTTATATTATCAATATCTAATGTATCATTAGATTGAACACCCAAAGAATCAGGTATTGTTTCTTTTCCAACAATTGGCGTTAAATCCGGTGTTTTTTCAGGAACTGTAGGTTGCACTTCAACCATTGGTGGAATAGCATCTGTTGTTACTGGTGCATCAGCACCAGCGTTGTCTGCTGATACAACCCCTGAAGGTTGTTCTTGGGATACATTTTGTGCAGCTAATCTTTTTTCAGATTCATTTATTGTATTTTTCAAAAATTCATACACATCTTGTCTAAATCCATTTTCACCTTTTATAACAGTAGCGACTTGTGCAAGATCTTCTAATGATATTTTTTTATCTGGTAGAGAAGCTAATTTTTGTGCAGCTTGTTCTACTACAAATTGTTTTTCTTCATCATTAAACTCTGGAATTTCTTCTTGTGGAAAACGAGAACCAGATTCAGGACCTTCATATGGTTTTACATCCAATATTTTATTTGGATCAAACATACCATCTGTATTCATTAAATCATCATCCGAATCATCGGAATCATCTATCAGTGGTTCTGCACCAATAGCTTCAAATAATGCACTAGCATCATCTATTGCATATAAATCACGTTTTTGTTGCTTTTTATCGTTCTGGATATTCATATCGACAGTCCCTTATAAATTTTTTACCATACTGGTATGTTTCGTAATTAAGTTTATATAACTTACCACATTTTTTTATTTTATTAATTTTCATCATATTTTATTTCAATATCAGGAATATTACTTCCAGGTAATGTATTACCATCTACTTCTAATTGTAAATATATATAATCAGTTTCACCAGCTAATAATGGATTATAAATACCACCATCTAATCTGCATAAATTATAATTACCCGTCATAAACATAGGATAATTATATACATGATTTCCCAATTCTGGAGCAATAACACATTGATATGAACCAATACATTCACCAGATTTTAATAATTCATCGGTATTAATATATATTGTCTCATCTTCAGTACTACCATCAATAACATTAATACCAGAAATTACTATATCATTTGGATTGTTTGCCATAGGATTATTATGTGAATGTATAAATCTTAGTGGAAATTGATTTCCAGATTTATTACTAAAAATATAATTTCTATTAATATCAATATTTAAACATGGATTTTTAACATTATCTATATAATAATATAATTTACCATCGGGTCCAGTTTGTACATATATTTCGTGAGTTTCTGTTATTTTTGTATCATAATTTGATGTAGGAAATACAACCCATGTTATTAAATATCCAGTATTTAATTTTGTTGGTATTCTATACATGATACCATCAGGATATGCGGTAAACATATCTCTAGTATCATCTTTTACATACAAGGTTGTTATATAACCTTCACTACTTGATATTGTATTTGTATATCCATTTATAATATTACCTGACATATCAGTAAATTCAATAAAATTACTTGATGAAGTATCGTAGGTATTATTAATAAATGTTATTTCTATATTGGTTGAACTATCTTGTTTATTAGCAACAGGAATTATTTGTTGCCTTTCACCATTTAAATAAATAACATTTCCATATCCATAATCTTTATAACTAACAGAATATGTACTTATATCTAATCGGGGATCAGCATTTTGCCCATAATTGCCAGAAACTGTTAAATAAAACGGATTTTCTTCACTATAATTCCATATATTATTTATTGCTACTAATGATTTAGTATTAGTTGGTTTAGAATATGTTATAGAATTACCTATATATAATTTTGCATAATTTTCATTGTTTGGATTATTACCAATTGGATATAATCTAATATTACTTAATTGGGTATCAGGAGCTTCAAGTAAATGCAATTTTAAAATAGTTTCAAATGAATATGCTTTACAATCTGGAGTATCAGGTCTATATATTGAATATGTTGAAACATCCGATGCATCATTTGCTGGTATTATATTAGATGATGCATCTGAATATACAGATGGTACGCACCAATCTACTCGTTTTAACCCAGCAGCTGATATTGGTGTTGCAAAATCACTTTCTTTTCCTGTATATTTTTTAAATATAACCTTTGCTGACATAAAAACCTCTATTATTATAGTTTATAAATAGCTAAATAATATCTTTTGCTGAAGGAATCTTACCATTTGAAATTATATTAATAAATTGTTCAGTTGACATCGTATTTTCTGTTACAACAACATGTTCTTTTGTTAAATTTGCGGTTCTAATACCATTCATTTCAGCATTAGATACAATTTTTTCAAATATAGATTCTACATTATCTTCTTTATCTTCTTCATTTACACCAGCACCTAATACAGTACCATCAGAAGCTACATTTTTACTATTTATATTTTTTTGTATAAATAAGTTCTTTAATTTATTATATGGTAATAAATCTTGCATTTGTATAATACCAAACTCATTTTCTAATATGTTATAATCATCGGCATTTGGTCCATCTTCATAATTATCATACATGAGTTTTATATTTAAAGATTCGAAATCGGTCTTAATACTATCAAATTCTTTTTTTATTTGTGCTGATATTAATGTATGTATATATAATGCATCACCACTAGTAGCAATACCATTATCATATCCATCAATTACGGGAGAATCCGTTGTATAAATTGGCATTTCGCTATCATTTTCAGATATAAATATACCATCTTTCCAAGTACCATATTCAACATGTTCAACATCTATCTGTTTTTGTCCAAATAAATTTTCTGAACTCATATTAAATGTACTTTTTGCTTCCTTTATAGGAACCCGCATTTTTCCATCGCTTAATAATATATATGCACCATCGCCAGCAGATTCTACATATATTTTTATACTATAATATAAATTACCAAGAAATTGTTTTACAAATTCAATATGATCTGAATTATAATAAGTATTAATAATATTTTGATATTTTTCAATATAATCACCAGATATTAATCCTTTTGCAGACGCTATATTATTTGTCATAGTATAATATAAAATTAATTGTTTAAATGATATAGGATTTAATGATTTCCATTCATATATATCAGATCTATTTGTTAATGTAGAACCGTTCGCATCCATTTTTACTTTTATTAAATTAATAAATTCAATAATATTTATTAGATTTATATCATTCGGTGGATTATAATTTATTATATCATCTTGACTTACATATATATTACCATTTATATTAATTCCATTTTTATAGGCATTACTTGTTTTTAATATATATGGGGAATCTGTTAATATTTCAGAATTTACTGCATATTTTTTATCAGTAACATTTATATAACCATTTTCTATTATCGGATCTTTTTGTGATAATAATGAATTTCTAAACTTTGGTGCATCTTTATGTGTTACACCAATTGGCAAAAATTCCCAATCAAATATATTAGCACCAATAACGAGTAATCCACACCATACAACATTTATAGGATCTCCATATTTACCATTATATGCATCATTTGAAAACGTTTCAGCAATATCTATTAATTTTAACATATCACTATCACCATCTTCTATTGGATTAATTAAATCAGATTTTAAAATTCTAATTTTAACAGCTAATCCATAATTATGCCATGATAACATGGTACTTTCTTCACCACCCAAACATAGAGACTCTTGATCATCAATAGAACGAACTGTTTCTAATAATTGAACTCGATCACTACCATAAACATTTTTTAATATGCATAATAATAAAGCAACTTTATTATATATATCTAACCCTTGACGTAATGATGATATATCTTTAGATGTTTCTGGAAATATTGTATAACCATCATTTCTCTCTGGATATACTAAATTACCCGCACTATCATATGTATAATCACCGCTTCTATTTTGTGTTGCATATTTACTTTGATCAAATGGACCATATGTTGTAAATGCCCATCTAGATAATTCAGTATCATATGGTAAATATGGTATATTATAATTAATATTTATATTAGATAATGAATCATCACTTTGTGTTTTCTCTAAGTCTACTTTAACATACATTGCTGTGCATGAATACTCACCAATTGATAAATTAAACTTAGTATCATTAATTATCAATTCCATATCTGAATTAATTGTTGCATCATAATACGACGTATATCCACTTATTCCTGTAAATGAAACCTCACATGTAGAATATTTTAATATTTCTGATTTTAATGGTATTTCTAATACTAATAATGAATTATCGCTTGTTACAGAAATAGTTGCTGGTGAATTAATATTATATATTATATAAGGGGTATTAGTATTAGATACATATTTTTTATATACAGAGGTATCAATATATCGTATTTCTACCCATCTAACACCTATACTTTTCCTTTTCCATTTTGTCCTCTTAATTCCTAAAATTTTGGTTGTTGTTTTAACACGCCTATACATTTTAACAGGAATTAGCAACCTAGCTGGTACACTTTTATATTCACATAATGATACTTTTGGATAATTTGCAGAATCAATATATTCTCTGGTTTCAAATACAGATTCATTTGTGAATTCTTGATACCATTTTATTTTTTCTATAACATCATTCAATTCATCTAAATTATTTTGTATAACTTTAAGATCCTTTTGTTTGCTCATTGCTAATATAGAGTTATATGTATATAACGATGTCATTATAGAATCATATTGGTTAACTACTGTTTTTATTGAATCTATTAAACTAATAATAGTTTTTACAGATACCGTATTATTTGTATTATACTTATACATTGGTTCATAATTTGATAATATTGTATCACTACCGGAAACACCCCATTTTATTATTTTAAATTTTTTATCATAATTTAAAATAACATCTTCTAATACACCAGTATTATTTAATGTAATTATATTGGTTTTATTAGGTAATACCGGTATATCGTTCATTTGAATTACGTAATTATAAAACAATGATAATCGCTCATTTATAGCAGTATCATTGTTTAAATATATACTATTTAAATTTATTTTTATTTTATTTATTAATTCAGCACCGGTGCATTCTTCATAATCCAATATATAATTATAGTACTTATTATTACCCGTATATAATTCTTCAATATGGAGTTGATATGGATCATTCATATAAAATTTAGAAACATAATGTCCAACACTTGATATAAATCTAAACCAATGCGCTTTATCAGCATCAGATGAATCACTAGAAATTATTGAGTCTATATCTATTAACCATATATTATCAGAACTAGTTTCATCACCCACTATTTTATAACTACTAAAAATACTAAACAATGAATTTTTTGTATCAGTATCCATATATTTTATCAAATCAAACATATTTAGAATATTATTACAAATAGTAGTAAACGAATCATAAAAATTATCAACCAAATCATCCGATTGATCAAAATATGATTTAAATGCTTCTGATGCTGATAATAAAAATGGATTCACACCATCACCAGATTCTGATAAATCCGCCATATATCCAGATGATTGTAATTTTGTACACCAGTTTGATATATTATTGGTATCATAAAACCAACTAAACGAATTTGTATAATCATTAATTTTTGTATAATCAGTACTTCCGGTATCAGGATCTGTATATAAAGTATCATAATATGTTAATAATAATTCAATACCATTTTCTTTACATTTTTTTGATATAGAATTAAGTCTAGATTTAAATGTGTTTTCATTTATAATACATGTAGCATTTGTATTATTGCCAGAAGTATTTACCCAATCTACATTATGTATATCTTTTCCATATAATCCTAACGCGGCATATAATTTATGCATCTTATATGCATCAGATATAGGATTACTATTAGCGGCAAATAATTCATGCCTAGGTAATAACTCAAGCACATAATTACCAAATACAATTGAATTAATACGACTACCATCTGATGAAGCAACCCCATCAAAAGTTTCTATATTTCCTAAATTATCATATAATCTACGATAGTAAACATTATCCATTATCTCCGATGTTACATTATTTACAGGAATAGAAGTGAAGGTACTCGTTGTATTATTATAATATGCTGATGGTACTATACTATTTGATATACCAATTGTCTCACCCGAGTTTGTATATATATTATTTATTATATAATTAATATCATTTGTTACATATTCTGTTAAATTATTATTTGTTTTTACTCCAGTTTCATCAACTGATGTAGCACTTGCAGTATTTTTTACATCAATTCCACTTAAATCAACATTAATTTCACCTTTTGCTGACATTTTTTTAAAAAATTGTGTAAAATCAAATAATTCAGACATAATAATTCCAATAATATTATATAGTTTATATTACGCGATATAAAGAAAAAACATCATGTATATGATGTTTTTATTTTTATTATTCGGCTTTCTTTACTTTTTTCTTTTTAATTACTTTCTTTTTTTCTTTTTTAGTATCAGGCACAATTTTATTATCGCCCACTAGATCGGTTTTTAATCTTTCAAGTAACAAGTCTTCTACATCTTGAGCCGTAATATTCGGTTGATCATCTAATGTATAATTACACCCTAATATGGAGTTATTAGTTTTTTGAGTTTCATCTTCATTTAACAAAATATCATCACATATATCAACTTGTATAGGTTTAATATCAACCATATCAGCATTTGGTAATTGTATATCTAAAACATCCAAACATTTTTTCATCTGTGTTAATGTTTTAGATGTTATATTTAATATATTTGTTATTTCAGTATCATTTTTTCCTAATGATATATATTCAGCTATTTGTGTATATATAGGTGAACTAGCTATGATCATTTCTCTTTCTTTAGTAAAAACCTTTAATACATCATCATCTTTAATATTAGGATCTCTATCTTTTACTAATTTTAACACATCTTCATAATAATTTCCTGATAATATTTCCCTATCTATTCTAGCATTAGTAATGGGAAGTATAACATCAGAATTATTTAAATTTGATACAGTACCTATTTGATCCAATATAGGGGGTAATATATCACTTTTAGCAAAAGCATATTCTGTATTCAAATTAACCGGAACATCAATTAATTTTTTCCTTAAATTTTGTAATGATGGATCTACCATTACATAACCAACTGGTTTTGTACCAGATTCAAAATTCATTTCAATTCCACTACGAATAGCAAATTTATATATTCTTACTGGTTCTTTTATTATATTACTATTATCAAGTTCTAATTTCTTTTGGGTTAATATATCACCATATACATTAATCCATTTTTTAGATACTGGTATTGTAGGTGTTAATAATGGATTAATACTTGTACTATTAACTTTAAATAAAACAACTGATGATTTTGGTGTTTTTATACATCTTAATTTATTAATATCCGATGGATTCCTAACATGAGTAAAACAATCTATCTGTGTTCCAACGCGATCTTTAATTCCATCTTTTGATGATATATAATTAATATTTAATGATACAGCATCAGCATATTGATTAACAACAGAAATAAAATGAGATAAACTATTATATTTTGTTGTATCTACATAAACAAATTCATTATCTTCCAATATCATAGTCCATGATATTTCTTTTTGTCTTTTTATAAAAGATTCTAAAATTACTTTTTTACTTTTCCA
>Ga0265297_10008087_pt1 | contig 14200 bp, 11 predicted proteins | sample Munlanlwell13791_FD_192502 | JGI IMG/M metagenome (GOLD analysis project Ga0265297, IMG submission 192502) | Leachate microbial communities from a municipal landfill in Southern Ontario, Canada - Leachate well 137-91 | ecosystem: Engineered > Solid waste > Landfill > Unclassified | place... | reverse complement strand
AATGTTTGATGAAATCGGAATTTTAAAAATAAAATGTTTCCGCCCCTTCCCCAATGAAGAAATTTCCAAAATAATTTTACAAATTAAACCAAAACATGTCGCTGTTCTTGATCGATCTGTATCCTTAGGCCAAGGAGGAATCCTCGCTAGTGAAATAAAAAATCTCTGCCCCATTGGCATGGTTTCAAATTTTATTGTCGGTCTTGGAGGTAAAGATATTACGCCGGAACATATTAAAAAAATTGTAAAACTAAGTCTCGTGGACAAAACCTGCACCGCCCGCTTCTTCACTTAAAAATAAATTTTTAAATAAATAATTTTATGCCAAATCTCGACAAAGTCCTTAGAATCCTGCCGAAAATTTTTTTAGGAGTTTTGGTTACGCTTTTTGTTCTTCAAGTTGTTGGTTTCTTTGTTATTTTTTATTTATCAAGCCAAGCTTTAAAATAGTTAAAACTATGGCGCGAAAATTAATTATTTTTTTTCTAGCCTCTTCTCTCGCGTTGGTAGTATTTCTTTTCGCAGATCCAGTTTTTTCCCAAACAACAGAGGCGAGTTCCCAATGCTGGTCGAGGTCTGATTGCATGACAAAAACTTCAAACTGTGAGGCTTGTTTTGAATTACAAGAAATAATTTGTGGTGAAGGGAGAGGCTTCTGCTACGCCAAGCCCGTTCCCACCACTTTAGAAATTTCTGTTGGCGGTATGCGCACGGTCTCCGACCCGGCACAATATATTTCTCAACTTTACGATTGGACAATTTCCGTCACGGGAATTCTAGCCGGCATCATGATCATGATCGGCGGTCTCTTGTATCTTACTGCTGGCGGATCGCCCGAACGCGTCTCTAACGCGAAAAGTTACATCAGCAATGCTTTAATTGGTTTGATTTTAGCTTTAACTTCTTACTTTTTGTTACAAACTGTAAACCCGGCCCTTTTATCTTTAAAGTTTCCCAAAGTTCCCCTCGTTGCTCCGCCCCTCCAATTCACGCAATTCTGCGAAGATTTAAAAGAAGCGGGAATTGATGTTGAACCTGAGGTACCAGGCAAAACAATGTGTGGCGACCTGGGTATTCCCAAAACTTCAGACGAAAACGCGAATGTGCCGACCAAATGTACTTTCAAAAAATGCCAAAATGCCGATGAAGGATGTCTCCCTTGTACTGATCCAGACCCCATGGCTTGCCAAAAAACTGCTAACTGTTTTCCCTGCGCCGGCACTAGAATTGACGGCGTATTGGGTGCGATCAAACCCGGCGTCCTCGGAAATTCTTCTGATGTTCAAACTCCTCGTCGCGCTGCAGGCAAAGAATTTTGCGCCAAAATTGATATTTTAGATGAAGGAGGAATAGATTACCGTTGCGAATTTGCCGATACTCCGACTATTTTAAATGAAGGCGGTGTTTGGGAATCCTTTAAATCTTTTGCTGGCGATTTTGCCACCGGTGCTGGCCTTACTTTTACTACCCTACCAGTAACCGGCGGACTTCTGGGAAAAATAGAAAACGTTGGCACGGCTGGACAGGTCGGCGGAGTTGTCACCGGAAGTGGCACGGCCGGTATAGTTGGCACAGGACTTGAGTATGGCGCAAACACTATTGCCGTTGTTAGAGCCGGAGCTACTGCGGCCATGCTTCCCATTTCTGCTATTGGTGGCGGAACTTTTGTTGCCCTAAAAGAATTTTTTAAAGTTGCCGCCATATCCGAACATCCCGAAAATTATTTTGGAACAAAAGGATCCTGCGCTTTAGTGGCTCTGGATTGCAGCAAAATAAAAACCTGCCGAGATTATGAAAATGTAACGTTTAAAGGGCAAAAAGATTCTACCTTAAAACAAATAGTTTTTGAACAATATGGCATTGAGGGCTATCTTACGGACACAAAAGATTTAATAAGGCGCTACTGTATTAATGATCCCTGCCAACTTCCTATAACCTGCGCACCAACAATTCAGGAAGAAAATTTTTGGTCTCCCGAAGGTGGGCGCTCTGGCAGCATTCCTTCTGATCCGACATCAGAAATTACTTTAAGTGGAAGAAAAGTTCACTGCACGCCAACTCAAATGATCTTTTCTTATTCAGAACATGATCAATTTTCTGAAACTTCCCCCTACGGTTGGTCTCCCACAGGAAAGGCCCTCATCAAAGAGCATCGTGTACCTTCGGAAAAAATTTATCCAATTATTTTTCCTTTTGAAGCAGGCGCGCAAAAAAGAGGGCAACTTTGTCTTGAGGATAGAGACTGCGCCTCGGGACAATGCCGAGGCACTGGCTTAACTTATAATGATATAAAGGTAAAATTACCCGGAGACGTCAGCCCTTGGGCAATTCTTTTGGAAAATCCTGTTCAAGATATAACCTTTAAACGTTGCAACTAAATATCATACTCTTTTGGTATGAACCAAAAATATAAAAATCCCTTTAACCATCTTCTTGCCCCGGGACATCGCGGTTGCGCCGGCTGCGGTGAACTTTTAGCCGCGCGGCACGCGATTAATGCGCTTGGAAAAGATACGATTGTTGTTTCTGCTACTGGATGTTTAGAAGTGACAACAACTCCTTATCCTGAATCATCTTGGAAGGTTCCCTGGATCCATTCTCTTTTTGAAAATGCGCCGTCGGTCGCTTCGGGGGTTTTGGCGACATTAGAAGCTAAAGGTGATAATAAAACTACGGTCGCGGTTTTTGCCGGTGATGGTGCAACTTTTGATATTGGCTTTGGCGCCCTTTCTGGTCTTTGGACGCGCCGAGAAAATATTATTTATGTCTGCTTTGATAACGAAGCATACATGAATACCGGCAACCAATACTCAGGAGCGACGCCTTTTGGCGCGGCAACAATGACTACCCCACCAAACACAACAGTCTTTGGTAATGAATTTATAAAAAAAGATCTGCCGGCGATTGCCGCCGCTCATGGCGTTCCCTACATTGCTACTTCTACCATTGGTTTTCCGGATGACATCTCGGCAAAAATAAAAAAAGCTCTAACTTTTCCCGGCCCAAAATATATCCAAATTTTAGTTGGTTGTGTTCCGGGCTGGGGATATGAATCAGAATTAACCGTTTCTCTTTGCCGCCTTGCAGCCCAATCCGGCCATTACCCGATTTTTGAAATGGAAAATGGAAAAATAACAAAGGTAATGAAAGTCCCTCAAAACCCACCGCGAGTGGAAGAATATTTGAAGCCTCAAAAAAGATTTTCCCATCTTTTCAAAGCTGAGGACGGGAAAAAACGAATTGCCGCCCTGCAGAGAATGGCTGAAGAAAATATTAAAAAATATCAATTGAAGTAATGCGCGACAAACAGAGAGCAATACGTAATAAATCGGGCTTAGGCCCGATTTTTAGTACGGTTTTGGCCCCTGAGCTTTGACATTTGACCTTTTTTATTATTTGATGTATACTAACTTTTAATAAATTCTAAATTCTATTTTTCCGGCAAAGGCGGATCCGCCCTTGGCGGGCCCGATTCCATATTTTATGCCAAATAAAATTATAGTCAGCGGAGCACGAGTCCACAATCTAAAAAATATTAGTGTGGAAATTCCTAAAAATAAATTTGTCGTCATAACCGGTCTCTCCGGATCGGGAAAATCGTCCTTGGCTTTTGATACAATCTACGCCGAGGGCCAACGCCGTTATGCCGAAAGCCTTTCCTCTTATGCCAGGCAATTTTTAGGAGTAATGGATAAACCTGCGGTTGACGAAATCACCGGACTTTCCCCAACTATTGCTATCGATCAGCGCACTGTTTCCCATAACCCCCGCTCCACGGTCGGCACAATCACGGAAATTTACGACTATCTCCGACTTCTCTATTCCACCGCCGGCGTCCCACATTGCCCGAAATGTAAGGTGGAACTTATAAAACAAACCTCAAAACAAATTTCCGAAAAGATTTTAACACTCTTCTCGGGTAAAGAAATAATTATCATCGCTCCCCTAAAAGACGGGCAAAATAATTTAAAGCGCACGCTAGAAAAAATAGAACGCGCGGGGTATTCTCGCGTCAGGATTGACGGAATTTTTTATGATCTTGCCGCCGTAAAAAATCAAACTTTTGGAGACAAAAAAATAAATCTGGAGGTTGTTGTCGACAGGATTGTTATTAACTCCAATAAAAAACAACTTGCTAATATGGTTGATACCTCGCTCGAGCTCGGAGATGGAGTGGTTACCGTATTTGAGCCATCCGCGGAACGAGATCTGGTTTTCAGCCAAATTTTTATTTGTCCAAAATGCGGTTACGAAATGAAAGAGCTCGAGCTTCGAAGTTTTTCTTTCAACAGCCCTTACGGCGCTTGCCCCACTTGTTCGGGATTAGGCGTAACTTCAAAAATTGATGCAGCACTTGTAATTCCAAACCCCCGACTAACTCTAGCGGAGGGCGCCGTAAAACCATGGATAAAAATTTCCGGTGGCGCTTCCGGCCAACTAAAATCTCTTGGTCTTTTAGCTCCTAAATACGGTTTTTCCCTCGACACGCCAGTTAAAGATTTAAAAAAGGAACAGTTAAATTATGTGCTCTACGGCATTTCTGGAACAGACTATGAAGGCGCTATCCCAAATCTTGAAAAAAAATATAAAGAAACCGACTCTGATTATGTCAGAAAAGAAATTGAAAATTATATGCGGACGGAAATTTGCCCAAGCTGCCACGGAGCGCGGTTAAAACCGGAAGTGTTGGCTGTAACCTTTAGCGACAAATCTATCGCTGAACTCTCCGCAATGTCGGTCGGGCAAATAGAAGAATTTTTAGGAATACTTAATAAACAAAAAACTCCTCTTACTGCCCGCGATCTAAAAATTGCCGTTCCTGTCGTAAAAGAAATTATGGGTCGGATTAAAAATATTAATAATGTCGGCCTAGGATATTTAACTCTTGATCGGGCCGTAGCCACTCTTTCCGGCGGTGAAGCACAGCGGCTGCGTTTAGCCAGCCAGATTGGCTCTTCGCTTTCTGGGATTATTTATGTTTTAGATGAACCATCAATTGGCTTGCATTCGCGCGACAACACGAAACTTATTGAAACATTACAAAAATTAAAATCTCTTGATAATACAATAATTGTTGTTGAGCATGATGAAGCAACAATTCTCGCAGCTGATTATGTTTTAGATATCGGACCTGGCGCCGGCGAATACGGCGGCGAAGTTGTAGGTAAGGGAACGCCAGAAGAAATTAAAAAGAATAAAAAATCCCTGACCGGCCTTTACCTTTCCGGAAAACAAAAAATTGATGTTCCCAAAGATTACCGCAAGGGTAATGGAAAATTCTTGACCATCACCGGCGCCGCGGAACATAACTTAAAAAATATTGATATCAAAATTCCGTTAGGAAAATTCGTCTGCGTCACCGGAGTTTCCGGCTCGGGAAAATCAACTTTAATCACAGAAATTTTAAGTAAAGCTTTAACTCGCGCTTTTTATCATACAAAAGATTTGCCTGGCAAACATAAAGAAATCAAAGGTATAGATTTTTTGGATAAAGTCATTACGATCGACCAATCTCCTATCGGACGCACGCCGCGTTCTAATCCAGCGACCTATACTGGGGTTTTTACCTATATCCGCGACCTCTTCACGGAAAACCAAGAAGCAAAAATGAAAGGATACGACGCGGGAAAATTTAGTTTTAATGTTAAAGGCGGCGGACGCTGCGAAACATGCGGCGGCGAAGGCGCGGTAAAAATTGAAATGCAATTTCTACCCGACGTTTATGTTGAATGCGAAGAATGCCACGGCAAACGTTATAATGCCGAATCCCTAGAAATTCACTACAAGGGGAAAAATATCGCTGATATTTTAGATATGACCGTTCTTGAAGCGCGAGATTTTTTTAAAGACGTTCCAACCGTTTACGAAAAACTCCAAATTCTGGCAAACGTCGGCTTGGGGTATATGCGCCTTGGACAAGCAGCCACAACTCTTTCGGGCGGTGAGGCGCAAAGAATTAAATTAGCCACCGAACTTTCGCGGAGAGCGACTGGTAGAACCCTCTATATTCTTGATGAACCCACAACCGGATTACACTTCGATGACATTAAAAAACTCCTGGTCGTTTTAAATCAACTGGTTGATAAAGGAAACAGTGTTTTGATTATTGAACACAACCTTGATGTGATTAAATGCGCTGATTGGGTTTTAGATCTCGGACCAGAGGGTGGCGACCGCGGCGGCTATCTTGTAGCCCAAGGTACGCCACGAGAAATTGCGAAGTCTAAAAAATCTTACACCGGACAGTATTTGAAAAAAATTAAAATTTAAAAAATATAAACAAAAAAACACCGAATTGCTCGGTGTTTTTTTATAAAAATACGTTTATGCAGCTACTTCCTTCAGTCGTTTGTTGTAATTACGGAGAAAATAAAGTTTTGCTCTCTTAACCTTGGCTTGCTTTACCGGCTCAATCTTAACGATTGTCGGCAAGTTAACAGGAAATATTTTTTCCACCCCAACGCCGTTAGAAATTTTTCTAACCGTGATCGTGGAGCTTTTTCCCGTACCGCTCTTTTTGAGAATAATTCCCTCAAAGATCTGAATTCTTTTTCTTTCTTTAGTTTTTGTTTTGCCCTTTTCCTCGGTCATTTCAACTTCTTTAATCTGTTGATGAACGCGAACAGTCTGCCCCGGCTTTAATTCGGGCAATTCCGCCTTTTTAACCTCTTCTTTTTGAACTTCTTTTGTTTCTTCTGACATATAAAAAAATACCCTTAAGAATGATATATTTGACTATTATACTCTTATCGTTTTAAAAGTCAAGATTTTATGTCTTTTTCCTCAAATTTTCAATCAAAATCCGGAAAACTCGATCAACTGTTTCTTCCAGCTTATTTTCCCTATTTACTATAATGTAATCATAGCCGCGGCGGCGCTTGAGCCATTTTTTAGTGAAAGGCATTCTTTTTTTTATAACTTCGGGCGAGTCTTGGCCTCTTCTTGCTAATCTTTTCTCTAGAACGGCGAGCGACGGCGGATAAATAAAAACCGACAAAACTTCTGGCATTTTTTTCTTGATTGTCTCTGCCCCCTGATAATCAACTTTCCAAAGTGCTAATATTTTCTTCTGCAACAATCCGTCAATCTCTTTATGGGTAGCCCCCCTATAATCTCCGTAAACCTGTGCCCACTCCCAAAATTCTTTATTCTTAATCATCCTTTTAAATTTTGGAACTGTAACAAAATGATATGGTTTCCCATCTTTTTCACCCGGCCTTTTGGCTCTAGTTACTGTTGTAACCACTCTCTTAAATTTTATCTTCTTGCTTAAACCTTCAATCACGGAATCTTCACCCGCCCCCGACGGTCCAGAGATAATAAAAAAAATAGTTTTTTTAATTTTTGGACTAATCATAAACTATTTTATGGCGGACAAAAAAATTTTTAAATCTTCCGGTAAATTACTCTCGAGTTCCTGCCGCTTCCCCTCCAAGTCGGTAAAAATAATTTTTGAAGCATGTAAAAATAATCTCGGCAATATCGGCTCCTTAATTTTCTTTGATCGATAAAGTTTATCTCCGACAACGGGATATCCTAAAGCAAAAAGATGAACCCTAATTTGATGCGTTCGACCGGTTTTAATTTTTACCTTAAGTAAAGTAAAATTTTTAAAACGTTCTACGATCTCATATTCAGTGATAGCTAGGCGCCCCGACTCTGAACCCAAGGGAAGGGCGGCGAACCGTCCGGAATTTGCCCGCGCGATAGGAAATTCTATTGTCCCTTCGTCTTGCGTCACAACGCCATGCACCAAGACTGTGTATTCTTTTTTCACAGTTCTCTCTTTAAATTGTTTTGAAAGTAACTCAAAAGCCGCTTCGGTTTTCGCGACAAGAAGCATGCCCGAAGCATTTTTATCCAGACGGTGGACAATCCCCGGCCTTGCCGGATCCGGCCCAACCTTAGCAATGCTAGGATATTTTTTTACCAACCAATCAACTAAAGTCGGCTCGCTTTTTTCTCTTTCTGAAGCAACCTCAAGACCGGCTGGCTTATCCACCACCAAAATATTTTTGTCTTCATAAATAATTTTAATTTGATCTGGCACAATATTTTCTCCTTATTGATTATTTTCCAAATATCTTTCCAAAACCTCAAACCCTTTATTTTTTCTTTCCTTAATTGACTCATCTTCCGCGCCAACTTGACCAGAAAGCTGGGCTTCGCGCAAAACCGTGATTAATTCACCGATCCTTTTTCCTGGTTTGAGTTTGAAATATTTCATTATATCATCTCCACTCAAAATCGGTTTCGGCAATCTGTTTTTTTCTTTAACCAACTCCCTCAATCCCTCAATTCTTTTTTGCATCGCGTAAAAATTTTCTAAATCCGGATCACCAACTTCAGGAATCGTGGCCAGGGCGTCGGTAAAAGTTAATTGCAATAAACCTTCCCCGGGAAAATTAGGATTAAAAAAATATTTTTCAATTGTGCTTGGCTTCATCTCTTCAATATTTCCTTGCAAAAGAAGCATATGTTTTCCAATCATCTGACCAACCCTTTTCGGTTCAACCCTAATTGCTGAATTTTCTGGTAAACTATCCAATTTCAACCGTCGGCAAATTTCTTCCGCTGCCGCGGCTCCGGCCATGTCATGGCCATCAAAGCGAATACGGTCGGTGCCGTCGCGTTCCGGTGTTTTCATGGTCAAAGGTTTTCCCAAATCGTGAAACAGCACAGCTATAACGACTTCTGCGCTTGGCTTTTCTTCACCAAATTGTTTTTTAAATTTTTCTGAATTAAGAACCGCTAAAGCCATTCTCGTATGTGTCCAAACATCTCCTTCGGAATGAAAATTTGGCGGTTGCGGACAACCCCGGAGAGAAAATATTTCTGGCATTAATTCATAAAGCGCGCCGCTTCGTTCATATAAATCAAGCGCCCGAACCGGATTACGCCAAAAGGCTTTAAGCAATTCTTTAGCCACGGTTTCATAAGGGATAACTCTTTCTTTTTTCCCAGCGCGTACTCGTTCATCATTAATATGTTTCATCATATCCTGAATTGCCATAAAAGTTTTCCCCTCAATCTCAAAACCAAATTGCGTAGCAAAACGAAGCGCCCGGAGCATTCTGGAATAATCTTCTTTAAATCTCTCTTCTGGCTCGCCCACGGCCCGAAGTACTTTTGCTTCTAAATCTTCCAGGCCATGAAAAGGATCAATCAATTTTCCATTGTTCAAATCCAAAGCCATGGCGTTTACAGTAAAATCACGCCGCGCAAGATCTTCTTCCACGGCCATCGCGGAATCAGATTGAACTTTAAAATCACGGTAACCGCCGCCCGCACCGAACGAATGCTCTGTCCTCGGCAGGGCAACATCAATCGCTTCTTCTAATTTAAATCCGGTTGGCATAAACTTATACACGCCAAAGTTTCTTCCAACTAAAACAACTTCGCCGCGCTCGGACAAAAATTTTTCTAAATTTTCAGCCGGAACACCCCGCACGACAAAATCAAAATCCTTTTGTTTACCCGCTCCTTGCGCCGCGTCACGCACCGCGCCGCCGACAAGATAGATTTCGCTTCCAGGAAAATCCGCTAACAATTCTTGAACAAAACTAAGGCCGGGTTCCTGCTCTAATTTTCCATGGAACTCCGTAAGTCTTGTTTCGTAAATTGCTGTTCGATTTTTTTCCATATTTTCCAACATAATTTTATTCTCCTTTTACTACGGCAAGTGGCACGAGGCGCGCAACTTTTTTGGCAAGCCCTGCTCGGTGAACAACCTCCACAACTTCATCAATATCTTTATACGCCAATGGCGCTTCTTCAGTTAAACCGGAAAATGACCCGCAACGGACTATAATTCCCTGTGTCTCCAATTCTTTTTTTAGCATTTGGCCGCTGACTCTCCTCCGTGATTCGGCCCGTGACATCCGCCGCCCAGCGCCATGACAAGTTGAGCCAAATGACTCAGCCATCGCTGTTTCGGTCCCCGCCATTACATACGAGGCAGTCCCCATACTTCCAGGAATCAAAACTGGCTGGCCGGTCTCGCGATAAACTTTGGGCACTTCAATCCTCCCCGGACCGAAAGCCCGCGTCGCACCTTTTCGGTGTAAACAAACTTTTACCTTTTTACCATCAATTTTATGCTCCTCAAATTTAGCAATATTATGAGCTACGTCATAAACCAAACTTAAACTATATTTACCACTTAACTTGTGGCTTAAAACTTTTTCCCAAGCGCGCCGAACCAAATCCGTAATCATTTGCCGGTTAGCCCAAGCAAAATTAGCCGCCGCGGCCATGGCTTTAAAATACCTTTGTCCTTCATCAGAGTCAAGCGGGGCACACGCCAATTCTCTGTCTGGCAAATTTATTTTCCATGACGGCAACTTGGTGTTCATTAGGCGCACATAGTCAGTCGCCACTTGATGACCCAATCCTCGCGATCCGGTGTGAATCATCACCGCAATTTGATTTTCTCTAAGGCCAAAAATTTCAGCCACATCGGGAAGATATATTTTTTCTACCCGTTGAATTTCTAAAAAATGATTTCCCGAACCAAGTGTTCCCAGCTGATCGCGTCCGCGGTCTTTAGCGTGCTCACTTACTAAACTCGCGTCTGCTTCGGCCAAACATCCGCCTTCCTCAATTTTTTCTAAATCATCTTTAGTCCCATAATCTTGCGCTATAATTCTCTTGGCGCCACCTTCCAAAATATTGTCCATGTCTTTTTCTTTTAAGACAATTTTCCCACCACGCCCGACGCCTGAAGGCACATCGCGGGCAATTTGATTTGCTAAATCAACCAAGTGCGGCGCAATCTCACCATACGAAAAACTGCTCGTTAATAATCGTACGCCACAATTAATATCATAACCCACCCCGCCCGGAGAAATCACACCTCGTTTCGCGTCCATTGCCGCTACGCCGCCGATCGGAAATCCATAACCCTCATGAATATCAGGCATGGCGAGCGCGTATTTTAAAATCCCCGGCAAAGTTGCCACGTTGATTAGCTGATCCACCGAATGATCTTCAAAAATTTTCTCCAGCATTTGTTCGCTCGCATAAATCCGCGCGGGCACGCGCATGTCGGATCTAAATTCCCGCGGTATTTCCCAGAGTTGGCTATTTATTTTTTTCAATATTTTTTTGTTGGTCATCTTTATTGATCATCTCCAAGTTACTAATTAACAATTACTAATTACTCGTTAGTATTTTCTAAATATCAAAAAGAACTGTCGCTTCCCAGTGATCGCCGACTTTTTTTATTTCTACCCCATGATAAGTCACAGCTTTTATTTCTGTGCTAAAATTTTTGACCGGGGTACCAAAAATTTCTGCTTTGAGTTCTGTCTCGATTAATTTTTTAAATCTCACTTCAAGATACGCCTCATTATTTATATCGCTTAAAGTTAAAGCTTCACTCAAAAAATCTACGATTAAACTTTGCTCATCCGATGATTTAATTTTTATTTCCCGAGGCACGGATTTTTTATTTTGGACTTTTGCCCCAGCACCCAAAAACATCCCCCTCAACATATTCAAAAATAACTCCTCTTTTGTTTTGCCAAAGGCGCGAATTTTTAAATCCGTAGTGTGTTCTAAAATCTCGTATGCTTTCATAATGTTTTCTTTATTTTATCACATTTTCCAGCCAAAACCTAAAATTTTTAACAATTACAAAATGGGCGTGGATGGATGGCCCCATCTTTATAGCGGCAACCTTAACAAAATAAAAAATATCGGCAATTACCGATATATCGATGGCTACATATATAATACACCTTATCAAATGGGCGTGGATGGATTTGAACCATCGACCCCAGCTTTATAAGAGCTGTGCTCTAACCAACTGAGCTACACGCCCATTTGATAAGGAATATATTGTGAAAGGCCATCGCTATAAGAACTGTACTCTAACCAACTGAGCTACACGCCCACAATTTATTTTTAAATCATAGCGGAAAAGGATATTTTTTTCAAGCCCCAGATTACCATTGACAAAATCATTTTATCTATTAAAATAAAATACCGCTTAACAAAGCGGCGGGAGGGAGCGATGCAAATCATCGTTGGCCGAGAAAGCCTAAAACACGTCGTTCCGGCTGATGCCGAAGCTTATGCGCAAGCTTCAACTTCTCCGGAACAAATATGGGAGGAACTGACCGAGAGGAATGGCGGACTTGCAACCAACGTTCAGCGAGCCCATGAGGAGCTAAAATGTCTGATCAATTTGGCGGCAGAAGCGGCTCAAGCTAAAAACATCCTTCTTTATGAAGTCGAACTCGTCTGCCCTCAACTCATGAGTTTTGAAGGCTGGAGCAATTACACCGAGAATATTCATAACTCTCGATTTAGCGCACATCAATTGCGTATCTGGTTCATCATGTACCACGGCGCCAGCCTTCTCTTTCATATAGACTCCGCGGAGGGAAGAGTTTTGATCTCCTTCTCGCCAAGAGTAGCCCCCAAACATAAATTCTGGTGGCGCTTCGATTACTAGAAAAATTCGCGCAAAAATACCAGAGCAGTCAAAGACTGCTCTTTTTTTATTCTTTTATAAAAAATCATAAAGTGATAATAAAAAAATTTTAAAAGTTATCCACAACTTTACTTATATTTCCTTGTTGACAATAAAAAAATGTTATATAATTAAATAATGTTTTTATTTTTATAAATCTTCATTTTATCTTTCATAAGGGAGGAGGTGAACAACCATGGCAACCAAAAAGAAAGCCAAGAAGAAAGTCGCGAAAAGAAAACCAGCGAAAAAGAAAAAAGCGACTAAAAAGAAAAAACGAAGATAGTGTTTAAAAAACTTCTCCTGCGTGCGCACGGAGAAGTTTTTTTATTTATCATTGCAAGGAGTGGAGCGACGAAACAATCTCGTTAAGCGGGGGATTGCCGCGCCTTCACTTCATTCTGGCTCGTAATGACTAAAAAAGTGTTTCCTGTTTTATTTTTTCTTTTTCTTCATCATTAAAAAGCCTCACTGTCCCATAAACTCCGTCATAACCTGGCTCGATTTTTACTTTCCCTTCGCGATTTCGCCGGATAGCCTCAACAATTTCCGGCAAAGTAATTTTGGCTAATTCTTCATAAGACAAATCCAAAAGCACTTTAAATTCGCTGTCTCCTTTTTTAATTAAATTTTCGTACTCGCGAGCCACAGCTTTTGTTTTTCGGCCAAAAACTCCGAGGGCCTCGGCGATCGTGTCATCCAAACCCACCAGACTTTTGTAATCAATCGCGTTTTCCGGCCGCTCTCCTTCCGGACGATCGGCTAGTTCTTCCACTCGGTTCAACACGCCGACAGTTACCGGCCGACCACAAACCGGGCAAATCTCTTTTCTCTTCCGTGTCTCTTTCGGCGTCATCCTAATTTTGCACGTCCGATGGCCGTCAAAATGATACATTCCTTCTTCCGGATAAAATTCTATCGTATATAAAAATTTTTTCTTGTCCTTTTCTCTGATGATCCGACAAATCTCATCATAAAAATTTTTTACACCATTACCAATTTCGAAAACATCGGCTTCACGTCCGATATTTTCCGGCGAATGCGCATCCGAGTGCGAAACCAATGTAATGTTATCTAATTTTTTAAGCCGCCAGTTCATCTGCGGATCTGATGAAAGACCCGTCTCCACGGCGTAAATTTTCGGAGTAAGCTCATCAAAACATTCTTCCATTGAATCAAACCCTGATTTGGATCCGAAAATGGCAAACCACGGTGTCCAAGCATGTGCCGGGATTATCATACACCGTTCATCAATCTCAAAAATAATTTTTGCGAGTTCTTTGGCATCCAGTCCTAAAATCGGTCGGCCGTCAGAAGCCAGCTTCCCGAGCGTTCCTAATTTTTCATTAATTTTTGCCGCAACTTCAAGTGATGGCGCAAAAATTAAAATATGAAGTCTCCGACATTTCCCACCTTTAGAATAGATACAGCTGACTTCCGTAGAAATAAAAAAATAAATCGGCCGCGTAGCCTGATTTTTATCTTCTACTAATTCATATAGTCCATTGCTTGCCGGTTTTAATTTACTTTTAAGTTCGGCGAACCATTTCGGATGAGTAAAATCGGCGCATGAAACAATGTCCACACCTTTTTTCCGACACCACTCCGCAATGATTTCCGGCACCAGGCGCGGCGAACAAGCGCGTGAATATTTCGAGTGAATATGTAAATCGCTTACGTAGCGCATATTTTAAAATTATTCTGATTTTCCCGTTAACGATT
>Ga0265297_10008086_pt1 | contig 14200 bp, 18 predicted proteins | sample Munlanlwell13791_FD_192502 | JGI IMG/M metagenome (GOLD analysis project Ga0265297, IMG submission 192502) | Leachate microbial communities from a municipal landfill in Southern Ontario, Canada - Leachate well 137-91 | ecosystem: Engineered > Solid waste > Landfill > Unclassified | place... | reverse complement strand
TATTGACACACTGTAACTTCTTGTGTTATCATATTAATATGAATACGAAATTAATTAAACCAACAGTTACAAGGAATTTTCGACTACCTAAACCATTACTTGAACGAATAGCGATACTAGCCCAAAAGCGTAAATGGTCTATCAATGCTTGGGTTGTTAATACACTAGAGCGAGAGGCGAATAAATCTCATTGAGGGATGCAATGATTTGTCCATGCTGTCTACATAAAACTATGTCCCTATACCATCACCATTGGTTCGAGCCACCAGATTATTCTATGCACGTTCAGCATATTTGTAAGCAATGTAACTGTCAATTACGACCAGATACAATATGGTCTTACTTATTGACACGACCAAATGATAAGCAACGCTTTTGGATGAGTCATATATTGCCTTCTTGGGAATTACAATGCCTATTCGTTAAGCACCACTATAACTTAAAGGATAATAGACTCTTCCGTAAGGCGATGAAACAAGCGTACAAATTACCATTCCCATCTACCCCTTTGAAGGTACGCCAATCAGTCTATGAACAGTATAAGATAGAATCCATTAACCCTATCCTAGCACAGCCTAGAAACATACAGGGACGCTTTATTAGGGCAGGTGAATCATCTACTACCCCTATCGTTGGTAATGCCCCTTAGAATTGATGCTACGCATTGGAGATAGGAAATGCCATTTAAGGATAAAAATAAGCAAAGAGCATCTGCTGCCAAGTCCGATGCCGCCCATATACTTCAAATAAGGGAACGGCGTATATTAAATTACCAAAAGGATAAGCAGAAACACTTTGCTTACCATCGTAAATATATGACTAGAATTAGGATAGAAGTATTAACCCATTATGGCAATGGTAAACTCGCTTGCATTAAATGTGGATTCAATGATATCCGAGCCTTAACATTAGACCATATAAATGGCGGAGGTCGTGAACATATGCGCTCCATCAAAAGCACTGAGATATCTATATGGGTTAGGAAACATGACTTCCCAATAGGTTTTCAAACCCTTTGTATGAACTGCCAATTCATCAAACGTAGCGAGAACCACGAAATGAAGAAGGGAGATATATCCAATACAATCATGCCAATCGTATCCTTCCAACAACCGCCATTAGGACTAATATAAATGGGAAGCAAACTCATAAGGATTGTAATCAGTGCAGAGCCAACGGCAAAGGGTCGCCCGCGTACTAAGTGGATTAACGGACAGGCAATCACCTATACGCCCACAAAAACGAAAGAGGCTGAGGATTTTATTAAGTTCCGCTTATTGAGACATAAAGACCAGGCGTTCCCTGCCGGAGTTCCTCTAAGATTAACCTGTACATTCTGGAGAACAAAATCTCGCTATTTACCAAGAAGGGAATCGTTGCCGTGGCGCAAGCCAGACCTCATAAACTTCGGCGTTTTAATATGTGACGCTCTAACAGGAATACTATACGCTGATGATGCACAACTTACTAATATCGTGATGAGGAAAAGGTGGTCGCCCAATGGTCAAGGTTTCATAACTTTAAAGCTCGAAGAAGACAAACTACAAGGAGATAACAATGCCGACGATAACATATAAGGTACAGACACAATTAATATCCGTTCATAGAGAAGACGGAACCCGTATTAATTCATCCAGAAAAAAATCATGGCGTAATTGGAATAAACATAAGGAACGGGTAGAAAACATTAGAGATGCTATTAAATATGCTATTAGGATAAGAAATACTATGACACCCGCTAAATGGGGATGCATTGTCGTAATTCGTAAAGTTGTCAATGGTCGGTCTTCTTTATCATATCAAAAAATATACGAGTCTAAATTCGGGAATGATGGTTTGCCTTTTGATGATTTTTACAGCATAACTGGAGATTATTGGAGAAGACAACTAAATAAGTAAATTACGCAATAGGAATAAATTAAAGTAATGTACAACACATCAGATGATACTCTGGATTTATCAAATAACAATACTTATCCACCGTTATCTTTGAGAGTAAGAAGTTCGTTATTGCAAATTATGCCTACTCGATGCTACAGATGCCATACTATTGTAAATAGATTTAAAGATAGATTCTTGATTATATCCCCAGATGGAATAATAAAAGGTTTATGTAATAATTGCGTAGAACAGATGATAACTAAAAAGGAAACATTAGAAACTTGTTTAGCCTGTAATAAGCAATGCCAAAAACTACTTAACCATCATTGGTACGAACCACCAGAATATAAATATCATTCAATGGGAATATGTACTTTCTGCAACACGGTTTTAACTGCAAAAAATCTATGGAGAATCCCCAAAGCCTACCATAGGGGTCAACACCCATGGTTGAATCATATATTGCCTAGTTGGGATTTACAAGTATCATTTATAGAGAATAGGCAAGAATACCGAAAAATTATATACCAACATTATACTTGGCCTCTGCCAATGCCACGAATAGTTAAAACTAAGGGTGATGCTGAATCCGCCCTTTATAAAGGAGAATTAACTGCAAAATCCAGTGAAGGTAATATACCTGAATTATGGTTTTAACTATTATGAAGATAACCATCGGACTAGAAGATGCCTACTATGAAGTCTTATATAGACTTGCCGGACAATATAATATGACAACACAGGAATATATTGCGAAACTTTTAATTAAGCATTTAGCTGAGGTAAAAAGAATAAAACAGGAGATAAAATAATGGTTACTAAAGATTTAAAAGTACCCCAAGTCGGAGAATATGTTAGACATAACGGGAAATTAGTAGCGATAGAAGATGTTACTCCACCTCAACCACCTAAAGAAATCGACTATATATTTGAAGAAATAGAAGCTAAGGTTGAAGTTTTATATGGTGATGAGATATATAATCATCTAGAAACAATATCTGATTTCTACGGATATGAGACCTGTATAAACGAGGCTACGCAAGACGCTAAAGAATACGCTAGGAAAAGACATATTACTAAAGAAAGTGACTTAGAATTACGAGTGACGAAAGTAGTAACACAATACAGAAAACGACCAATTAACCGTGAAAATATCTATGATGAACAATTCCAATCCTTTGACTATAAGGAGAAAGGCTCTCAATATAATTTACCAGAACCGATAGAAACTATAGTATGGAGTAGTAAGGATAAAACAGGATAATAAGGTACTTGCAACTAACCGTGTCAACATCAATTGTAGAGAGTGCCTAAGTGAAGTATACTACCCGTCAAGTAATGAGACGGGGGTAAAACCATGCTGGAATTTCTTCGCTCTCTCAGAGACGCTACAGACGATGCTACGGCAACATTGCGTTGGTTTTTGGGGGTGGTCGTAGTGTTGGGGGGTATTGGGTTAGCGCTTGGTAAGTGGTTAGGCACACTAAATACTATACAGGTGTGGTCATTTTGGATTGGTGTGGTAGGTGTTGTACTGTTCTTAGCAACACTGATTGTAGATTATATCAACCGGAGGGCAATTGAGCGAATACCAGACCTCATGGAACGTATGAACAAATTGGTCTTGGATTATATAGATGGTTACTCTAGTCAATTAGATAGGGAACAATGGTTTAAGCTACTAAACGATTACGGAGTCCTCTTAAACGTCGATTTCCATAGACTGAAGAGTGCGCTCCTCAATGAAAACCAAACCTATGATGATGCAACGAGAGGTAAAATCGTAGATGAGGAATTTGAGCGTATCTCAAAAGCATACGACCGGAAGTTAAGACCAGGCAAGAAACTGACTGATACCCTCACGGACTTGCGCGATATGGGTGGTATATTGAACACCTATAACGCGGGACTATCTCGTTGTACTGAAACACCGCAGTATCGACGTTTGAATAACCGTATAAGAGCACTCCAGCGCAGACTTCCAAGCGCAGTTGTCAGCGCTAAGGTTAATGACTTCTACTTTCAATCTGAAGGTTTCTATTATATGTTACTCGGAGTGATGCCTCTTGGTGGTCATCCATCCATCCCAGGAACTAAGATGCCTGTGAAGGCGGCAGCACGAATTCGGCAGATCCGACCAATTGTTGATGGTCAATTAGCCACATTGATTGCATCTGTCCGTGAAAGCATTAATGCCTACCGCGACCGAAATAAAGAACAAACCGAGAGTAAGAAATAGTAGGGGTGATGCTATGAGCTTTATTCGCGCGAAACAGATTCCACCACGTTCTGGTAACTGGTACGATTACGAAGTCCAGACCGTTCATGAAGGTAAGGCAGTCAGGCAGAAAGTCATCCAGTATCTAGGACGGTCTGGAAGTGGCTACAAACGGGCTTTGAAGGGCGATATCTATGAGTCTACCGTATATACACCCGATTCACCCGCACCCGTTAATCATCCCCAAACATTAAGCCGTCCTAGCGTGCCTAATCCGCCTAAATTAAAGGTAGTTTGTAAAATTTGCAGTAGCCAGCATACCCGTAAGTACGGACTGCATAAGGGCGTCCAGAATTACTACTGTAACGACTGTCATACCAAATTTTCAGGCACAGATGCGTTAGTCCACGGTAGGGTATCGCCTGCCCATATCGTTAATGCATTGAATGAGTTTTACGAAGGTATGTCATTCCATGAGATTGAACACAATATCGAAGATCGTACAGATAATGACATCTCGCATACCGCTATTATGAAATGGGTTAACAAGTACACGAAAGAAGCTGTTAAAGAGACTAAAAACCTACATCCGAAGGTGGGCGATACATGGGTAGCCGATGAAACTTTTATGCGGGTAGACAAGCGTAAAAAGTCTGAAGGCAATATCCAGAATCCATATGATAAAAGTCGGTCTGCGAAATGGGTAGTCTTTTGGGACATAATTGACGCTGATACTCGTTTCCTTCTTGCCTCAGTACCCGCTACTTCTCGAAGTATGGGAGAAGCTAAAGAGTTAATGCTAAAAGCGGCTGAGCGTGCGGGTAAACTGCCAAAGGTGGTTGTTACTGACAAGCTCAAGTCATATATAGACGGTATCGAATTAGCCTTCGGTGCGGATACCAAGCACAGACAAAGCGAACCGTTCGAGATTAAAAACGATAACAACCTTATCGAGCGTTTCCAGGGCACGATAAAAGACCGGACAAAGGTGATGCGTGCCTTAAAGAATAGAGAGACGCTAAAGAGATTCATGGATGGGTGGTTAGTCCACTATAACTTCTTTAGACCACATATGTCGCTGGATGATATGACACCTGCGGAAGCGGCGGGATTGAAGTATAAATACCATAATTGGGCGGATGTAGTAGGCGTCAAGAAAGAGCCGATTGTACAGATTCTTGAGCCACAACCAGTACCGCCGGAGAGTGCCTAATGATACGAGAAGTTGCAAGTACCTTGCGAACACCGTGATTTAATTCAGCAATTTAATCGGCTGACAGGCAGACATGTTCTATCTAATATCTATGATACCCGTCCACCGATTGTTAAAATGATAGATGAATCCACGGGATATCAAAAAGAATTAGATAGTAAGGCGCACGATGATTTTCAGGCATTTATAATTTTTATATTTGAATATATCTGGTTGCCCGTAATTACAACGGATTGCTAATGGGGAGTTTAGAGAGGAATGAGGCCAATCAAAAAGATTGCCATCGAGATATATGTTCCTGCTGGTAAATATTGTCGAGGATATTCTTTTGAATGCCCTTTGCTTATGAATGGTTGGGCTGGATATTATTGCGTTCTTTTGCCAGAATCTTTCTTATGGCCGACAAGCGGATGGATTAAAAAGTTTAATAGATGCCCATCCCTATTTAATAAAAGTAATAAACTATCAGAAAAAGATATTATTAACCATAAATTAAGATTATTCCAAAAGGCTGCAAAAAATCACGAAGTAGATACTTTAATAAACGAGATTGATGATGAAAAAGGTTTTTAATACACCATATGGGAGAGAGACCGAATGAACACACAAATTGAAACATGCTCTGAGTGTCTCCGCTTAAAGAAACACATAGACAGCCCTGATGTATTAGAGAGCAAACTCGCTGAATCTTGCTATACTATCCACTTAAAGAAAGACCACGAGTTATCTTCTTTAGATGTCTTAATGATAACTGGTTTTTGGGTGGAATTATCTTAGTTCTTTATTATTCGGCATAACTCCACGCTAAATCAAGATTACTAGCACCTGGGTCATTAGCTACATTTACTGTAAACGCCGTAGCATTCGCCGAAGTAATCCACCATTGTCCAACGGCGTTAGTCGCATTCTCTGTGTATATAATACTTATCTTACCTACTGTCGGCGTAATAGCTAACCCATGTGTTACCGCTATGGATGTAGTACCGTTTAAGATGGTCGCTGTACCAGAATTAGAGATACTATTACTACCCTGAGCTAGAGATGTAATGTTTACAATCGTACCACCAGATAATCGGCTATTATATATTGGAGCGTTAGATAGGGGATTTGCAGCTTCAATTGGATATCCTCCTGGTTGGAAGCTACGAAACTCACACTGGTTGATTTCCCATGCTGTACTTGTAACAGAATTAGCCCCAATACGTAGGATTACAGGGTCTGTTGCACTATTAACACCAAAAAAGGTAGAATAACTTATTCTTGCTGCTCCATATGTATTTAGATATAACGCGCCCCAATAATTTACACATCGTTCCATCGCCTCTACAAGTACATAGAAACTTCCGTCAGGTACAGCACCAGATGGTGTCGCATATAAGTATCCACCAGCATTGATAACTGGATTACTTAACATGGCAAAGTTAGCTGTACCTAATCCATTAAGACTAATAGCTTGTGCAATCTCATGCCCCCCAATACTTGTGCCAATATCCAATGTTTGAGCTTGTGCTGACGTTCGCCAAACAGTAATTGAGTAAACATAGTAGCCAGGACTAGCATATGGCTGAAAACGCCCATCGTTTATATCATCATAACTCCATTCCAGTGTTTGCATAGGAGGATGACCCCAAAAACCAGACACCACAGGAGCAGCGTCATCAGAAATATACAAACTGGCAGAGTCTAGTTGTCCAGATATCCCCTCAGTTCCAATGATTATAGCAGCCCCTGCATCACTTGCTCGCACCCCATATGTATAACCGCCTGTGTTAGCACGGTCTACAACCCCTCGACAATTTTTTATTGTTGGAGTACCATGATTGACCATAATACCAGTAATTCCATAACCAATAGAATCTTCCAAAATAGTGCTCTGGGGTTCAGTTAAAAAAATACCAGCACCATGCACAAACAAACCCACCCCTCCCCCCGCAATCCCAATAACACCTTTTAGATAAGGGGAACCTATAATACCCGTTGATGGGTCATAGATACCTTGTACTAATATACCAGTATTGTCATAACCATTAGCGTTAAGACTTGCACGATAGATACCACCTTCAATAGTTGGAGAGGCTGTTGTCTGGTATCCTATCCATAAACCAGCCATTGAACCTTCGGCTAGTGCATTATTAACAAAGACATTGTTAATACCATTGCAATTTCTTAGTACTGTACTTCGATCTGTATTGTTTCCTTCAATATGCCAAGGGGACATAAGTGGATAAAAGTATGCTGTAACACCTGCATCTCCTTCTCTTACAGCAGTAATGTCACTCCATGTTGTGTTTGTTGTATTGTTGAAATAAATAGTTTGACCATTAGCATTGCTCGTCATAGTAATTATGGCTTTACCTATAACATCAACATTTGATACGGCATTCAATTGTCCCGTAGTAGAAAAGTCCCCTCTAAACTGTACAACCTGATGAGTCCCTATAGCGGCAGCTGTATTTAAAGCCCATTGTAAACTAGTTAACGCATTTGTATTTGTCTCTATCACCTGTCCTGTACTTCCTGACTTAACCCAATATCCCGTACTCCCAGGAACATCATCTGTAGATGTATTAACTCCGACTACGTAATCAGGTGTGCCTGAAGCACTAAATGTCCCTGAATTAGCATAGTAAACTGTCCCTATTTGCACATTCTCATATGTCCATCCTGTAGTAGAGCCTAAACTAATACCTCCAGCGTCTAATAATATGTCTCTAAATGTCCAGTTATTCCCACCTGCTACAAATATGGCATTTACACCATCTCGCGTAAAATTAGATGATAAACCATTACCTTCTACCGTCACATTATTTATTGCACGTGTAACATTAGCACTAAAGACATAGTTCCCTGTTAAGACAGAGATTTTTCCGCCATTGGCCGGAAGTGCATTTAATGCTGCTTGAAATTGAACATCATCATCTACCCCATCACACGTGTAGTCCGCAGTTCCAGCAGCATAGGCAATATCTCCAATCGTGATAACTTTCTCTCCTATCCCGACTTGTAAATTACTATTTAACTGCGGTGATATCTTCTCATGTATCTCAAATCCTGAAAATATCAAGGCTAGAGATATTACTATTGCAGTAACTCCAATAAATATCTTTCGCTTGGTTATACTCTTAATAAATTTCAGCATGATTTTCCCCCTTAGAACATTGAATTTAAAACTACCTGTATAGCCTGAATAAACGCTTCACCTATATATATCGCTACAGCAGAGAAAAGTAACCCCGCTATAGTAGAATGCATCATTATCTTTATAGTTACAAAAAGCATTAAAGCTATATAAACAAGAACGACCACTCCATTAAGTAAATTAAATCCCGCCGCTATACTACCTTCAGTAATAAAAGTAGAAGGAGATGAGAAACTTAATCCGTCAGAATCTACGGCGGCTCTATAATAAACTGTTTTACCTGGGTCAAAATGTGCTATCGTATCTGTAAAGACTCCCGTAGCATTCATTAGCTGTGGAGTAGTTGCCCCGATATAATTTACGCCATCATATCCCCACTGGAAGTAAACATAAACACTTGGAAACCCGTTTAGAGTAGCCAGATTCCCATTTAATGTCGCATGTGTTCCTACCCCATCCATATAGACATTCGTTGCCCCTGTAGCAGTAGCTCTACCACTCATAGCAACATCTAAACCAGAATTAGTAGTTCCGCTCCCTATCAATACATTGGAATCAGTTAATCCATCTCTATCTATTAATTTCTCAGATATCCACCCGCCGAAACCAGAAGCTAATACAGTATTAAAAGTAGTTAGAACTACTAAGAGAATAGAGGAAATAAAACCCACCCACCATAATATAGGTTTTTTATTATGCTTTCTCATTGGTAAAGAGGCTACAACCATACTATTTAGCTCTTCTTAACCGTAGTTCTTCCGCATTTACAGCAAACATAACGTTGGACTTTATGGCGACCTGACCACCGAAATCCTGATTTCTGCATCTTTCGATTACAGCATGAAGGTCTATCCACAATATCTCCTTAAAACAAAAAGGTGAACTGCCAAAGGTTATTATCCTTTAGGCAGTCCACCCAGTTTTTCTGTCGGGACTTTAGATGATTGTACTATACTATATTTTATTTTGTCAAGTATTACGGTATTACGTCAGTATCAAAATACAATATAAGATTTGTCTCAAATAAGAAGGTAGGTGCGTCAGTAGCCCAATTAGTAAAGCTCACTTGCATATCTGCATATACGCTTGACGGGACTAACCAAAGTTTCGCACCTCTAGTACTAGCATAATAATCAGGTGCATCCGCAAAATCCGTAGGATTGCTTAGATTATAATCATTAGAGAATGGTAGATTAGAATTAAGATTTACCGAACCCTCAATTACACTGTTAGTAATCCCAGATGCAATTAATGTACCTTGCTGTTGCTCTGAATGAGTAGAATTATTGTAATAAACTAGTGAGTAAGAAACATCGGGATTAAGTCCTTGGGCTGTAATTTTATAATCAAATGTATTGCCAATGGGTTTATACTGGACTAACGCCCATGCTCCACCATTAATCCATGACCAATCATTGATATTTTTCTGGACTAAAAATACATAGGCTGAATATTCAGGGCCGGGGATACCTTGCGCTCCCATAGCACCAGTGGCTCCTACCTCGCCTTGAACACCTTGTGCGCCAGTAGCACCTGTTTCACCCTGGACGCCCTGTAAGCCTTGCTCTCCGGTCTCTCCAGTATCCCCTTTATCACCCTTCTCACCGGGGATACCTTGTGCACCTGTCGCGCCAGTAGCTCCGGTCTCACCCCTAATACCCTGTGCCCCTTGGATGCCTACACCAGCAGCACCAGTGGCTCCTGTTGCACCAGTATTCCCTTTTTCTCCCTTGTCTCCATCATCCCCTTTTTCGCCCTGAATACCTGGCACACCTTGTAATCCCTGTATCCCCTGTATCCCTTGCTGTCCTTGAATCCCTTGGTCGCCTTTATCACCTTTTAATCCTTGAATACCTTGCCCACCTTCGCAACTTACAAATAAAAGGGATGTAGCTAAAACCATAATAGCTATTATAGATAACCAAATCTTTTTCTTCATAATTATTCTGGCTCCTTAAATCTGTTCCTTTTGTAACACTACAAATGTATGCGCTTCCGGCTCATCTTTTCTTATTCTTTTTATCACCTCTTGACACTCCCTAGCACTAAAGTGCAGGGATTCTCAGGATACGCTTTGGCTAGTGCCATACGTTAACTCCTGAAGGGTCTGCCCGACCCTAAGAATATTCTTTGCTGCGTTGTAGTCTCTGTCATGCAATGTACCGCAGGATTTACATACCCATTGCCTATCACTGAGGGTTAGCTCCTGATTTATCGCACCGCAGGCACTACAAGTCTTACTCGTTGGTTCAAACCGAGGTACTTTGATTACCATTCTACCAGCCTCTTCCGCTTTGTAGTTTAGAATCTCAAAGAATTTTCCCCAGCTTGCATCGTTAATTGACTTAGCAAGGTGATGATTCTTGCTCATGCCTTTAATATTTAAGTCTTCAATGTAAATCACACCATAGTTTTTAATGTAGTGATTGGCTACCCTGTGCAGAAAGTGATTACGTTGATTGGTGACTTTCTCATGGGTTTTAGTAACTAACAACCGAGCCCCCCGTCTACCATAAGAGCCTTTTACTCTTCGGCTGAGCGTTCTCTGTCGAATCCTTAGTTCTTTCTCAGATTGCCTAAAAAACGCAGGGTTAAACTCTCTATACTCATCTGAATCCACACTGAATGATTTAATTCCAACATCTATCCCAACATCTTTTGTGCATGATTCTAATTTACGTTCCGGCACTTTATCACAAGAGAAGCACACGTACCACTTACCAACGACCTTTCGGATTGTCACTGTCTTAATATCACCCTCAATCTGGCGTGATAGTCTGAGCTTAAATCTTCCCACATTACGGATAGTTAAATATCTGCCGTCAAGTTTCCACCCAGCCTGTTTGAGAGTAAACGAATCATACCTATCCCTGCTTCTGAAACGTGGGAATCCAGCTTTACCTTTGCCATTCTTAACTCTGCGGAAGAAAGCTTTGTAGGCTTTGTCTAATCGCTCAATCACATCCTGAAGCACCTGAGAACCTACAGCCTGATATTCAGGGAACTCGGCTCGTAATTCTGGAAGTTGGTTAATCTGTGAGTAACAAGAGATTGTTTCTTTTCTTTGACGGTATATGTTGATTCGTTGTTCCAAAGCCACATTATATAGTCTCTGACATAGTAGTAGCCACTCGTCAGCCCTAGTGAAGGTCTGCTTATTCCCCAGTAAGCGATATTTGAAGGACTTTTTCATACCGTTGCTTGTGCTTCTATGTACTTTCTAATTGTTTCACTAGATACATTGCCAGCCGTTGACACGAAGTAGCTATTAGTCCACAACGAAGGTAATCTGAGAAGATTCGGGAACTCTTTGCGTAGGATGTTTGAACTGCGTCCTTTGAAAGCCTTGACGAGATTGTGAACTACTATCTGCGGATAGCAAGACACAAACAAATGCAGATGGTCAGGTTGAATTTCAAGAGCTAATATCTTCACCCGCTTCTCCATCGCTACTTGTTCTAATATCCCTCGCAATCTTTGTGCTATATTTCCAACTAATACCTTACGCCGTCTCTTTGGACACCAAACAAAATGGTAGTTCAAGAGATACACCTGATTCCTTGAATGCTCGTATTTCATGTTTACAGCATACCATTTGTCTACACCTATGTCAATAGCCTGATTCATCCCCAGCACTAAAGTGCGGGGTTTTCTCAGCCGTTTTGATAAACGTCTTTTTCTCTTCCCCTATTGTATATCGTACTTTATACTGATAGCCCATTCTTCCTACTCTCTGCCATTTTCGCTTTTGCCGTAGCCTTTAATTTAGTGTCTTGGCTTTTAACTCTCCATGACAAGATAAAAAATACGCCAGCACCAATAAGTAATAGGAGTAATAACCATCCGTTTATCTTATCCCAAAGTAATCTAGTTATAATAGCAACCGCTGCAAATCCGTACATTATCCAATCGTATTGATTAGCTTTCTTTTTTAATTCAGGGTTATACCATTGATATTTTTTCATGGTTGAATACTCCATTGTGCATCCCAAATATAAGATGCTAAATTATTATCATATGTTAAAATAGTTGTTATTCCCGGCCAAATCCCAATTCCTCCTGCACCAACAGGAACGGTTAGTTGGAATATAATTGGGCCTCCATTCGCTATGGATGTAGTACCTGTAATAGGTGTTGATAGCACTGTATCCCCAATTTTCATTGTAGCGTTAGTAACATTAATAGAACCACCACTCTTATTTATTAATACTAATCTCACCTGAATATTTTTATTTGTTGCACTATTATTCGTTACATTCAATATAGGAATATCAGAAGCATTGTCACTACTTTTAATTATATATCCAGATGTTATTGATAATGTATGTAGAACATCACTAACTGTAACAGCCGATACTACCGCCTGATTCTCCAACGTTTGTATCCTAGCCAATAATGCAGTTATATTCGCCGACATTTCAGAAAGTTTACCATTAATCTCAGTTGTAAATTCCTCATTACTTGACTCTAACTCATTTTGAGTAGCCTGAAATTCGGCTTTTAGTTTTGATATCTCAGTATTTAATTGGGATGATACCTCATTAATCTTATTCGTATTAGATTGAGTAGAAGACTCCAAGGTAGATAGACGAGAACTTATCTGGGACAAACGACTTTCCCAATCACTCGTCTTTTGCGTAACTTGGCTGCTTACCTGTCCAGGTATACTTTGTATAGCTGTATCAACATTAGACTTAGCCGCCTGTGCGATTGCTGATGTACTATCTAATGCACTAACTATATCGCCCATATTCTTGGTAAAGTCAGTCTTATTAACAAAAAAACCGCCTTTACCAGCGTAAGACATTACACCTAGCACCAACACAGTTACTAATGCTGATATTAATAATATTTTCCCAGTGTCGCCCATCTTAATATTCCCAAAACTAAAACGAGAACGCCCCGAACTAGAACTTGGAGGTGGCATCATGGGGTCTAATTCTTCTTCTCCAATATCTGTATCTCTTAAAGGTGGCTCAGGTGGTCTTATCGTCATATTTAATCTCCTTATACTTCCAACCCATATTGTTTACGGTTATTTTTAACTTTATCTAACAACATACCCCTATATTTTATAATTCTGGGAAGCCACTCTAGTATCCCTTTAACCTGTGCTTCGCTATTTGGATATTCCTTACAGACATCCTCTTTCATATTTATTACTGTTATAATCTTTTCTGCAATCGGTTCCAAATTAAATGTCTTATCAGATAAAGAATCCACCATACCACATAATATCTTCCTCTTTGTTTCTCGTGACTGTTTTTCATCCGTCATAAGGGGTTGAATAGTATTCCATTTAAAAGTCAATTCCATACACTCTTTGGAATGTAATAATTGCATCATTGCCCAATTTGCCACTTTGCCTAATCCTCCTCACTCGCTTGCCTGATTACATCTTCCGCATCAACTATTTTACCAGACAATCTCATCTGCTCGGCCTCAGTTAATTCTCTCTCTTCTAATATTTCGCCTGTCTCTTTATCCGTGAAAATAGCTTTATCACCATCATATTTAACAAAGCATTCTTTTTGTACCTCCTCGTATCCTTTACGATATTTAGAAGCACATTCATGTAACTCTACTTGGAAGCCTTTGATTTTATCTTTGTATTCATCTTGGATACCTTTTAATTCTTCAGTTGTCCCGATAATACTTGCTTCGGCTTCTACAATTTGATTAGCAAGGTCTATCTTTTCCCCATCAGTATAAGGTATCTTTATCCAAGTACTTAGGGTCATCTCATCAG
>Ga0265297_10008085_pt1 | contig 14203 bp, 14 predicted proteins | sample Munlanlwell13791_FD_192502 | JGI IMG/M metagenome (GOLD analysis project Ga0265297, IMG submission 192502) | Leachate microbial communities from a municipal landfill in Southern Ontario, Canada - Leachate well 137-91 | ecosystem: Engineered > Solid waste > Landfill > Unclassified | place... | reverse complement strand
ATGGAATAAGTACGAAGGCAATAAGGCATACCGAGACTTAAACGGCAACCTTGTAAACCCGGATGATTATATCGATTACGATGGTAACAAGGTAAGCAGGAAAGACCGATTACCGAAATATGACAAGAAGAGAAACACTTTTATTTTGAAAGATGAAACATGGGAAGACTTTATTCAAGAGGCTCATGAACTGAATACGGAATTTGAAAAGACCCATGGCAGAAAGCCAATCGGGGATGAGGTCATCACCCCGGAAGAGGCATTTCTTTTTGCCTCAACAGAGACGCAAGAAAAAATTGCCAAAGGTTACGCCCTCTACTACGGCAGACATCTTGATAAACAGTTTGAGCTGCTTTCCATATTAAGGAAGGTCAAAGAGTTTTATGACCGGCTTGAGAAAAGCATGCCTGAGCATGAGAAATGGAGACTCATGCGCCAGGACCCGCTCATAGGAGGTATCGTTGGGCAACTCATCCCGCCTGCTTCAAAAATGCCTTCTGAATTATTGAATACTGCCATAAGGGATATTGAAGAAGACATTAAATCAACGCAGAACCTTGTAGTCGGCCAAGAGCAGGCAGTAAGAAAACAGCAGATTATAAGAGAACAAACAACCGCAATTCGGAAATATGGGTTGAAACAAAGCATTAAATCGTATGTTGAGGTTGGAGTGTATGCGATGGACGCCACTCACGCACACAATTTGAAGCAGGACATCTTCATCGCCCCTGAAAACCTGTTCCCTGAAATGGGGTATGGCACCCATCCTGACGAATTGATTGAAATGGTAGAAGTTGTGCGAAGAGCAATGGCCGAGTATCTCGTAAAGCATAGAAACATCTCTTCAGTGGATGCGCAAAAAGAATCAGAAGATCACATAAAAGCTACGCTTGATACCCAGCATTTGGGAATGTGGCGAAAATATTTTCGGCAGAAGTGTGGGGAGCTAAAGAAAGAAACAGATTCAAGATTCAATGACTGGTACTTGGAACAGATTAAGAAAATCGCAAACGAAGATATTGTCGGCCATATTCACTTGGTTGAGGGCTTTGGGATGGGACATTCTCACTTAGCAGTTGAACAGGGAGCAATGCCGGTTAAGTCCGCAATTAAGTATTTAATCGAGAGTGGGTATAAGGGAACGATAATTTCTGAGGCGTATGGCGAGAATGCCTTTGGCGCAGGAAGGCAAGTTACAGAAACATGGAAACAACTTGGTGGCACTGTGAATCCTAAAACCGGCCAGAGGTGGAAAGATATTGAAAAATCACACTTTGGGAAAGAATATCCCCCAGCACATATCACAGACAAGGATATTCTCAACAACGACGGCGAATTATGGAGCGGAGTTCCGCTGGGATAAAAACATTTTCTAAAAACCAATTACAGAGGAAAAACAATGAACACATCAACCATAATCTACGGATTAATTATTCTCGCAGCCTGCGTATTGCTAAGAGACAAAGTTCCCTATATCGGACGGTTGCCGGGGGATTTCTATTTCACAATGGGAAAAACTCAGGTGTTTGCGCCGATAGGATCGGTTTTTGTCATTCATATTGTTATTTCATTACTGAAGAGCATTTTTAACTAAAAACAATTCTCACAGTTATAAATTCCACTAAATGTGCCCACTGCTAATGAGGAGCGGGAAGAACCCATGAAAAATAAGATCATAACAGTAATCATAACGGTTCCATTTATTGAACTTTTTTTGACCCTTTTACAGAATTCTGATGGGGTTACGGATTTCATTCCGTTCTTTCACGTTATTCAGGGTGGAAGATTCCATGTGTCAGCATATGATTTTTTTATTATGCTCTCAATCTTCGCCCTGATAATTTTTTATCGTTTCTTAAATACAACTCCTAAAGCGTGCATACAGGAAATCCAATCAATCCTATCAAATATGCAAGCTTTAGAGATCGCAATATGCGCTGGGGTCGGGGTTGTGATACATATGTTCGTTTGCCCGTTACTATACAATCTTTTCTCCGACCCCATAACTGTACTCAGTAATTCGCATGATGCGATCAGGCATACAGCAATAGTGGCTTTGCCATTTTTATGGCTCCTGGGGATCAAGTCTGCAAATAAAAACTTAACAACACAGTACCCCGTAATGCCGAGTAATCAGTACGGCCTGCAAATGTCCCCGCCGCCATAATGGCGATAAACGGGCAGATAATATTAACCTTTTAAACTGGAGGTATTGTCATGGGAGGCACAAGAACATGGATAAGTGACAGGTCAAATATAAGTGACCTGTCAGACGATCGAACTAAAGTTGTAAGATGTCAGACGTCAATTCTGGGGCAATCTGAAAGGATGGATGTAGGAAGAACCGTTAATCTGTTGGTTTCCGATTGCTCTTCTTCAATGGAAAGTGTGATTGCCCGGAATGACAGGCGACAAAAAATCATCGGCGTTAAAGATGCTCTGTCAACGTTCCTTGTGAATTCGCAGGAATCCGCTTACATCTCCGTAATAACTTTCGGCGACACGGCAGATGTTTTATGTGATATGCAAGTTCGGGGACAAAATCCCTACGGGATGCTTCAACAAATACAGCAGATAAGCCCAAAAGGACTGACTGCTATGTGCGACGCGTTAAAGTTAGCAATTGAACAATGTAAAAAGGCCCCTCAGGGGTATGTGATAAGAGTTTATGTCTTGACTGACGGGTTGCCAACCGATGGCGATCCCCTTCCAATCGCAGAAATTTTGAAGCGGACTTATCCGAATCTTCAAATCCATACAATCGGGTTTGGGTGTGGCAACAAAATTGACGAGGGATTGTTGCGCAGTATCGCCAGCCGTTCCGCTTCCGGAGAGCCATTTTACTATCATGTTTTAGATGCAGTCAAACTCACGGGAATCCTCAAAAGACAAAGCAGAAATTTATACAAGTAAAAAATGAGGTCAAAAACAATATGCAGACTTTCATTAATGTCAGTTCAGAACAAGGATTAAGAACTGTCCAGGAAGATAGGTGTTTCGGCCTGCGGATCGGAGAAACAACTATTTTGGGAATCGCGGATGGTAATGGTATCAATGGTGGAGGTGAGCTCGCGGAACTCACGCTTAAATCCGTTTTTGCTCACGTTGGCTGGTATCTCTCACAAAACAAAAATGTTTTTGGGATTCCAGAACTCAAAGAATTGGGCTTAAGCGCAGTTAATTCTGCTGCACAAGAAGCCATTCGTCTCAAGGATTCTCGTAAGGATTGGGTTAGTCCTGGGACGACCGTTACCCTTGTGATAATAACTTCGAGCTTAATAGGTGTCTTTTGGGTTGGTGACAGCCCGGCTTATCTTTTGGACGATTCGGGTTTGAAACGTATAACCACTCCGCATAACGTTATTGAAGAACTGGTAAAACAGGGGGTTCCTAGGGAGGGATTGTTAGGGCAAAAGAATCTTGAGTCAACGCTTGTGCGATGTGTGGGGTATAAAGATTGTGAACCGGATTTTGCCATATTGCCTTATAGCAAGATCTCGACTGTTCTTGTCGGGAGCGATGGCGTATTTAGTTATTTATCCGAGAAAGATATTTTGAAAGTATTGCATGATTCAGATAGTTACAAATTTGATGTTCCTGAGAGTCTTGTGCAGAAAGCGCTAGAAAACGGTTCGGACGACAATCTTACGGCGGCTGTTGCCGTAGTCATACCGGAAAAGAAGCGAACAAGAATCTTAGATCGAGAAACACGAGTATATGGTTTGGAAAATTAAAACCAGTTAAATAAATTGAGGAGGAATGACAATGGTAAACCAAGAAAAGAATAATGAAGTGCAGCAAGAACAGAAGACCTTAGAAGGGCAGGAAGGACAATCTCAACAGATTCAGAATCAGGAAGAGAAACCGAAAGGAAAACAGGGTATTTCGCTTGTCGTTCACAATAAAGCGAGTGGCCTGGAAACCAAGTATGCGCTCGAAGAAGGGAAGGAAATCAGTGTAGGGGCATCGCCAGAATGCAGCGGGATAGTCATCAGCGATCCGTATATATCTGGGCGCCACTTTTCCATTACATTGAAAGATGGCAAAGTTGAAGTCAAAGACTTAGGTTCAACCAACGGACTTTACCTTCAATTGGTAGAGCCAGTTGAATTCGCCAAAGGACATATCCTGTTGGCGGGTATGACAAACTTTAAAATTGAGAATCGAGATGAATAATGGGATCGCATATCTTAAGAACGGAGATATTGTCGGCGGAATATACCAAGTGAAAGAACTTGTTAAAGAAGGCAGCACAGGTGTTATTTATAAATGCCGTGACAGACAGAGGAGCAGAGAAATTGCATTAAAACGATTCTTCCCGGATAAGCTAATACCGGAAATTGCAGAAAAAGCTTTTGCTGAATCAAAACTGAATATCCGAAGCGACTATGCTGTCACGGCTGAAAAGACATTTTTGGAGAATGGAATTATAAACTTGGTAATGCCATTTGTTGACGGAGAGTCGCTTGAGGATGTGTTGGCTGGTGGCGTGAAGATAGAAGAGAAGAAAGCAGTTTATATAACGAGGTGCATTACACGAGCATGTATTGATCTCCATAGTATCGGGATACTCTCTTCCGATATTAAATCCGGCAATGTGATGGTATTGCGTGATGATAGTGCCAGGCTTATTGATTTTAGCTGTTTTGAAGTAATCGGTAAAAAGGCAAGCGCGTCAAGAGGTTCTAAACCATATGCCGCTCCGGAATTACTTCGTCATGATTATTTGTCTGAAGCAACCGACATTTACTCTATCGGAATCGTTTTCTTTGAGATGTTAGTAGGAAGCAGTGTCTTTGCAAACGAATCAGCTCATTGGGAAGAGAACGCTCTAATGGGGTATAAGCCCGACATTTCGGTTGTCAGCAGGCTTTACCTGAAGGCTGGAAAAATAATCAATAAGGCAATAGAGCTAAATCCGCAAAACAGATATCAAAACGCAACAGAATTATTCAGCAATTTGTCATCGTATCAGGATTTACTTTCGGGAAATACAAAGGGTAAAAATCTGGTTTTAGTTTATGGAAATGGAAATGAACTTTGGATGAAGCCTGGGCGGGCAGTTATTGGCAGAAATAACATTGCTCACGTTAATTGTTATGTATCAGAAAAACACCTTGAAATCGAATTTGACGGCCGCAAAGTGAAAGTCAGAGATGCCGGAAGCACGAATGGCACACGCATAAACGGTTATAAATTAGATGGGAAATGGGTCGAAGTACGCAACGCAGATGTTGTCAGCATGGCCGATGTCAATCTGAGAGTATGCCTATCGTAATCGCAAAGGAGTTAAGTATTGATGAAAATAACGAAGCGAGATATTGAAGCGCTCAAATGGATAGCGCAATTAAAGTATTTGAGTACTTCACTTATCGCAAAATATTTTTTTGACGACAAAATCAAAGTCGCAAGACGGCGCCTGAAATATCTTTTTGATAACGGGTATCTTTTGTGGTTTGAGAAGATGCAAGTTGATTCTCGCGGTCGATGGGAACGGGTTTATTATCTCAACAAAAAGAGAAAGCCAGAGATCAATTGCCTGGGAGGAATAGAGTTTAGTTTTTATCATCCGCCAAAGAACCCACTCTTTGCCAACCATGATCTTGAAATAGCAAATTTCATTCTTTGCCTCAAAACTTGTTGCGATAACCATGGCGAATACACTTTTTATCATCAACTAGGCAATGAAACCAGGGCTGTAAGAAAAAGTAATCCTGAAGAAGATAATCAGCAGAGCGGCCTTCCGTTTATTGGAAGAAATAAAGCGGTTTTTATCCCGGATGCGCTTATTGTTCTGCAAGCCAGAATTGGTAAATGTTTACTTTTTCTCGAAATCGATACTGGCAAGGAAGTAATAACCGGTTCTTTCCGCAACACAGCCGATATCTCGAAGAAATTAAAAGCTTATAAGGATTATTTGAGCTGCAAGGGGTATCACGCCTTTGCAAACAAGCACAATTTTAATTTTAAGGGTTTTCGTGTTCTTTTTGTGACAAGTCAGGAGAGAATTAACCATATCCAAGACTTGTGCAAGAAAATCGATACCCAAGGAATAGTTTGGATAACGTCATTTGATAAGATCAATCAGGGATCTTTGTTTAATCCGATTTGGCACGTTCCTTGTGCGGAGAAAAATGAGTTAATGGCAATAGTAAAGAAAAATTAATTTATGGGCGCAGATTTTGAAGGTAAAAAATATTTTATCGAAGGCATACAAAATCTTCTTAAACAATCCATCCAGAAAGAAGCGGGCAAGGGGTCTGTCCGCGATATATCTTCCGAAGTCGATATTGAACCACATTTTAAACCGTATAGCCTAAAAGATTTTCCTTGCATGACAGGCGCGGATTGTGTCGTCCCAGCGAATATACGTCACGAAAAAGTATTTTTCCGTCTCTGGTTCTCGACTTCCGATGATTTAGACTGGCGTAATTTTGACATCATCCTTCGGGAATTAGGGGTAGTGAAAAATCCGATTTCTTGCATGGTGGTGGGCAACTCCACGGCAATACACTGTGAGCTATGCGTTGTCAGAGAAGACGTTGCTCCTGTGAGCAACATATTAAAGACTAAATTTCCTAATATCCAAATCGACATTAATAACGCAAGCAAATTCAGTGAATACGCCGATAAGAAGGAGAAAGACAAAATATATTCATTCGACCTTCGGGACTTTGTGGCTCCCCCAAATTACTGGTGGCCGCTAATTGATTATGAAGTTTTAAAAGATTCATCAACGCCGCTGTTATCCGTTTATTCTGCTTTGCGTACTTTGTCTGAAAAAGAACTTGGATTTTATCAGATTATCTTTAAAAGTACTGTTCATCCCTGGGAGAAGAACATTGTAAATCTTATCGAAAGCGAATACGAATCAACTCCTTATGCGAGCATAAGAACGCCAATTTTGTCGAGCTCTGGAATTGGTGCTGAGAATTACAAAGAAACAAGAAAGAAATTATCGGGACCGTACTTCGCGGCAAGCCTTAGGGTTGGCGCTTTCTGTCATAAAGATAAAGTCAACGGCACTTTGGATAGCCTGGGCCTCGTTGTTACAAGTGCTCAATACAGCGACAGAAAATTCAGTTATCTAACAAAATCGGATTATCTCAAGGTTATCTCTGAATGTGAACTCTTTGAGATGATCACTGATGGTATCGTCAGAAGACCCGGCACGATCTTAACAGCTCAAGAGCTTTGCCCGTTGTGCAATTTTGGCACAAAAGAAGTCGTCGCAAGAGAAGATTTGCCGCTGGATAAAGCAAACGGATTCAAAGCGACTGAATCATTTCTTGAAAACGATGGAGTGGTCTTAGGTGTTAATGAATTTGCCGGTAAAGAAATAATAATCAAACAACCAGAACGAATAAGAGACATCCACACCTCAATCGGAGGAATCAGCGGGAAAGGAAAAAGTTATTTGCTGGAAACTATGGCCCTTTCCGATATAGAGAAAGGACATGGGGTAGGTGTAATAGACCCGCACGGGGATTTGATTGAACGTCTTATTCGTCTCATCCCCGAACATCGAATAAAAGACTGCATATATTTTTCTCCGTGTGAAAAAAATCACGCAGTATGTTACAACCCGTTTGAATTGGGCGAAGGAGATGATATTGGGAAAAAGGTTGATGACTTAATAGTAAATATTCGTTCTCTTTTCCCAGCAAATGCTTGGGGGCACCTAATTGAATCAGTGTTAATGGTTGTTTTTTGGACGCTTTTTAAGGGTGAGAATTTGTGCCTGGCGGATGCCCGAATTCTTCTTTCTAAAACCAAGGAAGGATACGAAATGAGAGACAAACTTCAGCCTCTCATTGATAATCCGGAAGTGAGCATGTTTTGGGAAGATATATTTGAACGAATGCCGGTTACGACAATTCATCGGGTGTTAAATAAATTAACAATGTTCTTATTGCCCGAGAAAGTTTCCAGAATATTCTCGCAGAGAACGAACAAAATTGATTTTAGAAAAATAATTGATGAAAGGAAAATATTTTTGGGATATTTACCAGCAGGGATTATAGGAAGCGACTGCGCAAACGTTACTGGATCAATGATAGTATCAGGCTTTCATAATGCTGGAATGTCGCGGGCCAATATTCCCCCTAGTCAACGGACACCGTTTTGCCTTTACATCGATGAATTTTCGCGCTTTTCCGTCAAGAGTCTGGAGGATTGCTTGCGCGAATTAAGGAAATACCAGGTGCGTATGATTTTGGCGTACCAGCAGAAAGAAAGCTTGGAAGAATCAATAAAGATTGCTCTGGGCAATGTGGGCACAATGATTGTCCTTGACGCAGATTGGAAAGATGCACAAGTAATCTATAAGGAATTCTTTTCGGAAGTTGAGCATATAGATTTAATGCGAAAAGGAGCGAGAAGAGGGTACGTGAAAATGGACAACAAAATCGTAAATTTCCGGACACTTGAGCGTCCCCAAGAACTAAAGGGGGAAGGATTTGCCCAGAAAATCAAGAGTGAGTCCATTGCAAAATATTATGCGGCTGTAAAAATTGATGAAAGGCTCAAAGAACCACAATACGCCAAAAATCAAAAGGCTAAGAACGAAATCCTTTATGATGAAATCTGATTAAAGGTTATAAATTCCCCTCAAAGTCTCCACAGCTATTGTAGGAACCCGCTGGAGAAAACATATGGTGAAGCCAGATTTAAACAAAATATTGGATTTGCTGGACGAGGAAAACATCGCAAAAGCTGTCCATGTGCCTCATGCGATAGCACGAGAACAATATCGTTTGCAAAAAATTACTGTGCAAAATTGGGAAGAATTCCGCAAAGAAATCGGGCGATACTATGCCTATCAAATGAGCGCGACATCAATAGGAGGACAAATATCGACACCAGAATGGCTGGCCGAAGGTTACGCAGAACAAATAGTAAACAGGGCGTTCGCGAAAATCGGGGGAGCAAAGGGCGCATGTCAAATGTCCCAAAAAGGAATCAACGGAGGACTGAAGGCAGTTATTGACAGCATATTTGAGTGGATTGTTAGTGAACAAGCGGAAAGTTATTTCGAAAATATACTGCAAACTAATATCTCACCGATGTCATGGCAAGACCAAGTTGATTTAATGCACCAATTGTCATCTAAATTCGGAACTCCCGGGAAGCCCGTAAAAACTCCCATGGAGCTGGCAGCCGATTATAAAGAGTATATTAAATTTATCATGGAACGGTTGCAGCCATTACGGACCAAGATTAACCGATAAAATTTAAAAAGAGATAGAAAATATGACAAAGAAAATATTCGGAACCGAAGAGTGGGCTGTTAGAAATGAAAATTTCATTGATGGATGTATACATGATTGTAAGTATTGCTATGCAAAATCCATGGCCATCAGATTCAAAAGAAAAACATTTGCAAACTGGAAGGATGAAAGCATAAGAGAACACAACTTTGCAAAGAAAATAAGAAAAGCCAAAGGGACAGTAATGTTCCCTTCATCACACGACATACATCCAGAACATTTACCTGAAACACTTATTTTCCTTGAAAAGATTGTTAAGGCAGGGAATAAGGTATTAATTGTCAGCAAGCCTCATTTGGAGTGTATCAAAGCGATATGTGAAAAGTTCGCGGATTATAAAAACCAAATTCTGTTCCGGTTTACTATCGGCTCACATGATTCGAGCATCCTAAAATTCTGGGAACCAGGAGCGTCGGATTTCAATGAACGCGTTGAATGCTTAAAATATTCATTTGAGAAAGGTTTCAAGACAAGCGTATCGTGTGAGCCGATGCTTGATAATGAGATTGAAAAACTGATAGATAAAATTTTACCGTACGTTACTGACGCAATCTGGATTGGAAAAGCCAACAACCTCATAGCAAGACTAAAACTTAACGGATTTAGTGATGATGAAGAAACCATGCAAAAAGCACAACAACTGATTAATGCTCTATCAGAATCAAGAATCAAGGCAATTTACGAAAAATACAAAGATGACGAAAAAATAAAGTGGAAAGAAAGTATCAAAGAAATTCTAGGTTTGAACAGACCGAAAGAAAAAGGACTCGATGTTTAGAGTTCAAGAGAGCTGATTAAGAATTAGGAGGAAAAAGGTTGACAGATGTAATTACATATGATATAAAATAAACAATAATTACTTTAGATAGGAGAAAGATGACGACGATTGATCGGCATAAATTTGCAAGGGCAATCAAGCAATACCGTGAGGAGAACGATTTAACTCAGAATGAGTTGGCACAAAAAGTAGGCACGGCTATTACAACGATTGCTCGGTGGGAATTAGAATTAAGTGTCCCTAAGCAAGAGAGTATAATCCGGCAGCTAAAAGAATTAGGAATTAGCTGGTAATTTTTTTTGTCTTCAAACATTACATATGCTATTACAAATGCTATAAGGTGTCATTAAATTATCAGTAAATGGAGTGGAAGTTATAAAAATATCCAAAACTCTCTACAACCAGTAGAGGGTAAAAATTATGGTTAATTACGAAAATAAAAATTCATTAACAGAACTTCTTGACGCTTACTGTGAGCATTTGTCTAAACAGGGCAAATCGCACAAAGCGATTATTACTTACAAGAATCCCAACAATCAACTTGTCCAATTCTTGGCCGGGAAAGGTGTCACCGAGCCTCAAAAGGTCACGGAACAATTATTGAAGGAATTCCAGAAATTCCTTTATGCGGAACGTGATTTTATACGCAGTTCCGTTATGTTCTACATGCAGCATATTAGGATGTTCTTTGATTTTCTGACCCAGATTGGCAAGCTTACACGCAACGAGGCCAGGGGTATTGAAATTTTCCCCAAACAGGAATTGCCCCCCAAGCAGCTTGCGCAGTATATGGCAGATAGTCATAACAAAGATTCATTATCTGAACTGCTGGATGTTTACGGTGAGTATTTGTCAGACGAAGGCAAGTCGCGTGTCGCGGTTATTACCTACCAGAATCCAAACCGACAACTTATCCAATTTTTGACCGAAAAAGGCGTCACCAAGCCCCAAAAGGTTACGGAAGAGTTATTGAAGGAATTCCAGAAATTTCTTTATGCTGAGCGTGATTTTAAGCGCAGTTCCGTTGTTGCCTGCATGAAGCATACTGCTATGTTTTTTGACTTTCTGATTCAGATCGGCAAACTCAAACGCAACGAGGCCAGGGGCATCGAAATTTTACCTAAGCCAGAATTACCTGAGAAACAACTCAGCCACTTTTACACTTATGACGAAATCTTGAAACGCTATCTGGGAGATCAAGAGAAATGGGTTTCTTATTTCTACTTGCATCAGGTTGAAAAACACCTTAAGGCCTTCATTAAATATCTTCTGGCGAATGAGATAGGCAGTGTCTATCCCGTAACCGAAAGCACTATTCTCAAATACCGGCAATTTCTTTGGGATGAGTTTGTGCATGCCCGGGCCGATTCTTTGGTGGTAAAGAGCCAGATCAATCGTCTTCGATGCGTGGTCAGGTTATTTCGCTACCTTTGCAAAGAAGGGATAGTAAAAAATAACCCAACAAAAAATTTAGGGTGGGAGAAGTATTACAAAGAAATTGTTGAGAAAGCCAAATCTCTGCCCGAAAAACCTACACCAGAAAATAATCTAACGGAACTCGATAAGCTGAACATGAAATTTCTTGAATATGAGTTAGCTATTGGAAAAGACAAAAGCACAATTAAGATGTACAAAAAGAGTGTTGAGGTGTTCTTCCAATATTTAGCCGAGAAGGGTGTCGAGAATCTTGCCCAGGTAAATAAGCGCCTGCTCTTGGAATATTATACCTTCCTCTGTAATTACGTTGGCGCGCGCGGGAATCCTGTCAGTAATGGTTATAAGAACCACATGCTTTGGTCAATGAGATTGTTTTTTAGATTCCTGGTGAGGTTTGACTACCTTCCCAAGGACCCGAGCGTAGATTTGGAGAGCATAAAAGAGGAAAGAGGATTGCCCCGCACCTGCATGAATGAAAAAGAAGTCTTTGAGCTTTTAGAGCAACCCAGGTTAAATCATAATCCGCTAATCACACGGGATAAGGCTATAATGGAACTTCTGTTCTCTACGGGAATTCGCTCCAATGAGCTCTGTTCTTTAAATCTTGAAGATATAGATCATCAGCAGGAAATGGTACGGGTTAATTCTCCCAAAGGTGGCGCAGGATATCAAAGGATTATTCCTGTCGGGAAAGTTGCTCTAGAGTATCTTGATATTTATCTTCGAGGCGCACGCCCAGCACTTGAGAACGGGGACGGAAAGGCATTGTTTCTTTCTTATGCTGGACATCGCCTGCATAACGAAGCGGTCTTGCTCATGGTAAAAAAATATGTTCACGAATGTGGTTTTAGAAAAAATATCACCACGCATTCTTTCAGAGTCACCTGTGCAACGTTAATGCTCAAGAACGGCGCGGATATCCGTTATGTTCAAGAGCAGTTAGGCCACAAGAAAATTACATCGACTCAGATTTACACGAGATTAACGCCTTTGGATCTCAAAAGCATTCACCAAAGATGCCATCCCCGAGAGAAAAAGGCGTTGTCTCTGAACTAGGTCGCTCTTTGAAAATTAGCTTTACTTTCCGGATTGAGACCTTAAAATAAAAGGGACTCAACTACTGAAAAAATTCAGAATATTTTCAGTAGTTGACAAGATTTTGCTCTTTCTAAACGGGAATAAGTAATGAACCGCCCGATAGTTCGACCCATCGTTGGGGAGGTTTATTACTCCAGATTCGAAGGTAACGCATCCAAACGATCCGCAGGACCTAAATCGATATGCTTATTGTCGAAATAATCCAACGAATTTAGTCGACCCTACGGGTCACGGTTGGTTGAAGAACATTTTTAAAGCAGTAAATAAGTTCTTTGATGGAATTGTCAATTGGCTTGAAAAAGTAACGAATTCTAAGTGGTATGTGAACGTCGAAGTCGGCCAGAGTCATCAATTCCAGGATTTCCAGACTCTAGGACAAGGCACGGGTCAGGTTCTTGGTGATACCATCACACATCCATGGAGTTTGCCGTGGCAGATTGGAAAGGGCGCTTATCGATGGGCGCATGAGTCTAGATATGGAGTGCTTGAGGAAGAATCGGGTAACACTTGGATAACGTCATCTATTGAGGATGATGACAATATTTTCATCAATGGGATTCTGAATACTTATTCAGATGCTTTTAGTAACGGTCGAAGAGTCTATAAAAATGAAGCATTCAAAGTAGCTTATAATCCAACAGATGGACCGGTTGCGGATATAACAGAATCATTTCTTCAGAAATTGTTTTTCACCAGTTCCTTTGACCGGCAATTAGCGAGAGATTTGTCAGGGCATAAAGGAATAACCTTAGCTGGGCATAGCCAGGGAGGGATTATTGCCGCAAATACTTTGCTAAATTTAGGTATTAGAGGTCAAAGAGATGTGGTTGAGAAAACGATATTTTACAATACTCAAATTAGTGCTCCGAGAGCTTATTTATCATCAGCAATGGCAGGTGTAAATTCAAAATTTGTTACCTATGGGAGCCGTTACTTTGATCCATCTAATGTGGCGGGACCCAATATTACCGAACCGCTGAAATTTTTAAGCGGTATACCTGGTTTGTATTTACCTTTTGGAGTAGACCATCATGGAATTAAATAAAAAGTTTGTGTTTCTGATGTTTTTTCTCATCGTGGGATTCAATTGTGTTGGATGCTCAAGTCTTAATGATTATATACTTGAAAATCAACGAGAAGGGTTGGAGATTACTACTGCAAAGCATGATGCAATTCTTGCAGATATCGAACAACATATAGGTAAAAACAAAAAAGAATTGAGAGCAATATTAGGTGAGCCATCGGAAATAATATCTCCCTCATCATGGAAAAACGTTGAATATGATGAAGAGTGGGTTTATGAAAAAGGGATTCCTTTTGTCAATAAGCAATATCGAATGTTTTATATAAAAGACGATGTTGTGGTTCATGTTGAATTTGGAGGTAGTTTTTGACGAATCTGTCTGACAGGAAAAGTAAGTAAGAAAAAAAAGAAAAAAAACGTGCCAGGCACGAAACGGGGACAGGCAAGTATATAGGGGACGGAGCCCTATTTCCGAGATAGTTCTTTGACAGAAGAGTATGACCCCTGCTCTCCCGATTTGCTTTCATCCGCTTTCGCGGATTTCAGCAAATCTGAGAATTGAGCCGTGGTGGGCGGACGAAGAAGGTCACAACGTCA
>Ga0265297_10008084_pt1 | contig 14204 bp, 10 predicted proteins | sample Munlanlwell13791_FD_192502 | JGI IMG/M metagenome (GOLD analysis project Ga0265297, IMG submission 192502) | Leachate microbial communities from a municipal landfill in Southern Ontario, Canada - Leachate well 137-91 | ecosystem: Engineered > Solid waste > Landfill > Unclassified | place... | reverse complement strand
ACCCTTTCTCTTGAAACTTTCAGCTTGTTGGCTACCTCGGCAAGGGTATGCGTTTTCCCGTCAACCAGCCCGAAGCGCATATCAAGCACTTTACGTTCCCGCACCGACATTTTTTCAAGGAGGTTGTTGACGCGCTGTTTATTAAGGAATGCATCGACCTCATCGCTGGGAGTGGCCGCGTTCTCATCCTGGATCAGGTCCATGACCTGGCTCTCCCCTTCATCGCCGATAGGCTCATCAAGAGACGAGGTCCGCGTGGAAAGCCAGAAATTAACATCATCGACCTTGCCCTTCGGCAGCTTTATTTTCTTGGCGATTTCATCATCCATAGGGTTGCGTTTTAACTTCTGGGTCAGTTGTTCCCTTGCCTTCTTCCATTTAGTGATGAGCTCATTCATATAGACAGGCAGGCGCACCATCTTGTCCTGCTGGCCGATCGAGCGCATGATTGCCTGGCGTATCCACCACGCCGCATAGGTTGAGAAGCGAAAACCCTTTTTAGGGTTGAATTTATCGACGGCTTTCATCAAGCCGAGGTTGCCTTCTTCAATCAAGTCGAGCAATGGGGTGCCGAAATATACGTAACGCTTGGCAATATTGATTACGAGCCTTAAATTCGCGCGGATCATGTCCTTGCGCGCTTTTTCATCGCCGCGTTGGATCTTTTTGCTCAACTCGATTTCCTGCGCTGCGGTAAGCAGCGGTATTTCCCGGATTTCCTTTAGGTATGTTTTTAGGGCTTCCATAGTTCCTCTGTGAGAGAGATGGGTCTATTGTCTATGGTCTATAGTCTATGGTTGTGGACGGCTATTGACTATCGACTATTGACCATCGACCCGATTTATTTTTTCCTATCCTTAAGCGCTGCCTGGGCTGCTGCCAGAATTGCAATGGGCACGCGGAACGGCGAACAGCTGACATAATCCATCCCGACGCGATGGCAGAATTCCACAGAGCGAGGCTCTCCGCCATGCTCGCCGCAGATGCCGACCTCAAGCCCCTTTTGGGCCTTTCTTCCGCGCTGGATTGCGATTTCGATAAGCTGGCCGATCCCCTCCTGGTCGATTGACTGGAACGGGTCTTCGGGCAATATCCCTTTTTTTATGTATTCGGGCAAAAATGAGCCGATGTCATCGCGCGAGAACCCGAACCCCATCTGGGTAAGGTCGTTGGTACCGAAAGAAAAGAATTGCGCTACTGCGGCAATCTTATCGGCTACCAGCGCTGCGCGCGGGATTTCGATCATCGTGCCGAACATATGCCTGATTTTTTTAAGGTTAAATTTTTTCAGCACCTCTTCATACGCCTGCCTTGCGATCGCCAGCTGATCCTGCAGTTCTTTTACGTCGCAGACCACCGGGATCATTATTTCCGGATACGGCTTCTTTCCTTCCTGGATAAGCTCAGCGGCCGATTCAAAGATTGCGCGTATCTGCATAGCACTCACTTCGGGGTAGGTAACGCCCAGGCGCACCCCGCGGTGCCCCATCATCGGGTTTGACTCATGCAGGTTGTCCGCGCGCTTGGACAACTCATCCATCGAGATATTCAGGTCTTTTGCTAATTGCTCAAGCTTTGCCTTTTCGCGGGGCACGAACTCATGCAGCGGCGGGTCCAGGAGCCTGATGACAACCGGATATCCATCCATTGCCTCAAGCGTGCCTTTGATATCTTTCTTCACGAAAGGATAGAGTTCATTAATTGCAGCCTGCCTTTCCTTGAGCGTATTAGAGATGATCATTTTACGTAAAACGAAAAGCGGCTCATCGGAACCTTTGCCGTAGAACATATGCTCTGTCCTGAACAGGCCGATCCCTTTTGCGCCGAACTGCCTTGCCTTTTTGGCGTCGTCGGGAGTGTCGGCATTTGTGCGCACGCCAAGCTTCTTGACGGAGTCGCACATCTTTAAGAATTCAGTCAAAAGCTCGTTTTCTTCCCCGGCATCCATCATCGGCAGCTTGCCTTCGTAGACATTGCCTTTGGTGCCGTTTAGGGTAATCCAGTCGCCTTCGTTGAGGACCTTATCGCCGGCGCGTAATTTTTTTTGCTCTGCTTCGACTTCAAGGCTGCTGCAACCGACTATACAGCACTTGCCCCAGCCGCGGGCGACTAACGCTGCGTGAGAGGTCATGCCGCCGCGCGCAGTCAGGATTGCTTCAGCGGCGCGCATCCCTTCCACGTCTTCGGGGTTTGTTTCCTCGCGCACAAGTATTACCTGCTTTCCCTGCTTTTTCCACTCAACGGCGTCATTCGCATAAAAGACGATCTGGCCTGTTGCCCCGCCCGGGCCGGCAGGCAATCCTTTTACCAGCGGCTTATAGGTTAGCTCAATTTTCGGATTGATAATGGGGTGCAGCAATTCATCGAGCTGGCTGGGTGTTACGCGGGTTACCGCTAATTCTTTATTGATGAGTTTTTCCTTGATCATATCCACGGCCATGCGCACTGCAGCCGGGCCGTTGCGTTTGCCCACGCGGCACTGCAGCATAAAGAGCTTGCCTTTTTCTATGGTGAATTCGATATCCTGCATGTCGTGGTAGTGGGTTTCAAGCCGGTTCTGGATATCAAACAGCTCTTTATAGATTGAGGGCATTGATTTTTCCAGGGTAACCAGTTCTTTGTTGTGCTCGGATTTTGAGTATTCGTTAATCGGCGCAGGGGTGCGGATGCCGGCAACTACGTCTTCGCCTTGCGCGTTCACCAGGTATTCGCCGTAGAATTTATTTTCGCCGTTGCCGGGGTTACGGGTAAAGGCAACGCCGGTTGCGGAGTCATTGCCCATATTCCCGAACACCATCGTCTGAACATTGACGGCAGTGCCCCACTCATCAGGAATATTTTCAATACGGCGATAGCTTATTGCGCGTTTACCGTTCCATGATGAGAATACCGCGCCGATGCCTCCCCATAATTGTTCGCCGGGGGTATCCGGGAATTCTTTTCCCAGGGCCTGCTTGATTTTTTCTTTAAACAGCGCGCAGAGCTTTTGTAAGTCATCCGCAGCCAGGTCAGTGTCGGCTTTGCAGCCTTTTTCTTCCTTCATGCGTTGCATTATTTTTTCCAGCTGCTTACGGATGCCCTGGTCATCTTTGGGCTCGATTCCGGCAGCCTTTTCCATAACCACGTCGGAATACATCATAATCAGGCGCCGGTACGCATCATAGACGAAACGGCTGTTACCGCCGCTTTTTTTGATAAGGCCGGGGATAGTCTTCTCGGTGAGGCCCACGTTTAATATCGTTTCCATCATGCCGGGCATTGACCTGCGCGCACCCGAACGCACCGAAACCAAAAGCGGGTCATCCGGGTCGCCGAATTTTTTCCCCATAAGTGTTTCTACTTTTTCCAGGGCTTTTGCGACTTCAGTTTTAAGCGTTTTTGGGTATGTTTTTCTGTTTTTATAATAATAAGTGCACACGTCGGTGGTAATGGTAAATCCGGGAGGGACAGGAAGGCGTAAATCTTTATGCCCCGCCATTTCGGCAAGGTTTGCGCCTTTGCCTCCCAGTAGATTTTTCATGCTTTCGTTGCCGTCAGCCTTTCCCCCGCCGAAGAAGTATACGTTTTTGTTGCCCATTGCTTTGCTACCCTCCTTTTTCGTAATGAATAAAATAACCTACTTCGCCAAATCCTAAATCCTAAACTCTAAATCCTAAACAAATTCCAAATCTCAATGTTTTAAATCCCAAACGAATTCGTTTAAAGCATTGGGATTTGTGATTTAGGGTTTGTTTAGAATTTAGGATTTTGAATTTAGAATTTAACTTCACTTTTTTTATATTGTTAATTTTTCCAACACGTACTCTTTAAGCGCATCTACGCTGATCCGCTCCTGCTGCATCGAATCGCGGTCGCGGACAGTGGCCTTGTTGTCTTCAAGAGACTGCACGTCTATCGTGACACAGAATGGTGTTCCCACTTCGTCCTGCCGGCGGTAGAGCTTTCCTATGGCAGCAGTATCGTCATACACCGCAACCATATGTTGTTTCAGGTCTTTGGAGATTGCGCGCGCCAACTCGACGATCTCGGGCCTGTTTTTTAAAAGGGGCAGCACTGCCGCTTTTACGGGGGCAAGGCCTTTATCCAGCGCAAGCACTACGCGTGTGTCATCTTTGACCTGTTCTTCGTGATAGGCATCGACTAAAAATGCCAGCACTGTCCTGTCAACGCCGCCGGAAGGCTCAATGATGTAGGGATAAAAACGTTCCTTGGCCTTATCGTCAAAATACCTCAAATCCTGGCCGCTGGATTCGGCATGTTGTTTTAAATCAAAATCAGTGCGGTTGGCAATCCCTTCAAGCTCGGACCAGCCGAACGGAAAATTGTATTCGATATCAGTGCACGCTCTTGCGTAATGTGCCAGCTCCTCAGGGCCATGCGGCCGTTTCCTTAAGTTCTCCTTTTTAATTCCGTAGTTTAAGTACCATTCAAAATGCAGTTCAATCCATTCTTGTAGTTTTTTATCCGCATCCTCAGGCCTTACGAAATACTCTATCTCCATCTGTTCGAATTCCCGCGTCCTAAAAGTAAGGTTGCCGGGCGTGATTTCGTTGCGAAATGCCTTCCCTATCTGTGCCAGGCCGAATGGCAGTTTCGGGTGCCTGGAATCAAGGATATTTAAGAAATTGACAAACATCCCCTGCGCGGTTTCCGGCCTTAAGTAAATAAGGCTTGCTTCATCAGATACTGAGCCTGCGTGCGTTTCAAACATCAGGTTAAACGGCCTGCTCTCGGTAAGCTCTCCCGCGCATTCGGGGCACTTGTTTTTATCTTTAAGGTCAGCGTCCTTAAACCTTTTTTTGCAGGATTTGCAGTCGCGCTTGAGGTCAAAGAAGTTCTTCACGTGGCCGGACGCTTCCCAGACCTTCGGGTGCATAAGGATTGAGGCGTCCATGCCCAATATGTCGTCGCGCTCATAGACGTTTGCCTTCCACCAGGCGCGCTTTACGTTGTTTTTAAGCTCAACACCGTAGGGGCCGTAATCCCAGGTATTGGCAAGCCCGCCGTAGATATCGCTTCCCTGAAAGATAAATCCCCGGCGCTTGCATAGCGAAACAATCTTATCCATTACATCAGCCATATTATTTTGCCTGCCCGTATTTATTGAATTCTTCCGAATAAAACATCGCTGCTTCAGAGTCGATGATATCCATTTCAAGGTACCTTCGTATCGAATCTGCCATTGACTGCATGCGGTATGCGCCGCTGGTCTGGATAATGGTCGGCAGCTGGAAAAGCTCGTCTTTGCGGATGACCCTTTTTACCGCATCATTGGCAACAATGATTTCGGTAGCCAGAAGCCTGCCGTTGCGGTCTTTGCGCGGTATTAAGAGGTGCGAGATTATCCCTTTCAGGCAGTTTGACAACTGTGAGAGGGCCTGTTTTCTTGCTTCGAGCGGGAAAAAACTGACTAACCGGTCAATCGCCTGCATGGTATTGGGCGAATGGAACGATGCGATGACTAAATAACCGGCCTCTGCGGCAATGAGCGCGGTCCTTACTGAATCGGCATCCTCAAGCTCTCCGATGACTATGATATTGGGGTCCTGCTTGAGGCTGCTTTTGATGGCGGCGGAAAAAGAATTCGTATCAACGCCGACTTCGCGCTGTTTGATAATGCTTTTGATGTTCGGGTGCACGTATTCGATCGGGCGCTCAAGCGTGATAATAACCGCCCGTTTTTCCCGGTTAATAAGCTCAACCATCGCCGACATAGTAGTGGTTTTGCCGCTTCCTGTGGGGCCAACCAATAGTATTAAGCCGTCTCTTTGCCTAGCCAGGTCCTTGACGACTTCCGGGATGTTGAGCTCTTCAAAAGAAGAAACCTTGGTGTTGATGAGCCTGAATGTCGCCTCAAGGAACCCACGCTGCTGGTGCACGTTGACCCTGAAGCGGTTGCGGACATCGTATTGAATGCCGAAATCCAGCTCTTTCTCTTTTTCGAAACGCCTTATCTGCTGTTTGGTCATCAGGCTGAAAAGCAGTTGCGGGATTTCTTCAGAGGTGAGGCTGGGCCCGTCAACTTCTTCCAGTGCCCCGTTTACCCGCAAGACAGGCACATGGTCTGCGAGTACGTGGAGGTCGGAAGCTCCTCTTTTGATTGCAAGCTCCAGCAATTTGCCAATATTGAACTTTTCGATCAGCTGCTGGATTTCCTGCTTATGCGCATCGTCGAGTTTGGTGAATACGCAGCCTAAGCCAAATGACCTGCCTTCGTCAAGGGCCTCAATCCGGGCGATCTTGATTGCTGCCTGAACAGTAGTTTCGCTCTTGGGGAGGCGAAAACTGGCCGTTGCTTCCATGTTCAGGGGGAATATCTCTTCGCTCTCCAGGTAAATCCCTCCCGTATTGATATTTGTGGCAAGGAGATTCTTTTCTTTTTTTGCGTTATCCTGTGCGTTCTGGTACGCAAATTTGACGTGTATACGGGAATAGAGCCTGTAGTCTTTTCTTCTTTCCGGTATATCGTGCCTGGTCAGCATGGCATCTCCTTTTTAGGGATAAACACGAAGTAGTATTCTATCATAAATTACAAAAAACCGCTATAGATTTCGTAGTGCGTAGCGCGTACAGCGTATTGCGTACGGAGTACGGCGCAAATAACAAATAAAATTCCAATGCCCAAATACCAAATCACAAATAAGCTCCAAATCCCAATATCAAAATCTCATTTCAGGGTCTATGGTCGATGGACTATAGACTATTGACTATCGACCCTGTTGGAATTTGAAGCATTATGATTTGTTTAGAATTTAGGGTTTAGTGCTTAGAGTTTGCTTGGCCTAAACCTTAACCTAATCCTTGACCTTAACCTTGACCTTAGCCTTGGCCTTTCCCGTTATTTTTTTCCAGCGTAGAAATAATTGCGAGTACCTTCTCTATGTCCAGCTCTTTCTTCTTGTCCTTTAGGTATACCTTGAAAAATTCCTGATTGCCGTTTACGATATCGCAATTGAAGTAATTGCCTTCTTTTGTATAGTTGTAGGTAATGAACCCCTTTTTGTCCGCCATGCTAAACCGGGCGATTGTTATGCCGCTTCCCGGCCCGACGTCGGGTGTAAAAATACTTTTTAGTATCACAAAGAGAGTGCTAGGCAGGTCTTTGATATCTGCTGTCCGTGCGTTGAGGATGCGGCTTAAGAAATCGTAATTGTTCCTGAGGCTGTATTTTTTTAGCTGCGGGAAAAGCGACTGGAAAAAATCCGGCTTCTGATACAACAGGTAGGCGACGGGGTCTTTTTCGGTGCGTGTGCGTTTTTTGTAATAGGCCCTGTAAATTTGTTCTTTGATTACGAAAAAGTCTTTGGGAAGGGCGATCTTGACTTCCTCTATTGAGTAGCGCGCAAGCCCTGCGATATAGCCTTTGTCTACGGAGGGGTTAGTAAAGCCTTTTGTCGCTACGATGCATAACACCGGTATCTTATCGCAGGTACCAATACCCATCTCGACATAAGTTTTTAACACGTACGGCTTGCCGAAGGTGGTGACGATCAGAATAGCTGCGCCCCACACTACCATCCACGGTAAAAATCTAGCGTATTTCTTTTTCATCAGGCAGAGAGTTTTTTAGTTTTGTAAATTCTTCGGGCGAAATCGAAAAACTGTGCGCATTATCGGGGAATGAGCCGTTTCGCACCTCGTTCTTGTAGCGTGCGATCGCTCCCTGCACGACGGCTGACACGTCAGTATATTGCTTGACGAATTTAAATTTTGAACCTTTTGATAACCCGAGTATATCATGCAGCACCAGGACCTGGCCGTCGCAATAGGGCCCTGCCCCGATCCCGATAGTGGGGATAGCAAGCTTTTCCGTGATAAGTTCTGCGATTTTGTCAGGGACGCATTCAAGTACTATAGAAAAGCAGCCGGCTTCTTCGAAGCGCTTTGCCTGCTTAAAGAGTTCCGCTGCGCGTTCAGCGTCTTTGCCCTGCACTTTGAATCCGCCGATTTTATCCGCAGTCTGGGGAGTGAGGCCGATATGGCCCATTACCGGAATGCCTGCGTTGGCAATCGCTTGAGTCACATTGATGCACTGGTTGAACCACTCAACCTTAACCGCATCGCAGCCCCCCTCTTCTATCAGCCTTTTGGCGTTTCCTTGTGCTTTGTCCGGTTCGGTCTGATATGCCGAGAAAGGCATGTCAGCGATTACCAGCGCATGCGCAGCAGCGCGGGTGACTGCTTTGGTATGATAGAGTATTTCTTCTATCCCTACGCCCTTGGTCGACTCAAGACCGAGCACCACATTGGCCAGGGAGTCGCCCACAATAATCATATCGATGCCTGCCTGGTCCACCAAGCCTGCGAACGGAAAATCGTACGCGGTAAGGCAGGTGATTTTTCCTTTATTGTCCTTTTTACTGCGGATATCTTCAATTGTCAACTTCATGATAAAGGATGGGTTCGTGAAGCTAGAAGTGCAGTGCAGGAATAAACATCTGGGCTATTTTGAAATAAATTATTAACCCGCACACATCAACCACGCTTGTGGTAATCGGGCCTGCCAGAACCGCAGGGTCGAGGCCGACTTTTTTTGAAAAAAGCGGAAGAAATGTCCCTGTGGCGATAGCGAGTATGGCGATGAAAAGCATGCTTAAGCCGACGACTATGGAAAGCGCAAAGTCTTTTTGCAGCAGGAATGCCCTGCCGAAGGCGACAGTCCCTACGACCATGCCCATCAGGATGGCTGCGCTAAACTCAAGCTTGATAACCTTAAAGACATTCTTTAAATTCACGTCTCCCGTAGCTAACCCCCTTATAATCGTGATTGAAGTTTGTGCCCCGGCATTTCCGCCGGTGTCCAATAACATAGGGATAAAAAAGGCCAAGGCTACGACAGAGCTTAACGTATGTTCAAATGATTTTAACACTGTGCCGGTCATGAAATCGAAAATCAACAGCAGTATCAGCCATCCTGCCCGCCTTTTTACCAATTCAGCGGTGGTGGCGCGCGCGTAACTAATAATCTGGCCGCCCTTGGCATCCATCTTGCCGATTTCGTATATATCTTTAGTAGTGGCTTTTTCCATGATATCGACCACGTCATCAATGGTAATAAGTCCTACCAGAACGTCGTTGGTATCAACGACCGGCGCATCAAGTAAATCATATTTTTTGAAATAGCGCGCAACTTCAATGATATCGGTATCGGCATTCACTTTGATCAGGTCAGCGCTTTGCATAATCTCTTTTATCGCGATATCGGGAGGGGCCTTTAATAAGTCTTGCAGCGCAATACAGCCTCTTAGTTTATGCCCTTCGTCAGTTATAAATACCGAATAGATGTCGCTTGCGTACTCAGTCCTTAGGTTTTCCTGGATAGAAAGGATCGCTTGCCTGGCGGTCATATCTTTTTTCAATTCGACCATGTCCGTGGTCATCAAACTGCCCGCAGTCCCTTCGGGATACACCAGTAATTCACGCAAGTCCTGCGCCTCTTCTTTATTGACCAGGTTGAACAATTTTTTCGATGCCTTATCAGGCAGTTCTTTGAAAAGGTCGGCTCTTTCGTCAGGAGACATTTCGTTGATAATCTGTGAAATTTCCGTATTATTAAGGTTGTTTAAGATGAAGGACTGTTCGGAAAACGGAAGGGCTTCAAATACCTCGATGGCTTTTCTGGAGCTCAAGAGCTTAAAGACCAGGATCTTGTCGTTTGCCTCAAGGTGCCGCCACCCTTCAGCCAGGTCAATGGAGCGCATTGTTTTAAGCACCAGCTTAAGGCCGTTAAAGTCCTTTCTGGAAAGCAGCTGTTTTATTTCCGGAAGGAATAATGCAAATATATCGACATTGCTTTTCTTTATACCGTTTTTCATGGCACAATTACTAATTGGCCTTCGTTATCGCTCTCTACGATGCAGGCCTTTGCGGGAGGGTATTTTTTTATCATCTCTGTCCCCTTTTGTCTGCCTAACACAAGTATGGAAGTAGCCAGCGCATCTGCGGTAAGGCAATCCTGGGCAACGACCGTCACTGAAATTAGCCCGCTTTGGGCAGGAGCCCCTGTTGCGGGGTCAAGAATGTGAGAAAAAACTTCCTCTCCATGCTTGAAATACTGTTCATAATCCCCTGAAGTGGCTATGGCGCTGTTTTCCAGGCGCAAGGTACGTAAGAAACTTCTTCCTCGAGGGTTTTGCACCGCTACTTTCCAGGGCCTGCCGAATTTCTTACCTACACAATATATATCTCCGCCTGCATTAATCAAGCAATTTTTTACGCCCGCAGCCTTTATTTTTTTAATAGCGGAATCAATAGCAAAACCTTTGGCAATAGCGCCCAGGTCAACCGACATGCCTCGAATAGTAAATTCTATCACATTATTGTTTTTATGAAAAATAATTTTATCCATTCCTACGCGCCTTAAGGCTTTTGCAATTTCCTGCTTTTTTGGGACCGTATATTGCGTGTTGGTAAAGCCCCATATATTCATCAATGGGCCTACGGTGACGTCAAATGCCCCGTTTGAGTTATTCCAGAATTCCCTTGCCTTCTGCATTATATGCCATGTCTCCTGGCTTGCGGTTACTTTGCCGTTTTTGTTGAGCCGGTATATTTCGCTGCGTTCGTCGTATTTGCTTAAAAGGGACTCAATCCTCTTAATCTCTTCAAATGCAATGGCAGGTGAGCGCTCATCCGGTGAAATTACTTCGACAAACGTACCCATCATGGCGCGAGTTTCCCTGTATAACCTCCGGGGTTGACAACCGCATAGAATAACTAACGATGAACAGAAGGCTAAGGTCAAGGCTGAGGTAGTTAGTTTTTTGCGCTCTGTGTTTCGCAATACGCAATACGCAATACGCAATACGCAATGAATAGGCTGTTTCATTTTTTTATCGCTTTCAATAGGTCATCAAGGGGCAGCGTATTAAGCACGTCTTTGGCAGTAAGCCACCCTCTGCGCGCAACCGCAATACCGAACCTGGCAGCCGCAAGGTGCTCTGTGGCGTGCGAGTCGGTATTAATAACCAGTTTTACCCCTTCTTCTTTTGCGCGGCGGCAATGGAGGTCGTTTAAATCAAGGCGCAGAGGATAAGAATTGACTTCAAGGGCGGTATTGGTCTCTCTGGCGCCTGCCACAATCGCGTCAAAATCTATTTCATAGGCATCTCGCGTGCCCCAGAGCCTTCCGGTGGGGTGAGAAATAATATTGACGTATTTATTATCGCAGGCTTTTAGTATCCTGCGGGTAAGCTTCTCTTTTGATTGCCTAAAACCGCTGTGAATCGCTGCGATGACAATATCAAATTCCTTAAGTGTCTCGTTGGAATAATCGAGCCTTCCCTGCGAGTCTATATCGACCTCTGTCCCGTAAAGGACCCTGCATCGGCGTAATGCGTTATTCACTTTTTCGATTTCTTTTCTTTTTTTTAACAGGTCTTTTACCGAAAGGCCGTTGGCAATCTTAAGCCCCTGTGAATGGTCTGTTATGGCGATATAGGAGTAACCCAGCTTAGCGGCAGCAAAGGCCATCTCTTGTATGGTGTTATTGCCGTCTGACCAGCTTGAGTGAGTATGCAGGTCGCCCCTTAAATCATTTTGCGTGATCAATTTCGGCAGTGTGCCCTTTTGCGCAAGCGCTATTTCGCCGGTATCCTCCCTTAGCTCCGGCTCTATGTATTCCATTCCCAGTAGTTTGAAAATTTCAGCTTCCGTCCTTCCCGCAACAAACGCGTTTCCCCTGAATACGCCGTACTCGTTAATTTTTAAGCCTTTCTGAATTGCAATCTGCCTTAATTTGATATTAAAATTTTTTGAACCGGTAAAATAAAGCAGCGCTGCCCCGAATGATTTCTCTACGACGGCGCGGCAATCGACCTGAATGCCGTCAGCCGTGCGCACGGATGATTTTGTGCTGCCGGAAGCAATAATTTCTTTTACCTGGGGTAGGCGCGTGAAATGGCGGATGATTCTTTGCGGGGTCCCGGTAGCAACGAGGATATCTATATCCCTGATCGTCTCTTTCTGGCGCCGCAGGGAGCCGGCACAGGAAATCTTTTTAAGTCCCGGTAAACCCTGAAGCGGCCTTAAGAAACTTTCAGCGGCCTGCCAGGCAACCGAAAGCGGCATTCGCTCTTTACCGGCCTTAAGGAGTCTTATGCCAGAGGCGATGTTTTTAATGGTTTTTTCCTTGATGCCGAATATGCCTTTTAATTTACCTTTAGCGATGGCTGACTCTAAGCCGGCAACGTTGTGAATTTGCAGCTCATCGTAAAGCAGTTTGGCGGTCTTCGGCCCTACCGAGGGGATGCGCAGCAACTCAAGCAGGCCGTCAGGGAATGATTTTTTTAATTCTTCATAGGCCCTGATTTTGCCTGTTTCGATAAATTCTTTAATTTTTCTTTCCAGGTCTTTTCCGATGCCGGGGATTTCCCTGAGCGTGCCCTTTCCTGCCATGATTTCGATATCTTCGTTGAGCCCTTCGATGGCCTGCGCCGCCCGTTCATAAGCCCGTATGCGGAAAGGATTGTCTTGGCGTATTTCAAGCAGCCGGGATATATTCCTGAAGGTTTCGGCGATTGTTAGGTTTAGCATATTTAAAGATAAGGGTTACGTGCGCAAGGGAAGCGCCATAGTGTGTTGCATCCCGTCCAGCACCTTTTGCGCCTTAAAACTTCTTTCAAGGTGGTAATTGAGGAAGGCGTTTAGGATCAGGTTTAGCTCAGTTTTGATCTGCGGGTTCATCCCTAGGTTAAGGTTGTTTTTCATTTCATTCTTCTCGATATGCAGGATGGTGGCGATCGTGCCCCGGAAGATAAGGCGGGCGTTTTTGTCTTTATGGTTGCACGTAGCGCAGATGAGCCCGCCGAGTGAAAGGCTGAATTTCGACTGGCTTAAAATTTTATTGCCACAGGATACACAGGAGTCAAGGTGCGGCTTAAAGCCGGACAAAGACAGGAGTTTTATTTTAAAAATAGTGGCGATCTTTTCCGGTTTGACGCACGATTCCATTTCCTGAAGAGACGAGCTGGCAAGTTTAAATATCTCTTCGTTTTTTTCTTCCGCAGGCATTACTGCCTGGAGCAGTTCCATCATTACGCTTGCAAGGCTTACCTTTGTCACATCGCGGCGGATCGAATCAAAGTTGTGCCTTAGGTCACATTGGCTTACAAGCTGGATATCGGAATTCTGCCTTCGGTAGAAAATAATCTCGTTGAGGGAAAATAGCTCTACGGGGCTTGAGAACTTCTGTGGTTCAGTGCGTATCCCTTTTAATAGGCCGCAGATCTTGCCGAACTCAAGGGTAAAAAAGTCGGCAATCAGGGATGTTTCGCGGAAAGGCCGGCGGTTCAGTACTATCGCCTCTGTTTTATGGATAGACATTTCGTAGAAAAAGGTTGAGGTTAAGGTTTAGGTTAAGTAAGGCTAAGGTTAAGTTTCGTATTGAGTAGAGAGTATTGTGTATTGAGTACAATGACAAATACCAACGCACCAATGACAAATGCCAAATGAAAAACCAAATGGGTCGATAGTCAATAGTCTATAGACCATCGGCCATAGACCCTGAAAATGAAATTTTGGGCATTTATGCCTTGTCATTACGAGAGCTGCCTTAACCTTGATCTTACTTAGCCTTAACCTTGACCTTAGCCTATTGCGGTAAAGGCCGTACGCAATACGCTATACGCACTACGCTATACGCAATACGCACTACGAACTAATGTTATTCTTCTTTAGAATCCCCACTGCCCTTCTGTACATTTGTTTTTTTCCTTTTGCGGTTTTATCGTCATACCCCCGCAGATGGAGGATGCCGTGGGCTACATAGAGGCTGAGTTCAAAAAAAGGCGAAGTGCCGAACTCCGTAGCATTACGCAGCGCTGTTTCCGCAGAAATGATAATATCCGCGCGGAACTTTTCATTTTTTGCATTCAGCTTAAACGCCAACACGTCCGTAGGTTTTTTTATCTTAAGAAAACGGGAATTGAGCGTTTGTATCTGTGAGTCGTTTACGAAGCAGACAGTCAATTCACCGGTTTTATGCAAGTCCCCGCGGGAAACGGCGCTAAGAGCTAATCTCTTTATCCTTGTCGGATTGATGGGAATTTTCTTTTGCAGGTTTTTTATGATTATTTTCAACATTCGCCTCGGGATAGGTGATGCGCGCATGGTAGATGCTGTTTAGGATACGGATGAATACTTTCGCAATCTTTTCCAGGTCTTTAAGGGTAAGGTCGCATTCATCAAGTTGGCCGTCGATAAAT
>Ga0265297_10008083_pt1 | contig 14204 bp, 16 predicted proteins | sample Munlanlwell13791_FD_192502 | JGI IMG/M metagenome (GOLD analysis project Ga0265297, IMG submission 192502) | Leachate microbial communities from a municipal landfill in Southern Ontario, Canada - Leachate well 137-91 | ecosystem: Engineered > Solid waste > Landfill > Unclassified | place... | reverse complement strand
AGGACCGAGCCGCCGGGATAGCCGAATACGTACTCGACCTTTTCCTCCTGCAAGCACCTGATTACAATTTCTGCGCCGGTTAGCTGCATTGATTACACCTGTTACACTTTTCGAGTGAAACGTATAACCTTACTGACTCGCCCGCGAATGGTCAAGATTTATAGTCTGCCCTTCGCAATGAAAAACTGCTGAAAGCTGGCAGGAGCCACCCCCTGAGTTCCCGAACCGAACTTTCCGATTTTCTTGCCAGCGTAGAGCGACGCGCCTTCAAACAGGCCATGTTCGCCATTCGAAACGAGGAAACCGCCCTGGACATCGTTCAGGACGCAATGATGCGTCTCGCGGAAAAATATGGGGATCGCCCGTCCGCCGAATGGCCGATGCTGTTTCAGAGAATCCTGCAAAACGCCATCCGGGACTGCTATCGCCGGTCCAAGGTCAGATCCCTGTGGACAACGTTGCTTTCATCCCTTTCTCCCGGCGATGACGAAGATGCTGATCCACTTGAAACTTTTGCGGGAGAGCGTGAGTCAGATGGTTTGTTGACTCCACACCGCCAGTTGGAGCGCGCGCAACTCCTTGCTGTCATTGAAAAAGAAATCGAGAAGCTCCCGCCACGTCAACGTGAAGCCTTCCTGATGCGTTATTGGGAGGAAATGGATATTGCCGAAACCGCGGCGGCGATGGGTTGTTCGGAAGGCAGCGTGAAGACGCACTGCTCGCGCGCTACTCACACTCTGGCCGCAGCACTTAAGGCGAAAGGCATAGAGCTATGAACGGCGAAAACGAATTCGGCTATAAAGCAAGGCAGATTCTCAATCAAGGTCTGGATGGCCTTGATCGTGAAGTCGCCGGGCGCCTTCATCAGGCTCGCCAAGTAGCCTTGGATAGTCAGCGAGTGCCTGTGCGGGGGTTTCGCTTGGCGGGAATGGGGCATAGCGTTGAGCTTGCGTTTTTTTCCAGCGCCCGCAATCTGCTTGCGGTAATGGCTCTGACTGTCGGCGCGACGGGTACTTATTACTGGAACGCCTTTGAACAGGTTCAGGAATACGAGGAAATCGACAGCGCCCTCCTTGTCGACGAACTTCCCCCTTCCGCCTATCTTGATCGAGGCTTCCACGCATGGCTCGAGCGCGCTTCGGACTCATCTTCGCAGTAGCGCTCTGGCTGGCCTCTCCGCTGGGCCGTGCAGTCGTCCTTCCTCCGCTCCCGCAGCCATCATGGACTGAACTGAGCGTAGAGCAAAAGCGTGCCCTTGCTCCATTGGCTAGCCATTGGGACAAGATGAGTGGATTCCACCGAAAGAAATGGCTGGGAATCGCCCAGCGTTACCCGTCCCTGAGCGCTGAAGAGCAGGCGCGTTTGCAGCGCCGGATGACTGACTGGGCCAAATTGACGCCAGATGAGCGCAAGCAGGCCCGGGACAAGTACAAATCCCTGCAAAAAGCCCCTCCCGAGCAGAAAAATGCTGTGAAACAGAAGTGGCAGGAATACAAGGACCTACCCGAGCCGGAGAAAGCCCGGCTCAAGGCCGAGGCGACCCAGAAACGAACTCCGCGCCCAGCCCCCTCAAAGCAGCCAGTTGCTGCCAAACCGCCGCCAGCAGCAAGCGCTCCGCCGTCGATCGCCCCAGTCGGCCAAGCCGCAGCACGCTAATCGGCGGCCATGTCGACTCCAGTGACCACATCTAACGGTCAACTGCCCGGCTTGCGCCGCCGCATAGCCAGCATGGCCTACGAAAGCCTGCTGTTGCTGGGAGTACTCTCGGCGACCTTCCTGTTGCCCCAGCTTGCGATAGGGATGGGATTCAGCATCGTTTTTCCGGGCTGGGTATTGATCAGCCACGTTTTCGTTGTGCTCGGTGCATACTTCATCTGGTACTGGCATCACGGGGGACAGACCTTGGCGATGCAGACATGGAAGATCCGACTGTCGACGCCGAGCGGGAAGCCACCGTCCTTGGGTCGACTGGCGTTGCGTTATGTCTTGGCCTGGCCCAGCGTCATCTATTTTGGTGTGGGTGTACTCTGGGCACTATTCGATCGCGACCGCCAATTCCTTCATGATCGGCTGGCAGGTACGCGGATCGTGTTCAAGCGCACTTAGAGGCGCCGAACTACACCGATTAGCGCCGCTCGACCCACCAGAGCATCCCCGCGGCGGTCATCAGGAACAACACGCTTGGGGTTATGGCAGAAAAGAAGGGAGGCCAGCTGTTGATTACGCCGAGGCTGGAAAACAGTCCGTTCAGCATGTGGAAACCGATCCCGAGCATGATGCCGGCAAATACCCGAATACTGACCGCTCCCATCCGATCCTGCATATAGGCAAACGGCAGTGCCAGCGCCATCATCACCAGGGTCGCCAATGGATAGATAAGCTTCTTCCACATTGCGATATCGTAGCGATCGGTCTTTTGCTGGTTTCCGCTCAAGTGCCGCACAAATAGGTAAAGATTGACCAGCGACATGCGCTCCGGCACCACCAGCAGCACTGCCAGCAGATCCGGATTGAGCGCTGATTTCCAGGTGATTTGGCCATATCGCTCCACATGTGCCGTATCGCCCGAAAACACGGTGCGAACCACACCTTCCAGCGACCAGGTTCCGGCATTGATGTAGCGGCCGCGTTCGGCTTGGCTGATCGACTGTAATTGAAACCTCTCATCGAACTCGAATACGCGAACGTTCTGAAGAGAGGCATCAGGAAGTACTTCGCGAACATTCACGAACGACCGCTCGTCTCTCACCCAAAGGCCGGAACGAAACTCCTGCGCAACCAGTGCCCCCATGGCCTTGAGTCTGAGTTGCTGGGCTGCCCGCTCAGCCGGAGGAGCAACAAGTTCGCCTACCAACAGCGTCAAGACGGCAAACACGAGCCCTATCTTGGCCAACGTAAACAACAGATCCCCGGTGGAGAGGCCGGCCGCGCGCAACACCGTGATTTCGGAGTGGCGAGCGAGAAGCGTCAACGCGTAGAGGGTGCCGATCAAAACGCCGATCGGGAACAGCTCATACAAGCGCCCGGGCAAGGTCAGTGCTACATAGCCAAGCGCATGTTGAAGCTGATAACCACCCTTGCCTATGCTTTCAAGCTGATGGATCAGATCGAAGAAAGCAAAAAGCATCAGGAAGGCCAGCAGTACAAGTCCCGTGGACGCATAGATTTCGCGCGCCAGATGGCGCTCGTATATCTTCAGCGCCACCGTAGCTTTCCCCACGCCAGGGGATTCTGCCGCCGATAAAAAAGGATGATCAGAAGCAGGAACATACCGACGTGCACTGCCCAGACGCCGATCTCGAAACGCAGCTTTCCTTGCGCGACCCATGCCTGACTGACACTAAGCAAATTGCTGTAAATCATGTAGGTAAGCAAAGCGAAGACAAGGTTGTTGGTACGCCCCGCACGCGGATTGACGAAGGCCAGGGGTATTGCCAGCACGGCCAGGTTCAGCGCGGCAAGAGGCAGCCCGAGACGCCAAAGGAGTTCAGCCAGATTTGCCGGCTGGGGATCGCGCACAAGCTCCCATACCGGCTTGGTGCGTGGCGAATCCTCGAAGCCGCGGGCTTCCTTGGTTTCGATGCGCAAGGCGTAGCGATCAAACTCCATCACGCGATACTCCGCCGTTCCCGCGGTACCTTCGTAGCGTCGCCCCTGATCGAGAACAAGGAAACGATCTCCATTGGGCACGGTCTCCGTATGACCTTGCGCCGTTGCCATCACGCCTAGCCTGCCCTGCTGAATGGAGCTGATGAAAACGTTCTTCACCTTGCCATCCTGACCCGCGATGCTCTCGACGAAGAATACGCGGTCAGCCGCGCTCGACTCATTGAATGTGCCTGGCGACACGCGGGCGACGTCGTCGCGCTGATCCATGCTCTGACGGTAGGTCTCGCTCTTCTGCGTCGCCCACGGGGCCAACAGCAGCGATAGCACCGCTATCACCACCACGGGCGGCCCGACAAACTTCAACACCGGCTTGACCCACGCGGTCAAAGGAAGGCCTGATGCCAGCCAGACAACCATTTCGGAATCGCGATACCAGCGCGACAGGGTCATCAGTACGGCAACGAAGAGAGTCAAGGAAAGCAGCACCGGCAGATAGCTGATGGCGCGAAAGCCCAAGAGAGCGATCACAGCTTCAGATGCGAGTTTCCCTCCCGCCGCGTCGCCCAGAAGACGAATCAGCTGAGTAGTCATCAAAATCGCGAAGAGCGCCACGAAAACCCCCGCCGCAGTATGGGTGAACTCCCGAATTGCGGCGCGTTGAAAAATCATGGTGTAGGAGAGCTTCTGCTTTGACTTTTGGTGAAAACTTGGGGAATAATCGCACTAGCAGGAGAAATCATTCAAAACAGAACAATTTCCCCGAATTCCCATAGTCCCCGAGGAGATATTTTGGAATTTAGCATAAAAAGCGGAAGCCCGGAAAAGCAGCGCAGCGCTTGCGTCGTGGTTGGCATTTTCGAACCGAGAAAGCTGTCCGCGGCTGCGGAGGTGATCGACAACGCCGCCGATCAGTTTCTCAGCGACATCCTGCGTCGGGGCGACATGGAGGGCAAGGCCGGCACCAGCCTGTTGCTGCATGGCGTTTCGGGCGTAGAGGCGGACCGCATCCTGCTCGTAGGACTCGGCAAGGAAAGGGAATTCCGGGAAAAGGAATACCGCGCGGCGTTGGCGACAGCTGTCCGCCAGCTCAATGAAACCGGCGGCTTCGACGGCACGGTCTATTTGACGGAACTCCCCCTGAAGAAGCGCGATGTTGCCTGGAAGATCAGGCAGGCGGCGCTCGTGGTACAGGAAACCCTCTATCGCTTCGATCGCCTCAAGTCGAAGAAGGACGAAGTCCGGCGTCCGCTGCGGAAACTGACATTCTGCGTCACCCGTCGCAACGAGCTTGCCACAGCTGAAACGGCTTTGACCCAAGGATTGGCGATTGCCTCGGGAATGGCACTTGCAAAGGATCTTGGCAATCTGCCGGGCAACATCTGCACGCCGACCTATCTCGCTGATCAGGCAAAGCAACTCGCAAAAGCACACGGCCTTGGCGTCGACATTCTCGACCGCGTCGACATGGAAAAGCTCGGAATGAACACCCTGCTTTCCGTCGCCCGCGGATCGCATGAACCGCCAAAATTCATCGTCCTGCGCCATGCAGGCGGTGTTGCCGGAGCAAAGCCGGTGGTACTGGTCGGCAAGGGTATCACCTTCGATTCCGGCGGGATTTCGCTCAAGCCAGGAGCGGAAATGGACGAAATGAAATATGACATGTGCGGCGCCGCCAGCGTATTGGGCACGCTCAAGGCGGCGGCGCTGATGAAGCTGCCGCTCAACGTCGTCGGCGTCATTCCATCCACGGAAAACATGCCGGGAGGCGCGGCCACAAAGCCGGGGGACGTGATCTCTTCGATGTCCGGCCAGACCGTCGAGATCCTCAACACCGATGCCGAGGGGCGGCTGATACTTTGCGACGCGCTGACTTATGTCGAGCGCTTCGAACCGGAATGCGTGGTTGACATTGCCACGCTGACGGGCGCATGCGTCATCGCGCTCGGCCACGTAGCTACCGGCCTGCTAGCCAACAACGAAGGACTGGCAAAGGAATTGACCGACGCTGGCCACGAATCCTATGACCGTGCCTGGCAACTGCCGCTGTGGGATGACTATCAGGAACAACTGAAAAGCAACTTCGCCGACATGGCGAACATCGGCGGTCGCCCGGCCGGCACCATCACCGCGGCATGCTTCCTCTCCCGTTTTGCAGACAAGTACCGCTGGGCGCACCTCGACATCGCCGGCACTGCCTGGCGATCCGGCAAGGAGAAGGGGGCAACCGGTCGACCGGTCCCCTTGCTCTCCCATTTCCTGATGGATCGCGCCAGTCGCGCCCCGAAACCGACCGACAAGCGCAAGCGGGGATGACGCAAATCACCTTTCTCCATGGCGCGCAGGATCGACTCCGGGCGGTCGCCGCATGGCTTGGAAGCGCCACCCGCGAAGGCACCCGGGTGCTGGTCTATGCACCGGCCGGCGAGCGCAGCGAACAGCTGGACCGTTTGTTGTGGACATACCCGGCCACCGGTTTCACGCCCCATTGCAAGGCTGCGGACAAGCTGGCCGCAGAGACTCCGATCCTCATTGCATCCGAACTCGACAATCCGCCGCACGACGGCTGCCTGTTGAATCTGTCGGACGAGATCCCGCCGGGTTTCAGCCGTTTTCAGCAACTGATCGAGATCGTCAGCATCGAAGATGGCGACCGGTTATCCGGCCGTGAGCGCTTCCGCTTCTATCGCGAACGAGGCTATCCGCTGGACGCTCGCGATATCTCGGCTGGGATATAAGACATGGCAGACGATGACACATCGGACGTCCTGCGCAAAGCCGATGCGCTGATTCGGCGCACCCGTGTATTTTTAGCCGGTTCGCCAGGACCGACCACCGAAGCAATGCCGCCCGAGGACGATTTGCCGGTTCTCACCGAGATCGTCACCGAACACGAAGCGGCACTGGCCACCGCGCCTCCGCACATGCAGCAGCATCTCGACGCACTGCGCGAGGAGCTTTCACGCTGGCTGGATCAGGAACTGCCCCACGCGGTACTCAAGGTCACGGACGGACTGGCGGACCAACTGATGGGAGAACTCACCGAGCAGGCCGAAAAGAACCTGCTGCCGCGCCTGATCGCACGCCTTGAAGGTGCGACGGTCGAATCCAAAAACGAGAAGTAGAATCAAGCTTCAGCAGCGCCCGGCGCTGCGGCCCCAACTTGACTATGCCTGCGGCACAGTGTCGGCAAAAGGGGGGCGCTGCATGAGCTTCTCATGCAGCTGCGCGAGATTGGCGTATTGCTCGTTCCAGCGGATGTCGGGGACCCGGAAGGACAAATAGCCCAATGCGCATCCGACAGCGATATCCGCCAGCGACAGGCTGTTGCCGTGACACCAGGGCTGCTCTCCCAGTTCATCGGACATAGCCTGCAGCGCCCGCATGATCTTGCCGCGCTGCCTTTCAATCGACGACGGACTGCGCTCTCCATCGGGCCGCCGCGATTCGAGGAACGCCGCCACCGCGGCATCCATGATGCCATCCGCCAGAGCCTCCCAGCGCTTGACGCTGATCCGTTCGCGCCCCGACGCAGGAATCAGCCGATTGTTCGGCGCCACGGTATCCAGGTACTCGGCAATTACGCGGGAATCATAAAGGGTGCTGTCATCGTCCAGAATCAGAACGGGAACCTTTCCCAGCGGATTGAACTTCGACACGGGATTACCTTCGACCCAAGGCGATTCGAGAACCAAGTCGCAATCGATCTTCTTTTCCGCCAGTACGATGCGAATCTTGCGGACATAGGGACTGGTGAGGGAAGCAATCAGTTTCATTTGGTCAAATCACCGTTCTTCGGGGCCGGAAAACTATACCATGGCGCCTCGCGCCGGCAGCGGCGTCGCGATCAGGCAGCGAGTACCTGCGTGCTAAAATTCGCACCCTGTCGGCGCTTTGCTCGCAACTTCCTCTACTCGCCAATGTCATGACACTCACCGCACTCACTGCACTTTCGCCGCTTGACGGGCGCTATGCCGCGAAGGTCGAAAGCCTGCGCATCCATTTTTCAGAGTACGGTCTCATACGCAATCGCGTTCGGGTCGAAATCGAATGGCTCAAGGCGCTGGCCGCCGCCAGGGAAATCGTCGAATGCCCGGCATTTTCGGACACCACGATCGCCGGACTGAACCGTGTCGTCGCTGATTTTTCGGTCGCGGATGCGGAAGCCATCAAGGCCATCGAGGCGCGCACCAATCATGATGTCAAGGCCATGGAGTACTGGCTGAAGGAATGCCTGGCCGACAATGCCGAGGTGATGCGCGTCAGCGAGTTCATACATTTCGGCTGCACCTCCGAAGACATCAACAACGTGTCGCATGCGCTGATGCTGAAGGATGCCGTGGCCGGCAGTTTGCTGCCGGAGCTTGACCGCCTGATAGCACGTCTGCGCGAACTGGCTCATCAACTGGCTGAGTTGCCGATGCTTGCCCGCACGCACGGCCAGCCGGCGACGCCGACGACGCTGGGCAAGGAAATGGCCAACATCGCGGCGCGCCTGATGCGCAGCCGCAGGCAAATTGATTCGGTGTCGCTCACCGCCAAGTTCAATGGCGCCGTCGGCAACTATAACGCGCATTTGTCGGCCTACCCCGAGGTCGACTGGGAAGCCTTCAGCCGCAACTTCATCGAGTCGCTCGGGCTGGAGTTCAATCCCTATACCATCCAGATCGAACCGCACGATGCGATGGCCGAACTGTTCGACGCCATGGCTCGCGCCAACACGATCCTGATCGATGCCGACCGCGACATCTGGCAGTACATCGCACTGGGCTACTTCAAGCAGAAGCTCAAGGAAGGCGAGATCGGTTCGTCGACCATGCCGCACAAGGTCAATCCGATCGACTTCGAGAACTCCGAAGGCAATCTTGGCCTGGCCAATGCCGTGCTGAGGCACCTGGCCGAAAAGCTGCCGATTTCCCGTCTGCAACGCGACCTGACCGATTCCACGGTGCTGCGCAACATGGGCGTGGCTTTCGGCTATACGCTGCTTGCCTTCGATTCAACCGTACGCGGTCTGAACAAGCTCGAGGCAAATCCGCAACGAATGGCCGTGGATCTCGACGAGGCATGGGAAGTACTGGCCGAGCCAGTGCAGACGGTGATGCGCCGCTTCGGCGTTCCCAACCCCTATGAGCAGCTCAAGGAATTGACCCGCGGCAAGGGCATCGAGAAGGACGCCTTGCGCCAGTTCATCGCGAAACTGCCGCTGCCGGAAGGCGACCGCCAACGTCTGCTGGATATGACGCCCGCCTCCTACATCGGGAAGGCGGCTGAACTGGCGAAGCGGATTTGAGATGGCTTTCGCCGAAAACCTCAAACAACTGCCGCGCATCTCGCACCTGGCGGCAATCCAGTTGCTGGACAGCGAAGGCGCCGTTGCCGCCACGATAGAAAACAAGCCGGGACAAGTCGGCTCGCTGTCGATCTACAACCATCTCGGACAAATCTACGGTGCCATCACGGTCGAGGCCGCGAGGAAGGGGCTGGAACTCTATGCCGAGCACACCGAGGACGCGCGACAGAACCCCGGCAAGCACCCCAACATCGACCGCTTGCTGGACATGGTTGCCGGGAAGCACGCTACGCTGAGGGTCAAGCACGTCTTCGCCGTCGGGCCGGACTAGCCTCCCGGCGAAGGGTCCGCGGCGAACGCCGTTGCCGTCAGACGACGGCTTCCTGCTTTTCGACCTTGACCTGGATGAACTGCTCGCGGGAAACACCCATCCACATTACCAACGGGCTGGCGACGAGAACCGACGAATAGATGCCGAACAGGATGCCGATGGTCAGCGCCAGCGCGAAGTAATGCAGTGCGGGGCCGCCGAAGATCAGCATCGACGTGACCATCATCTGGGTGCAGCCGTGGGTGATGATGGTGCGCGAGATCGTGCTGGTAATGGCGTGGTCGAGCACCTGCGGCGTCGTCATGCCGCGCTTCTTCTTGAAGGTTTCGCGCACCCGGTCGAACACCACCACCGACTCATTGACCGAGTAGCCCAGCACCGCCAATATGGCCGCCAGTACCGGCAGGGAAAACTCCCACTGGAACAGCGCGAAGCAGCCGAGAATGATCACCACGTCGTGCATGTTGGCGATGATGGCCGACACCGCGAAGCGCCATTCGAAACGCATCGCCAGGTAGAGCACGATGCCGCAGACGACCAGCAACAGTGCCAAGGCCCCGTCGGATGCGAGTTCCTTGCCCACCTGCGGACCGACGAACTCGACGCGCTTCAGGGTCGGGGCATCGGCCGGACTGGCCGCCGTACCGCCAGCGCCGACTTTCGCCAACGAGGCCATGACGCGCTCGCCGACCTTGGACGTTTCCGCATCCTTCGACAACGGGACGCGGATCAACACGTCTCGCGACGAGCCGAAATTTTGCACCTGGGTATCGGTAAAGCCGTCGGCCTCCATCTGCTTGCGCAGCTTGTCGAGATCGGGCGCCTGCGCATAACTCACTTCAAGCAAGGTGCCGCCGGTGAACTCGATCGAGAAGTGCAGCCCCTTGTTGACCAGGAAGAACACCGCCAGCAGGAAGGTGACCAACGATATGACGTTGAACACCAGCGCATGGCGCATGAACGGGATATCTTTTCTGATGCGGAAGAATTCCATCGCTATACCCTTATTTGGTGCTGAGGCCGGGTTTCCATATCTGGCCGATGCTGAGGCTGTCGAGTTTGCGGCGGCGGCCGTAGATCAGATTGACCGCGGCGCGCGAAATGATCACCGAACTGAAGAGCGAGGTAAGAATGCCGAGGCAATGCACCACCGCAAAGCCGCGCACCGGACCGGAACCGAAGATCAGCAGCGCGACGCCGACGATCAGCGTGGTCACGTTGGAATCGAGAATCGTCGCCCAGGCGCGCTCATAGCCCGCTGTGATGGCGGCCTGCGGCGTGCTGCCATTGCGCAGTTCCTCTCGCACCCGTTCGTTGATCAGCACGTTCGAGTCGATCGCCATGCCCAGCGCCAGGGCAATGGCGGCGATGCCAGGCAAGGTCAGGGTGGCCTGCAGCAGCGACAGCAGCGCCACCAGCAGCAGCATGTTGGCCGACAGCGCCAACACCGAAACCGCGCCAAACAGCAGATAGTAGGCCATCATGAAGACGGCGATGGCGGCAAAGCCTCCCAAGGTCGAATTGAAGCCCTTCTTGATGTTGTCGGCACCCAGGCTGGGGCCGATGGTGCGCTCCTCGATGATCTCCATTGGCGCCGCAAGCGACCCGGCGCGCAGCAGCAGCGCCACATCGTTGGCTTCCATGGTGCTCATGCGACCCGAAATCTGCACGCGACCACCGCCGATCTCGGTGCGGATAACCGGGGCGGTGACCACCTCGCCCTTGCCCTTTTCGATCAGCAGAATGGCCATGCGCTTGCCCACGCTCTCGCGCGTCACGTCCTTGAAGATGCGTGCGCCGGCCGAATCGAGGGACAAATGGACTGCCGCTTCATGGGTCTGGTTGTCGAAGCCGGGCTGGGCATCGGTCAGGCGCTCGCCGGTCAGCACCACCTGCTTCTTCACCAGCAGCCCGCGGCCTCCGCGCTCGACATAGTATTCAGTGCCGGGTGGCGGCTGACCGCGCGCCGCCTGCTCCATGACGCTCGGATTGGCGCTGGCTTCATCATCGACCATGCGCACTTCCAGCGTTGCCGTGCGACCGAGGATGTCCTTGGCCTTGGCCGTGTCCTGCACTCCCGGCAATTGCACCACGATGCGATCGGCGCCCTGTTGCTGAATCACCGGCTCGGCGACACCGAGTTCGTTGATGCGGTTGTGCAGGGTGGTGATGTTCTGCTTGACCGCGTATTCCTGGATGCGCTTTTGCGCCTCGGGCTTGAGGGTCGCCACCAGCTTGAGATCCGGACCATCCTGCGCATCAACCAGCAGCAGGTCGGGCTGGGTATCGGCCAGGGCAACGCGTGCCTTGTCGCGGGTGTCTGCTTCGCGGAAGCGAATCGTCACGTTCTGTCCTTCGCGGCTGATGCCGCCGTGACGGATGTTCTTGTCGCGCATCAGGCTGCGCAAATCGGCGCCGATCGAATCGAGGCGCTTGGTCAGTGCCCCCTTCATGTCCACCTGCAGCAGGAAATGCACGCCGCCGCGCAGATCGAGGCCGAGATACATCGGAAGGGCATGGATCGAGGTCAGCCAATTGGGCGAATTCGACACCAGGTTCAGCGCAACGCTGTAAGTCGCGTCCGCCGCAACAGGATTCAGCGCCTTCTCGATGACGTCCTTCGCCTTGAGCTGGGTGTCGGTATCGGCCAGCCGCACGCGCACGCTGTTCAGATCGAGCACGATGCCTTGCGGGACGACGGCTGCCGCCTTGAGCACGTCTGCCACCTGGGCCATGAGCTTGGCGTCAACCTTGTGCGTGGACTTGACGCTGGCCACCTGCACGGCCGGCGCCTCGCCGAAAAAGTTGGGCAGGGTGTAGAGCAGTCCGAGCACCAAGGCGATCAACACCGTGGCGTTCTTCCAGAGGGGGTAGCGATTCATGGCATGGTGGCCGGCCTGCGTTGTCGCAGCCGGCCTTCAGAAAATTACAGGTTTTTCAGCGTACCCTTGGGCAGCAATGCGCCCACGGCGTTCTTCTGCACGGTGATTACCACCGGGCCATCCTTGCCTTCCGCCACTTCGAGGCTCAGGTAGTTTTCGCCGACCTTGGCAATGCGCCCTGCGATTCCGCCCTGGGTGATCACTTCATCGCCCTTGGCCAGTTCACTGACCATTTTCTGCTGCTCCTTGGCCTTCTTCATCTGCGGCCGGATCATGACAAACCAGAGCACGACAAACATCAGCAGGATAGGCAACATGCCCATCAGGCCACCGGACGGATCGGCAGCGGCACCGGCCGCCTGCGCATAAGCATTTGAAATCAGCACTGTGAGTCTCCAGGAATGTCAGGAAATAAGCGGCGAATTATACCTGCTCGCCCGCCCGTCCCCGGTTAAAACGGAGACAGAAAGCGGCGAAGTCGCCCTGCTCGATGGCAGCACGCATCTCCGCCATCAGCGTCTGGTAATAAAACAGGTTGTGGATGGTATTGAGCCGCGCCCCGAGAATCTCGCCGACACGATGCAAGTGATGGAGGTAGGCACGGGTGAAATTGCGGCAGGTATAGCAGGCGCAGGTTTCATCCAGCGGCCGGGTATCGGTCTTGTGCTGCGCGTTCTTGATCTTGACGTCGCCGTGACGCGTGAACAGCCAGCCGTTGCGCGCATTGCGCGTCGGCATCACGCAGTCGAACATGTCGATGCCTTGACCCACAGAGTACACCAGGTCTTCCGGGGTGCCGACACCCATCAGGTAGCGCGGCTTGTCATGCGGCAGGCGAGGGGCGGTATGGGCGAGGATGCGCGACATTTCTTCCTTGGGTTCGCCCACCGACAGGCCGCCGATGGCGAAGCCGTCGAATCCGATATCGACCAGTGCCGCCAGCGATTCGTCGCGCAGCGCCTCATGCATGCCGCCCTGCACGATGCCGAACAGGGCATTCGAATTCTGCAGCCGCGAGTTTTGCAAACGATTGTGCTCGTCGCGCGAGCGTCGCGCCCAGCGCAGGCTGAGGCGCATCGATTCAGCCGCCGTCACAAGGTCCGCCGGATAGGGCGTGCATTCGTCGAAGATCATCACCACGTCGGAATTGAGCACATGCTGGATGCGCATCGATTCTTCGGGCGTCAGAAACAACCGGTCGCCGTTGATCGGCGAGGCGAACCTCACGCCCTCCTCGGTGATCTTGCGCAGATCGCCCAGCGAGAACACCTGGAAGCCGCCCGAGTCGGTCAGGATCGGGCCGTTCCAGCCCATGAAGCGGTGCAGACCACCGTGCGCCGCGACCACCTCCAGACCCGGCCGCAACCAGAGGTGGAAGGTATTGCCCAGCACGATGGATGCGCCCATGCCGACCAGCTCATCCGGCGCCATGGCCTTGACCGTGCCATAGGTGCCGACCGGCATGAAAGTCGGCGTTGGCGCCACGCCGTGGGCCAGCGTCAGCAATCCGCGTCGCGCTACGCCGTCGGTGGCGAGCAGTTCGAAGTTCATTCCGGTGACCTTCTATGCAGCAACATGGCGTCGCCATAGCTGAAGAAACGATAGCGCGCGGCAATCGCATGACGATAGGCGGCACGAATATCTTCCAGGCCGCAGAACGCCGACACCAGCATCAGCAGCGTGGACTTGGGAAGATGAAAATTGGTGATCAGCATGTCTGCCACGCGAAACTCGAAGCCCGGTGTGACGAACAGCGCCGTCTCGCCAGCGCCGACTTTCAAAGCCCCTTCCAGCGCCGCCGATTCCAATGTGCGCAGGGAAGTGGTGCCGACGGCCACGACGCGCCCGCCGCGTGCCCGGGCCGCGGCAATGGCATCGGCGGTCGCTTGCGGCACCACGTAGCGCTCGGTATGCATGCGATGCTCCGCGAGATCGCTGGTACGCACCGGCTGGAAGGTTCCGGCGCCCACGTGCAGAGTGACATAGGCGATGTCGACACCCATTTCGCGCAACGTCGCCAGCACGTCCTGATCGAAGTGCAAACCCGCAGTGGGTGCCGCGACCGAACCTTTCTCGCGAGCGTAAACCGTCT
>Ga0265297_10008082_pt1 | contig 14205 bp, 15 predicted proteins | sample Munlanlwell13791_FD_192502 | JGI IMG/M metagenome (GOLD analysis project Ga0265297, IMG submission 192502) | Leachate microbial communities from a municipal landfill in Southern Ontario, Canada - Leachate well 137-91 | ecosystem: Engineered > Solid waste > Landfill > Unclassified | place... | reverse complement strand
TGAGATGTCGCTGATATTGGATATATTATCTCTTCGGCATTTGTAGCTATAGTTCTATCTCTCAATTCCTTATACATTTTTTCATTTAAATCCTGAGTATACATAATTGTCCATGCCGGATATTCGGTTCCTCTGTCGTCATCTTTATCGACTCGACCTAAATCATCATAAACACTTCAATTTGTTATCATAAAGGCTTTTTATCCTCTATTTCTTATTGTTATTATTTCAATAAGTTCGGCATATCTATTCGTCTTTATTTAAAAATTTTTCCAGTTGATTTTTATTATTAAATCTTTTCCCATAAATTTTATGAAATTTATTGTGGCATTTTCTACAAAACGTGATTCCATTATCTTTATCATATTTCTTTTCTGGATAATCTTTGTAATTAAAAATATGATGGCATTCTAAGTTTCCACCAACTTTCTTACAACGTTGGCAAGTATAATGATTTTTATTATAGATAAATTCTCTCCATTCGTTATACTTCGGAGACATTCTATCCCACCTAATATCATTTTTGCCGCCCTTCCAAACAGGACTATTTTCTCCAGAAAACATATCTCTATATTTTTTTGTTTTCATATGACTCGTTTCTCCATACTTTTCAAAACACGTTTCTCTTACTTTTTCCAAGATACTTTTGTTTTGTAACGGAGATTTTACTCCATATCTTTCAACATTGGTTTCTTGTATTTTATTTTTTATTTCTTCTGATGAAAATGGATTTTCCACTCCATATTTTTTCAAATTTGTGTTTTTAATTTTTTGTTGTATTTCTGGAGATAATAACGGATTTTCATATCCATATTTTTTTATACATGTTTCTTTTGTTTTTTCATAAGAACATTTTTTACATGAATGTGTATGCCCAATTTGTTTAGTGACGCTTACATATGGTAACACATACTCTTTTCCACAATAATCACATTTAATTTTTACCTTTTCGTAACTGGTCGGTTTCAAATGTTCTACTTTTACAATAAAAGTATCGCCCATTTTTGTATATACATAGCCTAAATCTTCATAATATTTTTTAGTCTTACTATTCCACTTTGTATATATTGATTCTTGTAAAATCATAGAACATTTCCTTTCATTCCAAAATAAAGATGTTGCTGTCTCTTGGGTGGATTATATATCTATTCTTAGTTTCACCACCTATGCTCTGCGCGTGTTAATTATTTTACAAATTAACTTCCGCTCTGATTTGCATTCCAGCATTCCAGATTTTTACAGCAATTTATTACCGCAAAGTCACCAATGCGGAGGACAAGTTTTCATCCCAGCTTGAGCTATATCAAGCACCAAATAATCTGCACCAAAGTCGTGAAACAGTTGTTTAATTCTAAACGCCTGTACAATTGTGTTTTCACCCAAATGTGATTCCATATAACAAACTTCTCGTATATATCCTTCGGAAGTTGGAAACAATCTGGTGCAAGCTATAATCGTGTTATCATTTTCTTTAGATTTTCTAGTTGCCAAATCGACAGATATTACCCTAAGTTCTCCGTCTATTTTTTTTATATCATATGGATTCTTTTTTGAATTATAAGAATCTTTTCGTTGTGGATAAAACGCTCGTTTTATAGTACGTGCTCGTTCAAACATAGATAACTTGAAATATGCGTCTGAATTTTCTCCAAATGGTATATTACAATATTCTTCTTGAAATGTAATCAAATCCATCGTACTTTTTTCTTGTTCTATCATTTCCTTTGTTTTTATACCATGATATATTGATAGCAAATAATCAAATGCTATAAACCCAAAGTTTTTTCCACGAACCATATCCTTAATCAATTTACAAGTATCATCATACCACCACAAACCCTTATGTTTTGTGGAAGAAATTAAAATTTCTTTGGGCTCTTCCTTTTTTAAACTAGACCATTCTGGTAATTTTGAAAATGGAGTTTGGCGCGTTATTTTGAACGGTTTAATAATTGAATCATAGTTTGTTTTATCCACTAAAGCAAATTCCTCGCCAATTATTAAATTAGCACGATGGCCTCTACCAGATTCCTTACAAGCCACCACTTTTATTGTGCTAGTGTTATTAAAAACACATTCTCTTGAATTTGGATTATTATATAAATGTTCAATTTCATTAGCTATAACTGGATAAGAAGCTCGTAATCCCTCAATTTTCCCCATAACTATTGAAGCTGTTTTTTGAGTTTCGCTGAATATAACAATTTCAGAATGCGGATATAAAACCGCATAAGCACAAGCATATACACCTATTAGCCAAGACTTTGCGCTTGCTCGACTAGCTATAGAAATAAAATAATTACACTTATGTATATAATCTATCCATAAAATCTGATATGGATATAAATAGATTTTGAAATAATGTTGAATAAAAATATGTATGTTTCGCCTATAAAATGTTATCCAGTCTATTTTCCTTTTTATCCAGTCTGGAGAATTTTCATCTCTAACAACTTTTCCAACAGGAGAGGTTGTATCTCTAACCTTAGTCATCTATATCACCACCCGATAAAATATCTAGGTTTGGATCAAAATCTCTACTTCCAGTTACAAAATTCTTTATAGGGCGAGTTACATATTCTTTTAAATAATAATCTAAACCCTCTATGTCTTTATACTTATCTTGGGTTTCATACCACTCAGCTGGTTGATAATTTTCTATATCTTCTGGCCATAACCCAAACATATTTTTAATATTAACATCTTGTGGATTTGCACTTTTTCTTTTAATAAATTGAGCACTACCAATCAGTTCTCTTAAAGATTTTCTTTCTTCTTTTAAATCAGAATCTCCGTTAGCACGTTTCTTTCTCATCTGCAACTTGAGTATTACTATCTCGTGTAACAGAAGTTCTTCAGCTTCATTCGTAATTTCGTGTCTTTCTTTCCACACAGAAGCTTCTTTTTTCATAAACTCATAATCTTTTAAATCAAAGCCTTCTCCCCACTCAAAGATATATTCTTCTGGAATTTCTTCTTTGGGGATTTCTCCGACCACATATTCTTCTTTTTTTGGAACAAATTTTAAATCTTCAATTTCCAAAAGCAATTTAGAAATCTTAGCCTTTAATTCCGCAGTTTCAGTTTCATATTTAGAACTTAGTACAAATATTTCTTTTTCTTTGTCAGCAATATATTTTTCTAAATTCTTATTTGCAACTTCAGCATCATTTTCAAGAACCAAAATTTGCTTATCAAAAGATTTAATTGTCTTTTGTAAATTTAATAGTTCGTCTGACTTTTCTTTCAACTGTCTATCCGAATTTGCAAGATTTTGTTTTGAAATAGAAAGTTCAGAATTAATCCTGCTTATTTCGGATTCAAGTTTAATCTTCAATCCTTCTTTTCTTGCAACTTCTTGTTCATTTGATATTTTCAAGGTTGCAAGTTGAGTTTCAGCAGAAGTTAATCTACTTTGCAGTTTAATATTTTCAGATTTTAACAGTTCGTTTTCTTTTAACAAAGAACCATTTGAAATTTCTAAATCTTGCAACTGACTATTTAGATTTATAATATCTTCCTCAGCTCTATCATACTTAAACTGGACATTAGACGAAACGCCATCTCCAGACTCAAATAATTTATTAAAAATTTCAGAATCCGTAAAGTCGTCGCCTGCGTTTCTCCCTGGATTGCTGTTAAGATATGATATATAAAGAGCGGGAAAGGAAGATTCTTCCGTTGCACCTCGTGTTACAAAAGAATTTATAGCCATTTCAAATATCTTATCTGAAAATGTTATATCTAATGTCGCACAAGTTCTTATCATCGCTTCTCGTCTATCACCAATAGAACTATATTCTGCTATATAATTTTCAATTACACAATCTTTACAGAGTGGAAGTTTTTTACGAAAGGCATATTTTTTATTTCTAGAAAAATAAAACTTACCTTCTGGTAAACCCTTTCCGCATTGTGTACAATTTATAAGCTTGCTTGCCAATCGCAAACCTCCTTTCTACCATTTTATATAAGAAAAAAGTCTTGGCTATTGCCAAGACCGATAAAACGTATATTTTATAACACTTTCAGTGTAATTATGTCACGCTTTATAAACGTCAAAAACACGCTACCCTTACTATGTGTCTAGTTCGCGATTTTCGTGTTCTACAGCCCTTATAAATCAACGGGTCTAGAACCCTTAAAGCGTGACATTGGTCATCAATTTAGTGTAATCATCAACTTTAGTTTTTCTTTCGTTTTGTTTTCTATCCCTAGCCGCTTGTTTCTTCATGATATCTGCACACGTAACGCAGTATTTTTGACGTTTTCCACTCGGTACATATAATTTATTACAAACAACACATCTTTTTTTAGTAACTTCGACAACCTGTTTTTTTCTTTTACGTTTCGGAACAACATCATTATAAATCTTACAAATACTCTTTTTATTTTCTGCGTGAGAATAAACACTATCCATTGCAACACAGTGGCAACCAAACAAACCACAAGAATCTTTTATTCTTGTTTGTGGGTCGTCGAACCTATAAGGGCATCTATTACGAACGTTTTCATCTATTTCTTTTTGAAGCTTTGCTATCTTTTTTTCGTCCATCTTTTTATTCTCCTAAATTTGTACAAAATATAAACACATTTTAACTAAAATTAAGACAACCAATATGTTCTCTCAAATTCTTTCCCGTTAGTTGTGAAATTAACAAATTTTACTCCAGCACGAGACGCTTCCCTTATCTTAATTGAAAAATCATCAAAACCACAAATAGATGGGACTCTAATTATTTCTTTATCTCCAATACTAGCTATACCGACACTTTCTTCTTGCTTCGTGTGAAGATGACCGCCAAACAAAATATCAACTTTAAGTGAATATAAGTTTTCAAAGAAATTTATATCTTTTTTCATATTTTTAGATTCGCCGTGATAAGTCATCACACCAGTATTATAAAACATATCATAATAAATTGTATTATAATCTCTAACAGAAACATTTATTTTTTTATCGTTTAATCTTTCGCATTCAATTCTTGTCTTTATAATTTCAACAATCATTTTTGCCATATTTTCATTTTCAAAATTAGCTTTTGATTCTAACAGTCTCAACACATCGTGATTTCCTCCGGCTAGAGAATATTCCACTGGAACGCCCAATCTTTTAGATACAGCACAAATCCAACACGCCATAAATTTTGCATATTCTATTGCACTATCAATATTTCCTTTTTTAAGATTCATTAAAGAGCTTCCACTTCTAAGAATCCCCTCTATACAATCTCCAACGTCGGCTATGCGTAATTTGTTATACATTTTATATTTTCTATCTTCTTCTAGTTGTTCTAAAAGATTCCACATTCTGTTTTCAAATTCTTTTGGATTATATTTATTAATTAAATTTCCTTCTAAATCTTTTATTTCTACGTCTCGCCCATAATGAGCGTCTGATATAATCAAACAGCCGATTCCATCTTTACAAAACCCATTATCAATTTTCCTATCTGGAATTTGAACTGGTTCCCATTTTTTAACAGCATCTAAAATATTTTCAAGATAAAGTTCGTATCTACCTTCGACCCTTGCGTTTTCTTGATAAATAGAATTTACTGTTTGTAATTTTTTTCTTTCTTTTTGGACATCAAACTTCAATTTTTCAATTTCTTTCAATATGTCATCTTCTGTGTAATTATAATCATCTTCTATAAATTCACACAATTTCGAAATAATATAAAATCCTTTTCTCAAATTATCAGAACTATAAACATTCTTATCTCCTAGAAGAGAATCACCCATTTCATCATAATCTATTATTCCGTTCTTTACAGAAGACACAACTCTTTTCATAAAAGATATATAACTTTCGTTTTCATTCCTAGTCAAAATTTCACCGCCTTATTCATCTTTATCATACGAAGAACAACTTAATATTTCTATATCAATTCCCATTGGATTTTTTACGTCATCTGAAAACTTTTGAACAAAATCACGATATTTACAAAGATGAAAATGTGAACACGAATCACACAAATTATTTTTAACACTCACTCTGTTCAACTTCTTTCTTCATAAAATAATCGAGCGAATCACTAATTCCATTTCTTCCAGTCGTAATATACGTATGATGACGAGTTTTTATAAAATTGCGCCCAAACACATTATTTTTATATTGCGCCCTATTTCTAACGGACTTGTCAAGGTTCTCTGGAAAATGAACTCCGTCAAACAAAAGATTTTTTTTAACACACATTTCATATTCTTGCTTATTTATTCTTCGCATTTTTTATTTCTCCCAGTTATTTTTTTTAGAAATCAAAGGAACCAAAATGTAGTTCCTTACCGTTATACCTACGGAAGTGATATGTTACGAAAGTGTTACGACACAAGCGTTTGATACCGTTTCAGTTTTTCATCCTTTTTCTGTCATTATTTGACTTTAATTTCCTTTCGTAAGAACATTTTTCGCAATATTTAATAGGACTATTTGGCTGTGTTTTTATAATTGATATTCCACATTCTTCGCAAATTGTCAATCTGTCATCTTTATAAGCTTTATATAACTTATAAATTTTATCTGGATTCTTAAAAAATATAATTGGCTGTGATTCTGGATAATAAGTGTTTATATAAATTGAATTCTTTGTTCTCTTATCGTTCGGAACGGTTTCAATATATCCTCTATCTTGGATGTCCCCAATTAAAATATTCCTGTCAAAAAAATTATTACTATATCTAGCTTCCTTAAAAAGTTCAGAAGTCCCCCTCCAAAAAATTAATTTTGGATTTTCATAAGTCTTGGGTTTAACAGCAGTATTCGTTTCCATAAAATATTTTGCAAGACAAATCATTACAAAAAACACTCGTTCTGTTTTAAAATCATTTAATGTTTCAATTTCCCACAATTCTTTTTCTGTAATATAACACATAACAGGTACTCTCAACAAATACTTCTTTGCGTTTGTTATAGCCCTGTCTATTATTTTAACATCTTGGCTTTCAAACGTTATTATGTTTTGGGAAGAACAATATTTAATTAGTTCTTCTTTTGTTTCTTTCCAACCTTTTCCAAGATATCTAAAATATTTGGCAAGAATAGTGAGCAAACTTAGTTTAAAATATTCTAAATCTTTATTCTTCAATATTTTTTTCGCTTCATCTAGTTCATCAAAAATCAACGCTATTCACCTCCACATTTTTATACTTTTTACCAAGATATTCTATGTCCCCATTTTTATCAAGAGTTGGAAACATAATAATTTCTTTCTTATTTTCTCTTACGTTTTCCAACAAACCAGAATAAAATATTTTCCAAACAAAATCTTTCTCGTAGTTTTTATTCCTAAAATAACACAATTCTACCGCTAAATTCGCCAATTCTTGTGCAGAAGAACTTATTTTTTCAGATTCTATACGCATTTGTTTATAGATTTGTTCAATATTTCTATATTTTTCGTTGATATTTGGCTTTTTGTTTAGGTTTTGTGCAAAATCTCGCTTTGTTTTTATAAAAATATGATACAATTTGTTTATTTTTTCTAACTTTTCTTCATCTAATTCAATAGTTTTAGACATTAGGATATCAGAAACAGAATCGTTTGTTGCGAATCTTTCAACCCGAATCCTTTTCACAGAAGATTCCATGTGGTGACAAATTAGATTCATCGTTGCATCGTTATCTATGAAGCCAAACTTTTTATTATAATCTTCTATTAAATACTCAACATTTTCACCAGATATATCTTCTTCGAGAAGATTACAAAAACTCTTTTTAAAGAGCCTAATGCTTCTTTCATTAAAACATTCAACTTTATCTTCATGTCGTGCGTTGTAATCAGAATAAAGATACCTAAAAAAGTACGGTCTAGTTTCCGTTTTTATAACAATATTATTAGATGTTTTATAAAAATCATTATCAATCTTTGTATATCTAGTCCACCAATCTGGAAAATCCTTTACAACAATTCCTTTAGCAGAATCTATTGTGTCGCCCTGAGCCTTTCTACACAACTTTAACCTATTAATTAGCATTTTGTATTCTTTTGATTTTTTACCGTACTTCTTTTCTATATTATTCAAAAGAACGTACATGGTGCTTGATGTGTTCGTTATGAAACCAATCTTTGGATCAAAAGAAAGTAAGTCGGCTTTATATAATTCACTGTCATCAATAATCTTCTTTTCAGCAGATTTTTTTTCATAAGTTATTGGAACGCCTCCATAAAGATTATCAATCATTTCTTTTTGGTTCGTTGTCATCAAAATGTCCCCATCAAAATCGCTCAATTTATACCGTTACTTTCGTAATACTTTAACACATTTTATTGCAAATGTCGGTTTAGACTATCTCTTATCCAACAATGTTGGTTGTGGCACTACGGACGATGAATTTCACATCTATCCTCTCGAACCTGCGTTCATTTAGTCGTTACACCTTCGCATTTCTGCGCTTGGCACGGTGTCTTCATGCTTGCTCATTACTATAAATATTTAAAATAAAATCCAAAATACTTAGTCTTATTTCTCAACGCTACGTTTATATTCCCATACATTGAACTTAGTTTTGCACGAGAATACCCGTTTTCTTTTAGATATTCAGCGCATCTTTTTATCATTGTAAAGTCCATTGAAAAATTATCATTATACATTTTTATTTTCTTTGAATTTCCATTTAATTCATCTTTACAACTTTTGCTGAGGTTTTCTTTCCATTTTTTTATTTTTTCCTTCGGAATTCTTTCATATGGCGAAACTCCATACTGCGGATTTTTTGAACCAATCATGGCTTCTCTGTGCTTTTCTAACCATCCGCTATACGTTTCTGCATCCATTCTTTCTGTTAAAGAAATTCCATATTGAGAATTCTTTTCTCCAACAAACTTCTTGTTTCTTTTGTGAATTTCGCTTATTTTGTTTCTGGTTTCTTCTGAATGTTTTCTTCCATACATTCCGTTGTCTTCTCCACAAAGGGTTGGTGGATGTTCTCCCCCACTTGTAAAATTTGTAAAACATTCACCCTTCGACTTATAATAATCAATATAATATATTTCACGTTCATATGCATAATCTTCGTCAATTATATTGTCTTCTATAATCCTGCTTTCACAATTATGATTATTATAATACTCGGTAAACGCCTTATTTCTACTACTAATCAACCCCTTTCTTCTACCACTTCCCTTTCCGATATAAAATATTTTTTCAGTATCTATATCATAAAATCCGTAAATATAATAAGTTTTAATATTATCACTCCTGCCAAAGAGTAATGAGCAAGTTTAGACTTTCACCGTTAGCCCATTTCTGGACACCCTAGATTTCTAGGTTCACCACATATTTTACATTACGTCGCCGCAAAGGCAGACTAGCTATTAATCTGCAAAAATCATGGAATCATTCCCATGAACATTCACAACAATTCCACTAACAATATATTCATACCAATCTAATAATTTTTTAGATTTTTTTAAATCCATCTTATTCACTTCAGAACGCCATGTTAAGGGTGCCCTCATCCCGACTACTTTTTTAGTTCCGTGTTTATTCCAATAATTAGAATAATATTCATCCCTATTTAATAAACCAACAACTGGTAAATTAAAAACATGTTCCATCAAAGCGTAGGGATCTGCAATTAAAGTTTGAAAATTTCCATCAACAATTAATTTTCCAATATAAGAATCCTTTATCTTTTTATTTATACTTCTATAAATGTTCTTCTTGATATATGGATCATCAATTAAATCGTCATTCAAAAATATAGATTTTGAAATAATATCATCGGTATTATCATATATGTTTTCTGGACAAATATCTGTTCTATCGCAAACACTTCCAAACATATATAACTTCAAATAATCTTTTGAGCCACCAAGTAATCCATCAAACCAATCTATTGTTTTTTTACACAAGCCTTCTACACTTTTTTTATTTTGATTTGTTGCTTGGATAAATTGGTAATTCAATGTTGCCGTTGTCTTGTCTTCTTTTGGCGCAACCTTTGTTATTCCAAATTTAAATCCACTTCTTTTATATTTGTCCACATAATCAGTACAGGAATCATACGCGTTCCACAGCTTGAATTGACTTTTTGTAATAATCAAATCTATACTTCTGATATCTGCTTCGTTTCCATACAAATCTGTAAATACATATTTTTTCGCTATTTCAGTTGCGAATCGCTGAATATCAAAAGTACAAACAACACCCTTTAAGAAAGCGTTTCTAATACAGAACGAAGATGGAATATAATCTACATCTAAATCTTTTGCCCAACGTTTTGATTGTTCTACGGAACAAAGTCCCATTCCATCAAATAAATTAAATTCTAACTCTTTTTTACAAAGCGTAACTTCATCTTCTTCATTGCCGCCCCGCTCCGTAACCCAATCAACCAACTCTGTGCGCTTCGTTATGCAGTCATCAACTACCGCAATTCTAGCGTCACTTACCTGATAGGTTGCGCTCATTGCTAAAGCGAAGTAGGCATTATATTTAGCATCCACCAACGGAATATTTTTTCGTTCACAGTTTAATATTTTCTTTAGTTCTAATTCAATTTCACTATCAACAAAAATAGAAGTGTTTCGTCTTGCGTTTCCAGCCGAACAAAGCAATCTAACAAACTTCTTTCCATTTACCAAGAAATCAGTATTGTTTAATTTTTCATAATCTCGCTTGTTGTTACAAACGACAGACAAACACTCTGGTACAAATAAAAAGTTATCAATTTCATTATTTATTTCTTCTAGTCTAGCGCGGTTTCTGTCTGAATTGTTTCGCTTCTTTATCGCTCGCCGCTCTTTGAATAATCCGTCTATATACTCGAAAGGAACGTCTTTTTTTAACATAGTTCTAATTGTTCTAAAAACCTGATTGTCACCAACAGAAATTATATCTCCGTTTAACCTAGCTTCCTTCAAAGTAGTATCTATCTTATATTTTGAACTTTTAATTCGGTCTGTATCAAATTTCAACATATAAAACTGCTGCAATTTTATCAATCTATCACCCACTACATATTGTTAGTATATTCTTCCCAATCTGATAGGTAATCTCTATATTCCTGATTCTTTTCCCATTCCGCTATAAATTCTTCTGTCAAATTTTCTTCAATTTCGTTACAAAAACATTTCCAGTAACAGAGACTTATATTTGAATTGCTTTGATTTCTACAATATATTTTCCAATATCGGATTAACTCATCGTCCACACATTTTCACCTCCTCGGCTACCCCATTATACCATAAATTTCCTTAGATGTCAAGCCAGTTTTGTAAAAGACCCCTCATACGTTCGCTCGGTATATAAATATAAATTTTTTCTCCATTTCGAATTGCACTTCTCCAAATCCATTGAACCAGTTCTGAAAGAGCAAACTTATCTTGGTCTAAACAAATCCCCTGCTGTGTGAAAAAATGAGAAAAAGAAGGACTCAAGTATCTATTTATAACATAGGCTAAATATTTTCTATTAGCAAAATCATTTGTCGCCCTAGCATTTATCGCAATAAAGTTTTTACTAGAAACTCCATCCCCCTTTATCTTGGCTTGGTAATCTTTAAAGGTTGTCCACATTCTTTCTTTTCCAGAAGAAGAAACTATATTTTTAAAATAATTTATCATATTCTTTTGTATCGTTTTTAGTTCATCTTCATTCCGTTTATACCAAGACATAGACAGCGCTGTAACTGGTGTTTTTTCTGATAAAAATATTGAATGACTTCCGATTGCATTTAATTTCTCGCTGTCACAGATTTCAATTAAACTCTTTATATTTTTTCTAAAATCAACATCCAAACTAAATTTACCAAAATCAACTAATTCATATTTTCCGCTATCACCATTTTTCACAACTTCCTTTTTAAAATAATCGATGTTATAATATTTGAAATAGTAATATTGTAGTTGAAAATCGAACTGGTAAGTCAGAATATAAATTTCTTTAAATAAATCATTTTTAAATATAGTATATGGAAATGTCCACATTAAAACTGTATCATCAATCATAATTAAACTGTTTAGCTTAGACTTAGTTTCTATATATTTATATTTATCTAAAATAGCATCTTCATTCCAAGACACTTCCCCATAATCAGAAACTTTTATAATATCCTTGCTAATTAATGTTTTTAAATCAACATATGTTTTTTCTTCCCCCTTATCCGCATCTAAATCTTCATAAATATTAACCTTCTTTAAAATTTCCATTGCTTCGTCAATAATTAAGGTATAATTTTTCTTCTGCAATTCTGTAATTAATTCTTCATCTAAGTTTGAAAAAAGAGCATGAGTTGAAACTATATTTTTTCCAGAACGAATAAGTTGAATAAGACTATTCATCTTTCGCCCTCTCCCGCTTCTCACGTCTGGTGATACAAAATTCTTAGAAGCGCACTGTGCCTTTATCCGCTTACACTCTGATAAAAATGGCGTTATAAATAAAATGCGTTGATCTTTTCTGATTTCGTTTATATGTTGAATTGCCCACATGGTTTTTCCAGAGCCACAATAACTATCTACAACTGTTATGATATCCTTCATCTCCCACTTTCAACTAGCGTTTCCGCTATCGCCATTATACCACATTTATTTCCGACTGTCAACCCCTACACAAATAATCAAAAAATCGAAATTCTATCTTACTTTTTTTAAAAAAGACGGATAAAATTGAAACCCTTATGAGATAAGGATTAGATAGCTCTTTTATTAAGATATTGACCTATTATTAAATACATCTAAAAAATATAAAATTCAAAAAAAACGTTATGATATAAGGCTTTTAAGACACTTTCTCTTAACAAACTATATATTAAAAAGACGGATATATTTTAAAAATAATCTAGGCTATATACCAAATATTGCACTTCAATCGGTTTTTTATCCAGAACGATATATATTATATATAGTTACTTGGGATTCTCCATGATTTATGCTGAAGAACCCGACTCCAACTAGAAAAAGACTAAAAACTCGCTTCTCCAAAATTCCCTTACGCTATAAGACTTTCGCCACTGTTTTGCCCACTCCGCCTAAACGCCACTATACATGAAACCTATATGTCATAACAAGTTTTGGAAAGACTGCTGGACTAATTTGGAACGATTTTTAATTTTTTTTAATAAAAAATTTTTAGGGAACGGGGGTAAAAAAGACAGATTTTGGAAAAAAGTAGTGTGTGAAAGTGCTATGGGGCTATTCTGTCTAAATTTCCTTCCAATTTTTGTAAACTACCCGTACCCATTGCCAGAAAAGGGATGCAAGGTTAAAGATATAAACACTATACATATAGTGTATATAGTATTATGTAATATATGGTTGAAATGTGACCATTTTATACAAATTATAGGATCATAGCGAATATTAAGCATAATTACAAGCTGTAATATAGACGGAAATAGACGGAAACTGTTATGCTGTAAGGGTTTCAAGGCTAGGCTTAACCGTGTTACTAGACTATATAAGCCAAGTATATATAGTATATGTTAAGACTTTGTTGCTTTTCTTTTAATCAAAGTATTATCTTTTGTTTACATATATAATAAACATATTCAATCTTTGTTTACGAATATCATAAACAATCTTTCAATATTATACATCACTTGAATAAATATACGCTCTATATAATCTGATAGCAGGAAGCTGAATCTATTGTATCACTGTATTAATACAACTAATACACTATATTATAACATAGCATACAAAGGTATAATATAACATACAGCAGATGTTAAGATTTGTCATAAACTTATGTCAATTCTATTTCCCTGGATAATAAAGATGTTAAGAAACGTAACAAACTTTAGCAGATACCGTAACAAACTTATTAACAAAAGTAATATCATTCTAAATTCGTATTCTTGATAAAAGATAGCAAACGCTTATATTATAACGCTTTGTAGCACATTACATAAATAATCAAAAGACTTAATTATAAAAAGGTATTTACAAAAAGATATTAAGATGATATACTTAGCGTAGCGAACAATCAAAAGACGAAAGGCGGTATCATCATGAAAAAGATATTTCCCGCAGGAATACACACTGTTGAAGCCGAAAAGGAAAAGGGAGACTTCTATGAACTGCTAGACAGGATCAAACAAGGAAAAGAATCCTCCTTTAGCTGGAATGGCGGGTACATGGTATATGTGTATATCTATGATGGATTAGCATATAGATATACATACGATGCAGATTATGGCGTACCATATAGCATCGAATGGTAAATGATAATATCAAATGATATCAATTTAAGGGGGAT
>Ga0265297_10008081_pt1 | contig 14207 bp, 7 predicted proteins | sample Munlanlwell13791_FD_192502 | JGI IMG/M metagenome (GOLD analysis project Ga0265297, IMG submission 192502) | Leachate microbial communities from a municipal landfill in Southern Ontario, Canada - Leachate well 137-91 | ecosystem: Engineered > Solid waste > Landfill > Unclassified | place... | reverse complement strand
CAGGTGTGTGACACGCGCGATGTCAGCGAGCACGTCCACGTTCTGGCACTGGACCGGTTCCTCGATGAAGAACGGTTGATATGGCTCCAGCGCCTTGATCAACAGCTTCGAAGTCTGCGGCTGGATGGCACCGTGAAAATCAATCGCGATATCCGCGCCAGGACCGGCTGCTTCGCGCTTGGCGGCGAACTGCGCGACAGCGCGATCCACGATCTCCTTGCTGGCAATGTATTTGCCGTTGCGCCCCAAGCCCAGGCCGGTCTTGAACGTCGTGAAGCCGAGCGCCTTCTTCTTGGCAATGTCCTCAGGGCTGCCTGCGCCGGCATAAACGCGAACGCGGTCGCGCGTCGGCCCGCCGAGCAATTCGTGGACGGGCACACCCAGCGCCTTTCCTTTGATGTCCCACAGCGCCTGATCAATCCCGCTCAACGCGCTCGTGAGGATCGGCCCGCCGCGATAGAACGCGTGGCGATAGATGGCCTGCCAGTGATGCACGACACGACGCGGGTCCTTGCCGACGAGATAAGGGGCGATCTCCTCGACGGCTGTCTTGCACGTCAACGCGCGCCCCTCAAGGATCGGCTCGCCAAGCCCGACGATGCCAGCGTTGGTGTGGACCTTGAGGAACAGCCAGCGCGGCTTGACGAGGAACGTCTCCAGCTTGGTGATCTTCAGCGAATCGCGCGGTGCGACCGGGGCGTCTTTGGCGTGCGCTTCCTCCGCTGCTTCCAATTGCGAGAACAACATCCCCAAGCCGACGGCGCCGAACATCTTCCCCGCCGCTTCACGGCGCGATAAACACAACCTGGGTTTCGTCTTCATTTTTTGTCGGCCTTCTTGTTCATCATGCTTTTTGCACGCGCTGCGAGCGCGTCGGCGATGCGCCGACCGACCTCCTGGTATTTCTCGCGCGTCATGACGGTCTTGTGGATGATGCCATACGGCGTCTCAAAGGAAACACCGGGGATTTTCATTCCCTCCTGGCAAAAGCCGGTGAATCGTGGCGTGTTCCAGCGTGAGTTATAGTCGCCCGACCGGACGAACTTGGCGGACGCAAACTCAGAACCCAGGGATTCGCCTGCCACACCAGCCCACAACGGCGCTTGTTTTGTCACCTCCGGCAGTCCTTCCGAGTTATGAACGAAGGCATAGACCCCTTCCGCTTCGCTGGCTCCCGGCGCGTGGAAGTCAAACCCTGCCAGCGGCCGACAGCGTCTTGACCACCGGCGCATATCCTGCTGGAACACCAACGTTTCGTGACGCATCGGCGGATTACCCCACGCTCGATTCAAGTCATACGGGAAGTTGTCCTTGCCGTAGTCGCCCTGTTCGATGCCGTCAATGTTCGCCAACGGCACCGCCCACACCAATGGAGCCGCATCGCCGAGTTCCGCAAATCGCCGCAACACCCCATCCAGCACCCACGAGCCGCTGACCTCGCCGGAGTGCTGGCGCGCCATCAGATACAACCCCGGCCGGTCGCCTTTCACGACGCCGTAGTCGTTGCTCAGCCGCAGCAACTGCCGGCCGCCCTGGCTGACACCCAGCGTTTCCACACGCCAGTAACGCCCCGTCTGTTTGACCAGCCGATCCACCTCGTCGCGCCCGTAGGGAAATGCAAACGCGAAATCCAGTGACGCCTTGGCCACGTTGAGCACCCACGCCGCCTGCCGGCGACCATCGGGAAGCTCGATCAGGTCGGGCGCCCCGGTTCGCTCCCAATCACCGTTCGCGGGACGGAACACCGGCCGGAAATCAGCGGGCCGCCCGCCACCGAGCATTGTCTCCGGACACTCAAGCACGAGCCGCACCTGTCCCAACGCACTGTCGTTCGAATGCGGCCGGCACACTCGGAAGCAGAACCACAAACACTCCGGCCCGCCGTGCGGATCCGGCGTGAATCGCACTTCCGTCACCGCTCCGTCCTTCTGCACGCGCACGTTGGCAGCGTTGCCGAACGGAACGTCAGTCCTGACGATGATATCAGGGTCTGCCGCCAGCAACGGCGTGGCGCCCAAGGCGATGGCGAGAGTGAGGATTGGCAATGGGTTCATGTCTTCTCCTATGCGAAAATTACTGTTTCTTCCCGACGAAGTAGCCGCATGCGTCGAGATCGAGCGTGAACTTCCCGGCGGATGCGCTGGGCTTTGCACCGTCGAAAATCAATGGATTGAACTTCCCCGGCAGTTCCACCTGCACCTTGAGCTTGCGATTCGACAAGCTCGCTACGGTGACAATCTCCTCGCTGCCGGCGCGGCGCAGGAACGACAGCGCGGCGTCGGGCTGGTCATTATCGAGCCAGACGACTTCGCCATTGGCCAACGCCGATTCGGTGCGGCGCAGCTGGCAGAGTTTCTGATGAACCGCGAACTTCGCTTTTGCCTTCGGCAGGCAAGAGGCTTCCCAACGGACTGGCCAGCACGCGTAGATGCTCTGCAACGACGTGTCGCCAATCTCCTGGCCGTTGTAGAGCAGCGGCACGCCGTCGAGTGTGAAATGGACGGCATCCATGGCTGCTGCGCCTCGTTCGCCAAGAACCACCTCCGCGCGCAACAGGTCGTTGACGATGTCGTGGTTCTCGGTGTAGCGGATGAACCGCGCGCCGCGCGGACGCTCGTCGCGCATCTTCTGCCAGAGCACGCGCAGCGACGATGCCGGCAGGCCGCGGGTGAAGACGGCCTGGACCGAGCGGAGCCATGTGAAGTTGTAGTTGATGTCGAACGCCTTGATCTGGTCTTCCTTTCTCTGGCCTTCGGCAAGGATGACGAGGTCAGGCCGGAGCGGTTCGAGGCGTGTGCGGGCTTCCTCCCAGAAATCCAGCGGCACGGAGTCGGAAACGTCACAGCGAAAGCCGTCCACATCGAAGTCCTTCACCCAATGCGTCATGTTCGCCCAGAAATACTCGCGCAACCCGCGGTTGTCGAAGTCGAAGACGGGGAAGTTCCAGTGACCGGTCGAGATCTTTCCGGATGCGTCGCGCTTGAAGAACTCAGGATGCTTGATCAACACGGACGTCGGCCCGCAGTGAAAGTAGACAAGATCCATCAACACGCGCATGCCAAGCTTGTGCGCTGTGGTGATGAACGCACGCAGATCGGCCTCGCTGCCGCACTCCGGATCAACGCGGTTGTAGTCCTTGATGCGATACGGGTTTCGTGGATTGTTGGTGCCGGAGGCCTTCTGGCGCTTGCTCCAAAACTCCTGCCGCATGTCCGCGTCCTGGAGCTGGACGGGACAGAGGTAAATGATGTTCGCGCCAAGTTCCGCCACCGAGGGCAACCGTTTCGTCGCGGCGCGCAGCGTCCCCTCCGGCGTGAATCCGCGCAGCCAGACTTGATACATGACTCCGCGCGTGAGCCACTCCGGCGACTGGCGAGCTTGGAGCGAAGAAGGGTTCTGCACCTGTTTCGCCGGCTCCGCGCTTATGGCGGCGGCTGCAATCAGCAGTAGTGAAGTCAGAGTTGTCAGTCTGCTCATAGTCAATTGCCTTTTCTTTTTGTTGTCGGCTGGTGCCAGAACGACCGCCAATAGGCTTGGTCGGTGGCATAAAAGTCTATCGCCTGCGCCGCAGTCAACGTCTTGGGCAACACACCATATCGCTGCATCTCGCGGACATAGTGTTCATTTGGCTGAAAGCCCGCCATATCAAATCGCTTGCCGGTGGCGAGGCGCCCGGCTGCGTCGACGATGGCGTCGCGCAGTGCGCGGTAATCAGGGTCACTCGTGCCACGGAAGACCGGGCCGCGGCAAAGTCCCAACCCGCCCGTCTCGCGGGCCAGCGGCGCGCGCAGCAATAACGACGCGTCCGGCCGGCTGAGGTTGCAGAGCGACTGGTGCGGACCGGCTTCACCATATTTGTAGTAGGCCATGCGCCGAATGAAGGTGATCTCGCTGGCGTCGCTGATCAGCGGCTGCGCTGGTTTCGCGCCAAAACGGAAATGCGGCAGCTTCTTCATGCCCGGATACGGTTTCACCGTCTCCACGTGACATGAGCCGCACCGGCGCGTGACGACTTCAGCCGGGAACTGCACCGGATACATGCCGCAGCCCAGCGCTGCATACGTGCCGGGATACGTCGCGCCGCTTTCGATCCAAAGCCGCCCCATCGTCTGCTCGCGCGCGGAGACGCGCGTGCCGTGATGGCTGCCATCCATCAGTCCCAGCAGTGGACTGCCGCCACTGCCGACCGAGCGCGGCGGGCGGTCTCCATAGGCGTTGCGCCCGTCGGCAAACAGGCCGCGCTTGACCAACGTCCAGTAGCTCACCGAATAGAGCGGTGTGCGGTCGCCGGTCAACTCCACGCCGCCCTCGCGCCGTTCGGGCTGGTGGCACTGGACGCAGTGCCGGTCGAAAATCGGCTGGATGTCGCGGGAAAAATCAAACACGTCGGGCACGCCCGCAATCGGCTCGATCCGGCTCGGCGGCCGGTTCACCGCCATGGCGGCGGGTCGCGAATGCGGCGCGCGAGTCCGCGAATCGTGACAACCAACGCAACTCGTCGTCTCGCCCGGCTGCAACGTCACGAAGCTCTGCATTCGCTTCACGGAACGGTCGCGTTCGTCCAGTGCCACGAACATCAGCGACCTCAGCGCCGGCAATTCCATCGCCGCCGAGCCGTCGGCCTCGACCGGCACCGTGCCGAGCACACGTTCCAGGAGAAACGTGCCTCCAATCGTCAACGGTTCCTGGCCTCCGGAGAAGTTCACCGGCTTCGGCAGTTGCTCCAGCACCAGCAGCTTCTTGATCTCACCCCGCCGCACGCCGGCCATGTTGCGGCCTTCATAGATGTCCTCCAGCACGAGACGGCCGGTCGCCTGTGTCACGTCGACGCGCGATGGAATAACCGCCTCGCGCGCGTGAGGCCGCAGGGGACACGGTTCGTGCAGTTCCAGTTTCGAACCGGCCGCGGGCGCGTGAATCAACTCCGTGTTGCCGCGCGCGTCCATCAAGTGGATGCCCGCGTGGTCGGCGACAAGGAACCATTCCGTCGAGAACGGATACGGATCACGAAAGAGCCGTTTTTCCGGACCGATCGGCTGCACAGACTTCGCCTCATCGGGGCCGGCACTGGGATCAATCGCCACAATGCGACCCATGTGCTCCGCGACACCGTGGCCGGGTGAGAACGACGCCACGACCTTGCCCGAACCGGGAATCGGTTTCGCGTCAATAATCACGCCCCCGGGATTCTTGTTGCCGAAATAGACCATCACACCCGTGCCGTCCGGGTTGACGGTCCAAAGATGGTGGAACGCGAGCTGATTGCGGTCCACATACTCCCAACGCATGTAGAGCACGCGGCCATCGGGCAACATCCACGGCGTGTTCTCCTGCTCGCCGTTGCTGGAAATCGCCCGCACGCCGCTGCCGTCGGCCTCGCAGCGATAGAGCACCGCTACGCGCGTCCGCCAGCATGGCACGACACGCTTGCACCGGCTCGAACAGAACATGATCCCGCCGTCGGGCAAATAGGTCGGTTCAAAGTCATCGTCCGGCCCGTCGGTAAGTTGCCGCAAGCCCGAGCCATCCGTGTTGATCTCGTGGAGGTGATAAGCATGCTCGCCACCTTTGCGGTACGAGAAGAGGATCTTGCGACCATCGTAGTGAACCTGCGCGTCGCGTATCCCACCGCGCGCATCCTCCAACAGCACGCGTCGTTTGCCCGTGCGCAGGTCAAGCCCGCATAGCCGCGCGCCCTCGCCGTAGGCCCACCAGACGCCGTCCTCCTGCTTGAAGCCCAAGCGTTTGGGAATGGCGGAATCCTCGCAATAGTTGCCGAAGTTCCCATACCAATGATCCCGCCCCGATATGCGCTCCGCAAAAACGATTTCGTGAAAATCCGCCGCAGGACTGCCGAGGAACGCGCGCAGCATCGGCCCCGGCTCGGCAGCCGCAAGACACGACGCAATACACGTCATGCAACCAACAAGGACTCTTCGGTAATTCATATCGATCTTCATGCTCCACTGCGTGGCGTGCCGTCAGCACCAGTTACGCTGAGGGTCTTGTCTTCGACGAATCATCCATTCATTGCGAACCCTGTGGACCGGACACTTCTGTCCGGCCTACGATCCAGTTGCGCGCATTCTCGTATGCGATGGTCCGCACGAGATAACCCATCTGTTTCTCATCGTCAGGCATGATACCAGCTTCCACCTGATCGCCCAGCCAGTCGCACAACACACGGCGGAAATACTCGTGGCGCGTCATCGAGAGCAGGCTCCGCGAATCGGTTGTCATGCCGATGAACGTAGAAAGCAGTCCATAGCTGGCGAGGGCGTCGAGTTGGTTGCGAATGCCAAGCGCGTGATCGTTGTACCACCACGCCGGGCCAAGCTGAATCTTGCCACGCACGCCGTCCCCGGCAAAGGAGCCGGTCAACGTCGCCAGCGCAGCGTTGTCGGCCGGGTTCAACGGATAGAGGATGGTTCGCGGCAGGCAATCCTTCTTCTCCAAATCATCGAGGAAACGGCAAAGGCTGGGAATGTCGCAGGCGTTGCCAATGGTGGCATAGCCACCCGCCGGCCCGGCGAGCTTGCGCAAGCGCGTGCTTGTCTGCCGTTGCGCGCCGATGTGGCATTGCATGATCCAGCCGCGCCGGCCGTATTCGCGCCCCAGAAACCTCAACATCTCCGAGTCACACTCAACCAGCGCGTGGTCTGCAACCTTGCAGCCCATCTTCTGGAAGAAGTCCAGCCGCTCAATAATGGAAGCGGGATCGCCGGTGGGCAGTTCGTCCACGCGCAGCGACGGCAATACTCGCGTGGCAAAACCCGACTTCGCCAGCCGTGCGTGTTCCTGCAAATCGTCGCCGAGCCGATCGGATGTGCACAAGCACTCGACCCTGGCGCGCCCGATAAGTTGGCGGGCGGTGAATTCCGCTGAGCGCAGCTTCTCGTTGCACTGTCCCCAGATGCGCTCGGCATTCTCCGCTGAGAGCATTTCACCGATATCGAAGTAGCGTTTCAATTCCAGCGCCGTCCAGTGGAAGAGCGGGTTGCCGAGCATCTGAGGCACCGTGGCCGCCCACGCGCCGAACTTCTCGCGGTCAGAAGCGTCACCGGTGATCAGCCGCTCCGGCACACCTGCGATACGCATTGCACGGTGCTTGTAGGGGTCGCTGACGAGCCAAAGCTGCGTGAGGTTCTCAAACGCACGGTCGTCCGCCAGATCACGCACGGAGAGATGACTGTGGTAGTCAACGATTGCCAAACCTTCGGCGAACTTGTGATACAGCCGCCGCGCCATCTTGGTCTTCAGTAGAAAGTCATCGTGGATCAGCTCAGTCATGGCGTTCCTTCCGGCTCGCGATAAACGCGGACTTCAAACACGCGCACCGAATCGTCACCGTTCGTCTCCTCAACTGTCAATCAGAGTTTTGAGGCCGACACGACAGGGAAACGATAGGTGCGATGGCGCAGGAAATTGTTCTCCACCCCGGGCAGGTCAGACCCAGACATGACAACGTTCTTCTTCACAGGCAGAAGTCATCGGAAATCGAAGCCGCAGAGCAAGCCAATCACCGGCGATACGCACAGATGGCGTTACAGAGCAGCGACCCGCCACTGTTGACAAGCCTGAGCCGATCCAGCGGGCCGCTCACATCACCAAGGAATGCGCAATCGGCACTCTTGATGACACTGAGTTTGTCATCCTGAACTTCCACACTGTACTTCCGTTGCGAGGGCGAGACACGAAGCGTGAGATTCTGCCATTTTCCGGCATTCTTGAGGGGAACCTCGATGGCCGGCTTGCCGTCGCTGGCGCAAAGCGCAAGCATTCCGCTCCGATCAAGCTTCAACCGCACGTGCAAGATGAAATCATTCGAAACAGGCGCCGCGAGCTTCATCTCCGCCGAAGAGCCGTCTTCCAGTTTCAGCGCACGCAAGTCGAGGGGGACGTAGCGCGGCACAGTGCTGAGGTCGAACACGCTCGGCCGCATTTCGGCGTCGTAGTCGGGCACATCCGCGACCGTGGCGCGGCCGTTGATTTTCCACGCGGCTGGCGTGGCGCCGATGGCACTGCCCCGGAAGTTCTCATACGCCAGCAGCGACGGTCGCACGAAGACGATGTAGGGCAATTGCTTGGCGCTCGCAGCGTTTGGCCCCAGCACCACCGCGCCTGCTGGAAACTCTTTCGACAGGATATCGAAGTCGATCGCTTCCGATGGCGGCCGGTTGCGATAGCGGTAGGGCCAGCTCCAATGGCCAACCGTCAGCGTCTGGTGAGTATCCTTGAACCCGTCCTTTTCAAGCCAATCGAGCTTCTTGCCCTTTGGTTTCGCCACGAAGACCGTCGCGCGGCCTTGGAGATTGAAGCGATAGCCCAGGCCGTAGTCGGGAACATAGGTGGAATCTTTGCCCTTCCATTTGGAATAGACGGAACGTATGCCGCCGATCTGGAATACATTCTTCAACGGGAAAGCAGTGAGTGAATGCAACGACCCGTTGTAAAACGAAGGATCGTGCCGTTCGACCTGCGACCCATACACCGCATCGCCGACACGAGCGGGATCGTGGGTGACGACATTGCCGAGGTAGGGATGACGCTGCGGCTCGATCCCGGTGACGAAACTCATTGAGTCCACCTCCAACCGCAGCCTCGCCTTCTGGTAGAGGTTATAGAGGGCGTAGAAATCCTGGTTGGTGCCGCTGCGAAACCAGTGACGCCACTTGTCGGTCCCGCACTGGTTGCGAAACGCCGCGTTGAGTTCCTCCGTCAACGGCCGCGCATCGAGCAGCGCCGCCAGCGCGCCGGCGCGGTCGCCGTCCTTGAGCCGCGCGATGGCGTCCTGGGTGGCGATGGAGAGTTTGTAGAGGCCACGCACAAGACGGATGGCATCGATGAATTCGTAGTCGAAGAAGTAGCGGCGTTCCTCCGGGATCGAGGGCCGCAACGCGCGCGCCTGCTCCAGCACTTCGCCCAGATCCCGGATGCCCTTCTCGTAAATCTCGCGTTTGTATTGGTAGTTCAGCGCGAAGCCGTCACGCGTGCCGGCGTCAATGTTGTGGAGGTTGGCGATGATGGTGAACATCGGCTCCATGACCTTGTGATAGAACGCATAGGTCTTGAAACCGTCGTTCTTGATGATGTGCGGGTGCTTTTCGTAATAGGCATCGTATAGCGATGCGACCTTCGGCGCGGCGGCCTCGCCAAATTCCTCGCGGCAGTAGCGCGCCAGATACTCACGCGGCTTGAACGCGGGATAATCCCACAGCATTTCGGCGATACCGCGTATCTCAATCTGTTGGTGGCGCAGATGATTCATCGCCAGCAACATGTGTTGCGTATCGCCGCGCTGGAACATCGCGTCCATGTTGACCTTGAGGTAGGTCTCGATCGGCGTGCATTTGGCGATCTGCGGCCCGCCACCGAAATATTGCGTGTGAAAATACTGGCCGTAACGACGCTGCGGGTCGCGCTTCTCGGTCCAGAATTTCTTCGAGTAGCTCATCCCGTTCATGGCCGCGTCGCTGAAGCCCGTGGTGACTTCACGCGGCACCTTGAGCCAGCCCTCGTCGTAAAACTTGCCGACTTCGGCGTAAAGCGTCGTCATCATCTCCAGGTCGGGATTCGGATCGAGCTTGCGCACCAGTTTTGCCTGATCGGCCAACGCCTGGCTGATGATCTCCGCGCGCTGCTGCGGCGTGCCGCCGTCGGGAAGGCTCAGTTCCTCGAACGGACCGTCGGCCCACCCTCGCAGGTTGATCTCCCATGCCACCTGCGGTGAAAACTCCGTCCAGCGCTTGATGTAATAGCTCCAGAACTCGCGGAACGCCTCCGGGTGCAACCGATAGGAGAATTCCTTCGGCTTGCCGGCGGGATTATGCTGCGCCCAGTAGTTGTCCCAGAAACCCGTGTCCGCGCCGACGCCTTCCATTTGGTGCTGCGTGATAAACAACCCGCGATCCACTGCCGCCTGAAGCCGCTCGCGATCAGGTTGCCAGTCAATGTCCACGAAATACCACGCGAACATGTTCATCTTCAACCGCAACGCCGCCTCCCAGAGCCGCTCAAACACCTCTGGATGGATGGCGAACATGTAACGGCTGTAGCGCGTGCGCTGGACCAGCCCGCTCTCCAACCACTCCATGAAAATCGGATGATCGTTGAGCGTCCAACCGCGATACTTCCAGGTCGGCTCCTTACCCGGCCCGAAGTTGATGCGGTCGTCGAAGACCAGTTCGCCGCGTGTCGCCGGCTCGTGGTCGGCCCAGAACCAGAAGGGATCCACGCCGAGATGCTTCTGTTCGAAGTCATAGATGCCGAAGATGGCGCCACGCACATTGCTGCCGGCGATGGCAAGCACCTGCTCTTTGCCGCCGACGTTGTTCAACACACGATATTTGAAAACCTCCCACTTGCCCGCGAGATCGTCCACGCCGACACCGACCGACGCGAGCAATGCCTTTCCCTCCGCGCAATCCGCGCTGCCGAGAACGATGCACTTGCCCCACGTCTCGCTGAGCGAGTGGACGATGTTCGGCGTGATGCCTGTGATCTTGGTGATGTCGCGCTGAAGGTCTTTCGCCGCGGCCATCACGCCCTTGTGCTCCGTCTTTGCGAGCACGATGTAAGCTGGCTCCGCATCCTTGACCAACTCGATGCGTGGACGGGCCGGCGTATCGGCAAACACCGACGCAGCAATCAGGAACAATAATACGACGCTCTTATAATGTTTCATCGTGGATTGGATGGGTTGAAGCCTCCCTCAAAGCCCCTGCCGCCAGGCAGGAACATGAAGAGACACGCGCGGCGGTCACTCTCACCAATGAAGATCGTGCCATCCAGGCCGGCGGTCATCGCGTCGAACTGATAGGCCCGCTTGGCGTAATAGGGACTGCGATCCACTGTCAGCACGCCCCAGTCGCGAAACCCTTCGCGGCCCGTCGTGTCGTAGCTGACGAGCTTGCACGTATCCTGAAACTCTCCGCAAATCATGTAGAGCCTCTCATCGGGACCGAGCACTGCGGCGCGCACACGACGATGGATGCGCGGTTTGCCGAGGTTAACGATCTGTTCGTGGTCGGCGCGCATCTGGAAAAGATAGCCGTCGCTGGTGGTGCCGAAGAGATTGCCCCTGGCATCGGCGATCCATTGCTCGATGACGGGGTAGCCGTGGTAGTTCCACGCCTCCCAATACTCGCCCGGAATCTGCATCGTCGTGCGGACCAGTTTCTGCGAGGTCGGATCGAAATAGACGACGCAGCCATCTTCGCCGGAGGTATAGACGCGGCCGTTCGGCGCAACATGGAGAGCGCGCGGCACGCTGCGCCATGTCCGTTCCGGCCCCGAAAACACCTGCCGCTCGACTACTGGGCCGACGTCACGACATTTCTTGTTTTCCAAGTCCCACACGAAGAACCGCGCGTGCGGATAGCTGATGCCGTAGAGCTGGCGAGCTTTCGCATCCAGCGCGAGCGCGTAGATCGAGTCGCCGGGCACGGGCACGCCGAGGTCCTCGACGGGACACGGTTCGCTCGTGAGCCGTGTAGTTTTGTCTGCGTCGGCATCGTAGCGATAGAGGTGGCCGCCGGGATAGTTCGTGTAGGGTGCGCATACATCTTTCCAGAGTTGTTGCTCGGTGGCACGGAAGCCGCCTTGGAATTTCTGCGTCAGCGGCACCGGCGCGAGCATATTCAAGCCGCCACCGATGAGCAGTGAGCCATCGCGGTCCTGGACCAGCGCATGATGCACGCCGCGCGCGTCGCCGATGCGGCCGAGCGGGCGGACTTTGTTGATGGCGCGGTCGTAGAGGAACAGGAACGAGGCCGTCTTGCCGCTGGTGGCGCCATAGACGCGGCCGTTGCTGGTGGTGACAAGCGCCGTGATCGGGCTGTTGTCTGCTTCGATTTCTGTCACGTCGGGATAGCCGAGCGTGCGGAGATCAAGCCGGTGCGCGTCGAAGTTGGGGTTGATCCACTTTTGCGCGTGGGCCACACCCAAGGCGGCCAACAGCGAAAACAAAACAGCAAATCGAGTGCGGTTCATCGCGTTTTCTCCTCCATCTCATCTTTAGCCGGCGTATAGCTCACCAAGCCCATGCTGAATGGCCAGCGGTTATCAATCTTGTTGGCGACGCGTTTCGGGTCGCGCTCCTCGATCGCGCCGACGAAATAAATCTTCCCGTCCTTCTTGCCTGTGCAGGCGCCGCCGAGGCCGAACACTCGCCGGCCGTCCGGCGTCCGCATGATTCCCAATTCGCGGCGCTGTTTCGTGGCGATGTCATAGACCACCAGCGCCGACTCCGGAGGCACCGCCTCGCCCGTCAGACGCGCGGTGAACTTCCGCTCGTCGGCGACGTCCCACGACACGCCCGCGTAGTCGAACGCCACTGAAACCACCGGCGCGTAGTAGATGCGGTGATCGCGCGAAATGGTCAGCGCCAGCGTCGAGACGGGGATGAAGCTGGGGTCAGCGTTGATGTAGCGCTCGGCGCAGAGCCGCACCAGCGGCGTGATCTTGCCCTCGGGACCATCGCGAACATCGAACTTGAAGAGCATCGAATCTCCCACCATCACGCCGTAGGCCACGCGGTCCACCGGGTCCCACTCAATGACGCGCCAATAGGTTTTGCGGTCAATCAGCGGATTCGACATCGTGCGTGGGGTGGCGCGCGGATCAATCGGCAACCGCGTTGCGCGCAGGTCGAAAATGCGGTCCTTCTTTGAGTCGTATTTCCAAATGCGACCGATGGGGAACGAACCATAGACGTTGCCCTCATCGTCGGCGAAGATCGTACGGCAGATATCCCAATCGTCCACGCGGCCGAGATCGGTCGTCGCCTTCTTGCGCAGGTCGAACGTGTAAAGGTGTCCGTCCTCCCCCAGCCCGTAAAGCCGCTGATATTTCGGCTCCAGAACAAAACCAAGCAGGCCCCACTGGCGATTGATCTGGCCGATGATCTCCAGCTTCCGCAGCTTCGGGTCGTAGCGGAGCCAATGCGGGCCGCGGTAGCTTGCCGGGTCCACGCATTCCGGCCCGCTGTCCTCGCAGAAGTCGCCGAAGTGAATGCGGCCCTGCTCATCCTCGCCCATGCGAACGTGAATCTTGCCGCTGGTGCGCACGCCCTGTCCGCGCTCGCCCTTGAACTCGGTGAGATCGGCGATGTGATGCATCGTCTGCGTGGCCGGATCGAATTCAAAGAAGTGCGCCGCCTCGGCGTGTGTGCAAAGCCCGATGTAAAGCTTGCCACTCTTGGCGCCATAGAGCGCGCTCCACATGCTGTCCTCCCGCTCGCTGCCACCGGTGAACCGGTGCGCCTCGACGGTGACGATGGGCGACGCGGCGGACGCATTCAGCGTCGCCAACAGCACCACCGCAACTGCAAGTTTCATGAGTGACATTTAGTTCTCCTTTCGATTGACTGAATCAGGGGTCGCACCGTCGGCGAACTCGACTGTCTGTTGTTTGGAATCGAGTTGGATGGAACGGCTTTCGGCCCCTTCGACGCGCAAGAACGGCTCCACTGATGCGGGACAAACGGCATCTTTGATGATGACATCCATGTTGTTCACCAATCGCAACACCGGGCCTTTGGCCGGTCGAATGTCCACTTTGCTCAGGCGCAGACCGCTGACCCAAGCAGAGACCAAGCCGCGCTTCGCTGTCACCGCCATATTCTCAAAGCTCACGTCGCGTATCCGATTGTCTACCAAACCGGCCAAGTCAATTGCCGTCTCCGCCTGTTCGCAAGTGATATTGCGCAGATGAAACCCGCGCAACACCGGCTGCGCCTTGGTCGCGGGATCAATCACCGAGCGGTCGCCATAGCGAAGCGTGATGTCCACCGCCGTCATTCGAATCTTGCGCATCCGAACATCCTGAATCCAGACGTTTTCCATGAATCCGCCTCGGCCCGGCAACGATTTGATCCGTACACCGCGATCGGTGCCGTCAAACTCACAATCATAAACGAAGACATTGCGGATGCCCGCCGACATCTCGCTGCCGAGTACCACGCCGCCATGACCGAGCTTCGTCCGGCAACGACGGATGATGATGTTTTCACAAGGACGCCCCACGCTCCAGCCGTCTTCGTCGCGCCCGGCCTTCAAGCAGATGCAATCATCGCCCGTATCCAGCAGGCAGTCCTCGATCAACACATTCTTGCACGAATCGGGATCAATGCCGTCGTTGTTCGGCCCCTTGGCGATGACACTGACCTTGCGCACGATGAGGTTCTCGCAAGTGACCGGGTGGATGTT
>Ga0265297_10008080_pt1 | contig 14207 bp, 19 predicted proteins | sample Munlanlwell13791_FD_192502 | JGI IMG/M metagenome (GOLD analysis project Ga0265297, IMG submission 192502) | Leachate microbial communities from a municipal landfill in Southern Ontario, Canada - Leachate well 137-91 | ecosystem: Engineered > Solid waste > Landfill > Unclassified | place... | reverse complement strand
TCGGGCCTATGCGGAGATCTTCCGCGGCCTACGTGATACGGATTCTCAGGTGGAGAAGTTACTTGGCACTTCCTTCCAGGCTGACATGAAGGAGATGATCGTAGCTCGGCGGGTCAAAGCTTTCTCGATGTGCCCTCATCATTTCCTTCCCGTTGAGTACACAATAACTGTCGCATACATCTCCAATGGCAGCGTTCTGGGTATCTCAAAGCTTGCTCGCCTGGCGGTCGTTCTTGCTAAGCGCCCAGTGCTCCAGGAGGCGTTCACCGAGGACTTGGCTGAGAAGCTGTATACAGGCGTCAACGCCCAGGGAGTTGGGGTGTGGGTTGAGGGTACGCATTACTGCATGAAGATGCGTGGGGCTGGCCAAGTCCAGTCCAAGACCGTCACGTCTGCTATTAGGGGCTGTTTTGAAGCCCCGGAAGTTCGCAGTGAGTTCTTAGCACTTGCTAAGGATGGGAGTCAGGAATGAAAGATAAGCTGATAATAACAAGTGGGGGAATGGACAGCGTCACCCTTCTTCATCAACGGAAGGATGAGATTAAGAAAGCGCTGTCTTTCTACTACGGGCAGAAGCACAAGAAAGAGCTGGAGTTCGCTCGTAAGAACTGCGAGAAGTTGGGCATTGACTGGGCGTTGATAGACTTGTCCGCCCTCTTGCCGCACCTCAAGTCGAACCTCCTCGATGGTGGGGGTGCGATTCCTGAGGGGCATTACGAGGATGAGAACCAGAAACTCACAGTCGTGCCATTCCGTAATGGAATCATGCTGGCAATCGCTTGCGGTATTGCAGAATCCTGCGGATGTAAGTATGTCCTCATTGCCAACCATGCTGGAGATCACGCGATTTACCCCGATTGTCGTGATAGTTTCATAGGCCCGATGGCAGAAGCTATGCATAATGGTACATACGCAAACATCCAGCTTCAGGCTCCCTATACATATCTCACGAAGCGTGATATAGGCCTTATTGGCCGTGACCTGGGAGTTAACTATGGGGATGATACCTGGACTTGTTACAAGGGTGGCCTCCTCCATTGTGGAAAGTGCGGAGCATGTACTGAGAGAAAAGAAGCCCTTGAGGGCTTTGATGGTACGTTCTACGAGGCTTAGTCGTACTCAACGAGTACGTGGATTGAAACTACGTTGTCCGTTTCTCAGTTGCTGTTATCAATCTTGCTCAGTTGGCTGAGCGTATAGGAAAGTGATAAGGAGTTGATATGAAGGTTACGCTCGCAGAGATCAAGAAGTGGATTCCTCTTTCCAAGATGGAGTCGGCGGATGAGGCTGAGTTCCGGAGGCGCATCCAGGGAGCTATGGAGGTGGAGCTCCCTCACGAAGACCTGGTACTGATTCCTTATCTCGGTAAACCCGAGACGGTTGAGTATGCTTCCGAAGAGTTGATTGGTTTGTGTCCTGTCACGTTCCTCCCTGATATCTACAAAATCAAAATTAGGTTTGTTCCTAACGAGAAGATCCCAGAACTCAAGTCCCTGAAGTATTACTTCTTGGACTACGCCGAGTTGCCGATCTCTCACGAACATCTTGCTTCCAGGATCTATACTCAGTTTGAAAGCCAGGTCAACCCACTCGCGCTTCATATCATCCTAGACGTCGCCATTCGTGGCGGTATTAGGACAGTGGTTGAGATAGGGGATAAGCGTATATGAACTTGTCAATGCTTCTAGATTCCGGCGCATTCTCTGCTTGGACTAAGCAGAAGTCCGTTGATCTGGATGCCTATATAGAATTTATCAAGGAGTTCAAAGACTACTTTGAATACTACGTTAATCTTGATGTGATTCCGGGGGAGTGGGGGCGCAAGCCTTCTCCCGATGAGATTGAGTCATCCGCGGAGAGAGGGTATCAGAACTATCATTACATGTTGAGTAAAGGGATCGAGAAAGACCGGTTGATCCATGTCTTCCATCAGCATGAAAACTGGAAGTGGTTGAAGAGGATGGTGCAAGAGATTCCTTATATTGGTCTTTCCCCTGCGAACGATTCTCCCACTCCCAGTAAGAGAAAGTGGTTAGACCAGTGCATGTTGTATACAACCGATGCACAAGGATTCCCGCTGGTAAAGACACACGGATTTGCAGTTACTGGCTTGAATTTCATGTATCGCTACCCCTGGTTCTCGGTGGATTCTCTAACATGGAGACTTTGTGCGGGTTATGGCGGCATCATCGTCCCAGCCTGTAACGCACAAGGTGAATTCATATATGATAAAAGTCCTCTTTCTATCAAGATCACACAACGAGGGTCAAACAAAGAGATAGTGATGCGTCGTTTCGACTTCCTGTCCACTCGAGAGAAGGAGAAAACTCTCGAATACGTAGCGATGAAAGGGTTCACCTTCGGAAAGACAGTGATTCAGGATGGCAAGGAAGTTATAGTCGAAAAGGGCTTGGTAAATACTCATCGTCTTCGCGAGGTGTTGAATATCATGTTCTTTGAGGATTTCATTGCCAGTGTTGAACCCTTCCCGCACAGGCGTTACAAAGGTAAGGAGTTACTCCTTCAAGGCTTCAACTTTGATTAAGGATTAGCTATGATTCGTCGCAATGCTGTTATTAGCGATCTGTACCAGGACATTGAGATTCATGATGGTTTAGGCGAGGATGTTATAAGAGCCGTCCTGGAGGGAGTGGATCGAGCTCTTCAGAAGAAGGGCATGGAAGGGATTCATGAAGTTCTTGTAGGCAATGTTGCATCAACACAAGAATCCCTTAGTGTGGAAGATGTGAATAAGTTTTTACTACATCGGAAAGGGAAAGTTAGGATCGGTGCTCTCCGTAATGGGGTGGTGTTAGATATTTCTGTTCAAGATGCTCTATATATGATCAAGGAGGCCTAATGCGCGTATACTATGCCGGGTTTTACAACCTGAAGCCAGAATATCTTGAACCTATAAAGAATATCGAGGAGCTCCATGTTCTTCGGTCCTATTACTATTACAAGGATCTGATGGACTTCTTGAAGAAAGTCCGCAAATACAAGGAAGAAGGGGTCGTAAATGGAAGTCAGCAGGGAGCGATTATTGCAGAGTCTTCAGAAGGCGCTTGTGGGATCGGAGAAGGGGGAGTTCCTCAATAACGCCTTTTCTTTCAAGGACGGGTATGTCCATACATTCAAGGACTTCGTTGCGTTGTCCATCTCGTTGGGGGACGAGTTCAAGTTCCTCAGGGGCTCCATTCGTGCCACGGAGTTCTATTCCCTTCTGTCGAAGTACACCTCCGAGAAGGTTGACCTGGAGGTCACTGAAAAGGGGATACAAGTCTCTTCCGGAAGGTCCAAGGCTACGTTTACCTTCCTCGAGGAATCTGTTCTCAAGCAAGTTGACAACATGGCCCTTCACACCCTTACTTGGATGGCGTTACAGGAGGACTTCCGTGACGCCCTGTCATATTGCTTGCTTGGTGTTAGGGAGTACAACTTGGAGGGTGTTCGTGTCAACGACCGTGTTGTACTGGCTGTTGACTCCAAGCGTATGAATTACTACGAAATGAAGGCAGGCGGAGGAAATTACCTCCTTGAGGAAAAAGTGGTTGAGGAGCTCTTGAAGTTCCAGGACTACGCCTTCCTGGCGCAGAATGAGCAGCGTGTATTCATCAAGTTGAGGGACGGTACTGTGATATCGGGACGGCGGAAGATGGATACAGAGTACCCCCTTGAGAAGATTGTCAATACGATAAATGCACTTTGCCCTGTCGAGACCGATCCGAAGGGTGTGCTTCCTACGTCCTTCAAGCAGATGATGTCACGGGCTGCTGTTCTGTCGATAGACATGAGTGGGCTTGCTGTAGTCAAGTTGACCTTTGCTCAGGAATCCATATATGCAGAGTCGCAGAGGTCGACCGGTAAGTTCGAGGAGCGGATTGATTGGGATCAGCCCCCTACCGGACTTGACACTCCGTTGACTGTCTACTTGGAATCTACTGCGGCGATGTATGCCCTTGAGAAATCGCGTACTTTCGCTGTTAAGTCCACCGATGGCTTCCAGCGCCTTGTTTTCCTTGGTGACAATTGTAAGTGCTTCTTAGCTGCATATACCGGGGAGAAGTAATGAATCAAGGGTTCTTCGACCAGTTGGGTATAAGTGTTGTGAAGACTGCCAAACGGCCGTCTTCACGACCTTCCACTCCCCGTTCTCGTACGTCTCAGTTAACGCGCCGAGAGAATGAGACGTGCGAGGATTGTGGGTTGCATAAAACATGCAAATCTCCTAGGATGCCTCCTACGGGGGAAGGCTTACGTAATATCCTGCTAGTGGCAGAAGCTCCGGGAAAGACAGAGGATGAACAAGGCCTTCAACTCGTAGGTAAGTCTGGGCAGTATTTGCGAACAGCTCTTGCTGATCTAGGTGCAGACCTTGATAGAGATTTCTGGAAGACAAACTCTGTAATATGCCGGCCTCCAAATAATCGTACCCCAAGCCCGAAAGAACTGCGTATTTGTAGGGAGAATCTTCTTAACAGTATTGAGGTTCTCCAGCCGAATGTTGTAGTTTTGGTTGGGCGTTCAGCGTTTGATTCCTATATGCGCCCTAGGCTAGTCGGGCGTATAGATGATGTGCCGTATAGCGACTGGGTTGGTACAGTAATCCCCGATCAGGAGACAGGTCGTTGGATCTGCCCAATTTATCACCCGTCATATCTTATTCGGCAAGCTAACGACAAGCAGAAGGACAGAGAGGAACGGGAAGATAAAGTATTGGCCTTGATGTTCCGGAATCAGTTAAGGGCAATTCTGGATGTAGCCGATAAGCCGGTTCCTCAAATCGCCCTTGGTGACTTCGATATAACAGCAGAAGAACAGTTGGCGATAGAATGGATTGATGAGTTAGAAAAAAGGTGTCCAACTTGGGTAGCGTTTGATTATGAAACGACTGGTATCAAGCCCCATAGGAAAGGACACAGAATATATTCAATTTCATTCTGCGATGGAGTTAAGACCCGTTCTTTTATGGCAACTCCTGATGTTTGTCGTAGATGGGGGAAGTTTTTGGAGTTTTGTAAGTCCTCAGGGGTTGGACTGATAGCACACAATATGTCGTTTGAGGAGGCATGGTCGGTTACTCGCCTGGGTGTAGACCTCAGAAATATAAAAAGATGGGATACTATGTTGGGGATGCGAGGGATCAACAATACTCGAGCGTGTCAGTTGAAGTTCAGTGTATATACAAACTTGGGTGTTCTCGGGTATGACAATGATGTTGATTTTTATCTAAAAAATAGGAAGGAAGGTGAAGCAGTTTCTTGTAATGCCTTTAACAGGATAGAGGAAGCTGATAAAGAAAAGTTGTTAACATACGGTGGTGAAGATTCCTGTTATACATATAAGCTGTTTGAGTTGCAGAATGCAGTCTTCAAGAAGGATAAACATGTTGGCAAAGGGATGCAGTTCTTCTTCGAAGCTGTTGGTACACTATCCAGGATGCAGCAGAACGGCGTATGCCTAGACGGAGAAGGGTTGACCGCTGCTAAGGGTAAGATCAATCGTCGGCTTGAGTGCATTGCCGAACGAATCAAGGACTTGCCCGAAGTTAAGAAATGGGATGGGGACAGTGAGTTCAATTTCAATTCTTCTACACAACTTAGTCATTTACTATTCGATATCCTAGAGGTACCTGTCAAATCCACTACAGGGAGTGGTAAGCCGTCTGTAGATGAGGAAGCCTTATCCAAGATTGACCTGCCTATTGCCAAGGATGTTTGTCAGTATCGGCATTGGTCGAAGGTTTCTAGTACGTATCTTGGTCAATATGAGCGAGAGGTTGTTGACGGCCTTATACATGCGAACTTCGGCCTTGGAAACGTGGATACCTTTCGATCATCGTCTTACGACCCAAACTTGCAGAATGTTCCTAAGAGGGATGAGCAGGTCAAGACGATTGTGCGGTCTTTGATCCGTCCTCGTCCGGGCCATCGGTTGATAGAGTACGACTACAAAGCGCTCGAAGTGTCAATTGCGGGATGTGTGTTCAAGGATCCTAACTGGCTCTCGTATTGTAGAGATATTACCAAGGATATGCATAGGGATACGGCGATTGAGATCCTGTACTTGACTGATAAGTATGGGATGCCTTGGAGAGGTTTGGACAAACGCGTGGCTAAGGTGACACGGCAAGCCTCAAAGAATGGTTTTGTGTTCCCGTCAATCTATGGTTCGTCTGGTAAGTCCGCTGCGGCAGGGATGTGGGAGCAGTTGCCGAAAGAGATACTTTCACATCTTAGGAGTAATGTCAGTATAAGGAACTTGACAGATTTTACTCAAAGAATGATTGAATATGATAAGGAATACTGGGGGGAGCGTTATCCCGTCTATGGGGAGGCGAGGAAGTCCCTTTTTAGGCAGTATGAGAAGAAGGGGTATATTGAGCAGGTTACTGGATTTCGGTGTTATGGGCCCTTGAGCTTCATGCAAGTAGTGAATTACCCAGTCCAAGGGCCCGCTTCGCATGTCAAGTTGAAAGCTCTCGAAGATATAGAAGGAAAGATCCTAGATGAGGGGAAGGATATCCTTCCAATAATGGAAATCCACGATGCTATGATCTTTGATGCACACCCCGATGACGAGCCCTGGCTTGATGAGATTGTGCATTACTACGGAACGAAGAAGATTGCAGAGGACTGGGATTGGATAATTGTTCCTCTTTTGTTAGAGAAGGAGCGTAGTGAGATAGACGGTATGTGGTCTGCGATGACAAGTTGTGGATATCTTGGAGGTGTTGCATGAACAAACGACTCAAGCAAGCTGCAGAAGAGCGTGAAGAGAAGGATGAAGAGTGGCGAGAAGTATTGGATATATGTGACGAAATGTTGTTTGATGAGGAGTATGAGTTTGCTAGTGACACTATTCAAGGTATCCGAGACTGGATAGAAGAGAATTCTGCAGTTACTCCCGCCCAGAAGAGAGCTGTATTGAATATTCGTGATTCCATATAAGGAGGAGTTGATGGATCTATATCACAAATATCGGCCTAAGTCATTCGAGACGATGTTAGGCAACAAGGACGTAATCCAAGTCCTGAATGAAGCAGTGGCGGATGAGGGGCGGGGGCACGCCTATCTGTTCACAGGTCCGGCAGGATGTGGTAAAACGACTGCTGCGAGAATCCTGGCTAAGGAACTAGGTGTTGATGAGCTGGCTCTCATTGAGATCAACTCGTCCAGTAATCGCGGTATTGATACTGCCAGGAATATCAGTGAGCAGATGCACAGTTACCCATTCCAGGGTAAGCTGTGGGTTTGGATCATTGACGAAGTACATATGACTACTAAGGACTTCCAGAATGCTATGTTGAAGCCTTTGGAGGATCCGCCTTCGCATGTCTACTTCATACTGTGCACCACAAATCCGGAGAAGTTGATACCTGCGATCAAGACCCGTTGTACTCCGGTGCAGTTCAGTTCTTTGGAGCCTCGATACCTATCCTTGCTACTGAAACGTGTCTCTCGGGAGGAAGGAATAGAGCTCGATGAAGAGGTGAGCGAGGAGATTGTTGACTACGCCCAGGGCTCTGCGCGGTTGGCGTTGGTTGCCCTACAAGCAGTTTCTAAGCTGGATAAGGCTCAGGCGTTGCGATATCTTCGCACCGGCGCGCCTGAGTTGGAAATTGAAGATGAGGAAGTCCTTCGGTTGTGCCAATCTCTGACTCGTCGTGACGGCACTTGGGGTGATGTTGTGGAAGCCTTGAAAGAGGTGTTCAAGAAGGATAAAGCTGCTTCATGGGAGGCGATTAGATACCAAGTTCTTGGGTATGCTAATGCTATTCTACTTCAAGGTAAGTTGAATGACAGAGTAGCACTGGTATTGGAGTGCTTCTCTCGTCCGTTCTATGATGCAGATAAAGCTGGTTTGACACTTGCCTGTTATCAGGCAGTTACATTGGGTAAGTCGTAATAAGGAGGTGGGTATGTCGGAGATTAAGGATTTCAAAGAGGTGAAGAGTCGGTGGCAAAAGGGGTTCAAGTTGTATGACGTGTTTCTCACGGCATTCATCACCTTCCTCCTTTTGTCAAACATAATTGCTGTGAAGCTGATAGCCATTGGGCCTATCACGCTTACGGCGGCAGTGTTTTTGTTTCCCCTTTCGTACATCTTCGGTGATGTATTGACAGAAGTGTACGGGTACGCAGGCTCCCGGAGGATTATCTGGTTTGGCTTTATTGCCAATATCATAATGGTCCTCGTCTTCTTCTTTGCAATACTTCTCCCATTCCCCGGTTTTTGGGGAGGGCAGGAAGCCTTCGTCGCGACACTCGGTGCTGTTCCCAGGATTGTTATTGCATCGTTGATCGCATACTGGGTAGGGTCTTTTGCCAACTCTTTCGTCCTTGCCCGAATGAAGGAGTGGATGATAAAGTGGGATCCCACTCACAAACATCTCTGGATGAGGACTATCGGTTCCACGATTGTTGGGGAAGGACTTGACTCCTTCCTATTCGTTGTACTCGGTTTTGCATTCACTTTGCCGTGGGATGCTGTCATAGCGATGGTCCTCTGGCAGTGGGTGTTTAAGTGTGGTGTTGAAATAGTGCTTACCCCAGTTACTTACATTGTGGTTAACAAGGTGAAGCAAATCGAGGGGATAGATACCGTCGGTACTGACTCCTACACGCCGATGTCCTTGAAATAATTATTTCAAACTCAGGGCGGTCAAGACCAATAATATATAGAGCAGGAGGACAGAGTGGAAAGCGAAGACAATAAGGATACCGGAGTAGAGGATGATTCCGATGTTCTCGGTAATGCGAAAAGGGATGTCCGTGCGAATAGGTACAAACTCGAAGAGGAGTGTTCTCGTCAGTCGAGTTTGTACTTGTACTACTCAGACGTCTTGACTGAGGCGAAGGATGCGGAGATTGCGGCAGATGATGCTCTTGATAAGGTGTTAGCCCAAGTAGAGCTACGCCTTAGGGATAGTCCCCCCGAGGGCATGAAGGTCACGGATGCAACCATCAAAGCCTTGGTTGGTGCTAGTGATGAAGTCGATGCCGCACGAGTAGCCCTTCGTAAGGCCAAGAAGTGGCGGGGACAGGTTGAGAATGTCGTTAATGCACTTGGACACAAGAAATCAAGTCTCGACAATCTCGTTGTCCTCTGGTCCAAGGGCTATTACATGACAGATACTGGCACCCCCCGCACGGGTACTGATGAAGCTTCCGATGCCATTCGGGGTCATCTTAACAGAGGAGGAAAGGATAATGGGTAGCAGTCTCAAGAATCGGTACAGGGAGTCCGCTCGGACGAAGGACACTGCAGGCAGTGGTGCATTTAACCTTCCTTCCGAGACCAAGTTCTACAAGCCGAAGGAGGCTCGGAACCGCATCATCATCCTGCCTTTCAAGATGACTTCCAAAAAGCACCCGCTTATTGCTCAGGGTAGGTGTAAGGTTGGCGATGATGACTATGTGATGGATGTTTGGGTCCATCAACGAGCCGGTGATGGGGAAGTGGACATTGTCTGCTTGAAGAAGAATTATCGCAAAGCTTGTCCGGTATGCGCCATGGCTGAGGAGTACAGGGAGCAGGGCAAGGAAGAGGAGTACAAGGCATTAAAGCCCTCTCGTCGGGTTGTTTACAACATCCTCGATGCCCGTGCTCCTGAGAAGGGTGTGATGGTGTTTATGACATCACACTATCTTTTCGAGAAGGAGTTGATCGAGGAGGCTCTTGCTTCAGGTGACGGTGGTGAGCCTGTTGACTTTGCCGATATGGAGAACGGGAAGGTTATCTCCTTCCGAGGGTCCATGACGCAGATTGGCAAGAATGAGTACCTTGAGTACAAGTCGTTCTCCTTTGAGGAGCGGGATGAGCCCCTTCCTAAGGGCATCGAGAAAGAAGTCATTCCCCTTGACGAGTGCTTGAAAGTGCTTTCTCACGATGAGATCGAGGCTGTTTTATACGGCCAGGGTGAGGAAGACTTTGAGGACAAGCCGGCCGACAAGGAAGAGCGCAGCCCTCGGCATAGGGATGAAGAGGAAGACAGGACTGCCCGTTCCTCTCGTCGAGACCGGGATGAGGGCGATGAAGACCGTCCAAGTCGTTCCTCCCGCAGGGGGGACGCAGAGGAAGTCGATGAGGAAAAACCCAGTCGTTCCTCCCGGCGCGATAGGGATGATGAGGAAAAGCCTGCGGACAGCAAGGGCGGCTGCCCTCATGGGCACAAGTATCCGCAGGACTGGGATAAGAAGTCGGAGTGCGCCAAGTGCAAGATCTGGGATAAGTGCGGTGATGCCCTGGACGCTCTGGATAAGGACAAGTAATGCAAGCGAGTGACTTCCCCGACAAGGATCAACTTACTACGGCGGAAGCACTCCGATTCTGTAGGTATAGAGGGTGGCCGATTTCTTCGTCCTCCCTCTATATCAATGGGATCAAGTTCGGCTTTGCTACTAAGGCGAGTGATGGCCATCATTACCAGTTTAATAGGGCAGGGCTGAGTAGATTCTTAATGCAGAAGGGAGTAACGCCGCCTCCTGGGTACATCCCTGTAGTAGAACTTGCTAAGAAGAAGGGCGTAAATCTCAGTTCTATGTACTCGAGGATCAAGAACTGGGAGGTTGAGACTATACAGATCGGACCGCAGAAAGTTACGTATGTAAGTGAGCTCTCGTATGAGAGGCGTAGACGTGTTAAGGAGAGAATACCTTTACATGAATGAAGAGACGTTTTCTACTGGTTGTGACCTCCTTGATTTGGTAGTAGGCGGAGGCGAACGTCATGGCTATCCCGCCGGTCGTATCATCAATCTCGTGGGTGACCGCTCCTCTGGAAAGACTTTCCTAGCATGCGAGCTGATCGCAGCAGCTTTCCATCAATGGGGTGAGCGCTTCAGGTGGGTGTATGACGACGCAGAGTCTGGGTTTACTTTCAATACCGAACGGCTATACGGATTTCATATCATGCCGGTTGAAGAAGAGAAACGCACAAAGTCCCGCCGGGTGGAAGCCTTCTCTTGTAACTTCCGAGAATTCCTGAATTCTTTGGGACCCAAAGAGCTTGGTGTCTATACCCTCGATACTTTGGATGGGTTGTCGTCCAAGCAGATACATGACATTGCTAAGAAGCGGTTCGAGAACTTCAAGGAAGGGAAAGATATGGAAAAGGGGTCCTACCAGATGGAGGCCCCGAAGTTCTTGTCACAGGAGTTCTTCAAGGAGACGACTGCCGAGGCGGAGGAGAAAAAAGCACTCCTAGTCATCATCTCTCAAGTAAGAGATAAGATTGATTCTATGTTCAATGAGCAAACTAGGTCGGGTGGGCGCGCGATGGATTTCTATGCTCACACCTGCCTCTGGCTTTCTACTGCACAAAAGATTGTTCGTAAAGGACGTGTCGTAGGTGTAGTGGTTAAAGCGTATACCAAGAAATCGAAGACTCCTAGGCCATTTAGGTCGTGCTTCTTTACGCTGTTGTTTGACTATGGGTTGGACAATGTGGGCACAAACGTAGATTTCCTGTACGACTTGCGCACTGAGAAAGGCGAACTTCGTAATAGCACTTCATTGCAGTGGTCAGACAGTGCAGTGGAGAAAACTCCCAAGGCTCTAGTAGAGTTTGTTCGGGGGCAAGGTAGGGAAGAGGAATACAAGGTTGCTAAGAAGGAGCTCAAGTTAGAGGGTGTAAAAAAGATCTCTGAGTGGATAATTAGCACCGACATGAAAGCTGCTTTCGAGGCGCAGTTTGGCATATGTATGGATCGTAATGACCTGATCGACTGGATTGAAGAGAATCACAAAGAGGCGGAGCTTACGCAGAAGGTGAGGGCAAAATGGGAGATGATAGAGGATTCAATAAAGACCGAGCGGCCCCCGAAGTATCCTCCGAAGGAAGCTTCGTGACAGCTGATGGGTTTTGTGTAGATAAAGCCCAGTTGTATAAGACCTGGAAGACCTATGTGACTGAGTTGTCTAAGGGAGTAACGGCGCCGAAAGTGCTCGAAAGCATTCGTACATCTCCGGATGTTAGTCCCTCCACTCTGGATTTCTTCGCTTGCGTTGGACTGAACAGCTTTTTGAAGTTTGTTGCTACGGGAGGGGCCAAGGATGCCTTTGAACTTATCAAACGCTGAGACCCGTTTATTGTTGCAGTGTCTTCAACAGCATCCTGATATGACTCGCACAGACATACGAACCTTGGTCAAGCGGATGGAGCGGTCGTTGACCCGTATTAAGACCTCATCCGCTAAGGACAAGGGAAGGGCATTGCAGTATTTTGTATGCGACCATATTTCTATGTTGCTATATGGTAAGCCTTTCAATCAGAAGGATGATAACTGCCTGATCCATTCAAGGGAGATGGGACAAGCTGGGAGTGATATAATCCTTCGAGGGGATGCGCAGGAGCGCTTTCCGTTCACAGTCGAGTGTAAATCTACGGAGAGCTTTTCGCTTGTTCCTACAATCAATCAAGTCAGAGCCAATTTGAAAAAGGGTACTGACTGGCTAATTGTGCATAGGCGAAAAGCTCTTCCCGATCCCATCGTGATTCTTACATGGGAAGCATTTGAGCGTTTATTGGGGAAGGAGGAGAAGTGAGGTGATTGGCATGAATGGTGTTTTACGGCCAACGGACGCACCCTCTTCAAGTTTCTCGGAACAATCCTTACAAGGGCAAAAACCCGGGAAGCTCCTTCATTACCTCCTCCTTCCTCTTCTTTTTATAACTTTCTCTTGTCCTCTCTTCTCTCAGAAAGTCGATGATAAAACCATTGAGCAGATTGTACAGTATGGTGGGACTTTGGGGATCCCCGGAGAATTGGTATTGCGGCTGATTCATGAAGAGTCTAGGGGGTACGCCGATGCAGTTAGCCCCTTAACATCTGAGGGATATAGTTCAAAGGGGTTGTTGCAGATATATGACCGACCTAGTAATATCAATTACTTGTTGAGTAAGTACTGGAAAGAGCCTTACGAGTTTGATGTTTTCAATCCGTTACACAATGCCACCTTGGGGCTGCAGTATCTAGCAGCTCTTAGGAGAGCGTATGGTTCTTGGATCCGTGCACTATGGTTTTACAATTGTGGCCGGTTAGAGGATGTTCCTGAGCATACTCAGGTCTATGCTCTGCGGATTGTTGGGGGGATAGAATGAAGCGAAAGGTAGTGGTTTGTAAGGGGTGTGCATTCTTGATGGTTTTGAAAGGTGTCCCGCCTTTCTGCTTAGCCGATGCATACTTTGTTGATTCGGAACTTTGTAAAAGGGTTGATGTCAAGAATGTCAAGGTGACAGGGAAGGTCAACGCTGCAAAGAACTGTAAGAAGAAGAAACGGTTTGACCTCAAGTCAATTGCAATACGTCGATGGTTGAAGGCTGATGCTAAGAGACAGGGGTATACGTATCTGGGTCGTAGTCTTCGTGAACACAAACGAGTGAACATAAAGGGGAACAAGGATGAGCGACGTACCGAACGAGCAGGATCAACTACCAGCAACGCCCCGAGTAATTGATGTAAGAGGTGAGCTGGAGATAACAATCTACAAATCCATTACAAAGGACAAGCAGGATACATACTCACAGTGTGAGTTCTTGGTCAATATCAGTATTGACGGACAGAATAGGGAAGGCGTAGTTGTACTGGACCTTAAAAGGACCAAGAAGCTTCTTGCCTTGTTGAACTTAGAAGGTGTATAATGGGAGACCAAAAGGATCTTAGCCCTCTTGACACGCCTCCTCTTCCCACGTCTCCCTCAGCGGGAGCAGCGTTTAAGGAGAAGATGGAGAAAGTCTTTGCGGATGTCTACTCCCAAGAAGATCCCGAGCTTCCTCTGTTGCCTGAACGTCATAGGATGTTTGCCTTTCGTTGGGCAACTGAGTTTCGTGGTACGCAGGAGTGGGCAAACCTTTTTCACGTAACTTCGGCCACTATTATTGAATGGAAGAAGAATCCTAAGATCGTCAAGTACTATATGATCATCCGCCGTAAGCAGAATATGGTGTTGATGGAGCGGATGAAGATCCTAGAAGCGAAAGCATTCCAGAAGTTGTATGAATTATTGGACATGCCTGTTACTGACAAGAATGCAGATGTTGTGCGAAAAACTATTATGAACGTGCTTGGAGTGGATGTTGATGGAGCTCTCAATCTTCGTGTCACTGCAGAAGCAGTAGCAGGCACAAAGTCAGAAAGTGGCGAAGAGCGTGCAGTTGCAAAGGTTGAAGCTTCAGTTGATTTGAAGCGGTTGCGAGAAAGAATT
>Ga0265297_10008079_pt1 | contig 14215 bp, 15 predicted proteins | sample Munlanlwell13791_FD_192502 | JGI IMG/M metagenome (GOLD analysis project Ga0265297, IMG submission 192502) | Leachate microbial communities from a municipal landfill in Southern Ontario, Canada - Leachate well 137-91 | ecosystem: Engineered > Solid waste > Landfill > Unclassified | place... | reverse complement strand
GCCCTGCCCCAAGGCAGGGCGACTGATGCTCGGGAGAGACGCCAGCGCTCCCTAAAGGGACTTCCTTCGGTCGCCCAAGGCGCGGTTAAATAGATCACTCTTTGAATATAGTTATTACGGTGGTATAAACCCACCGCCAACTGGGAAAGGGCGCTGTCTCGATGAGGCGACGGAAGGTACCTTCCGTCGAGAAAACGAGGCGGCGCTCTTTTAAAATCTAAATTTCCTTCCCAATGAAAGGAGCTTTGCCCTATGAAATACTTTATCTATGCCCGCAAGTCCACGGATGACGAAGACAGACAGGTCCTCTCTATTGAAGCCCAGCTTAAGGAACTCCGAGAATACGCCAAGCGCGAAAATCTTTTTGTTTATAAGGAAGTGGTTGAGGCAAAAACAGCCAAGAAGCCTGGGCGTGTGCTTTTTAATCAAGTGTTGGTTGAGATTGAAAAAGGGCATGCAGAGGGTATTCTCGCCTGGCATCCCGACAGGCTAGCAAGGAACAGCATAGACGGCGGCAAGATCATCTACTTAGTTGACCAACACGTCATCCGGGACTTGCGGTTTCCTACGTATCGATTCGACGATAGCGCCCAGGGCAAGTTTATGCTCTCCATTGCCTTCGGCCAGAGCAAGTATTATATAGATGCCTTATCCGAGAATATAAGGCGCGGGATAAGACTAAAGCTAAGCAAGGGCATCTGGCCGCAGTGGGCGCCTGTAGGATATATTAACGAGCGCAAAACCCGCTCTATAGTCATTGATAGGGGCAAAGCTCCTTTCATAAAGAGGGTTTTTGAGCTCTATTCTACAGGCAATCACACCCTTGAGGACATCCGAGTAAAAATCAACGCTTTGGGGCTTGCAGGCCGCCTAAACAAGCCTTTAAGCATGAGCCAATATCAAACCATGCTCAAAAACCCCCTTTATTACGGCGTATTCCGCTACAACGGCGAGGTTTACGAGGGCATTCACGAGCCGATCATCACAAAGAAACTTTTTGATAGGTGCCAAGAGGTTATGCGCTTGCGCGGCAAGCACCATGCGCCCAAAGTTGACAGGTTTGTCCTTAGAGGATTAATGCGCTGCGGGGAGTGCGGACGGATGATCACCGCAGAGCTGCAGAAATGCCATGTTTATTACCACTGCACCAAACGGTTGACTAACTGTAATCAGAAATATGTACGGGAAGAAGAGCTTGCCGCGCAAATCAGCAAATTCATTCAAAAAGTCTCTTTGTCCGATGAGTGGACCAAGCGGATCATTGAAGAACTTGAGCGTGAGCGCAATACCTCTCTCCACTCTTCCCTGTCTCAGCAGCAAAATCTGGAAACTAATGTTAAGGAAATAGACGATAAGGTCAGCAAGTTGATAGATGTTTACCTAGCAGGCACGATTACACTGGAAGAATATCAGCAAAAAAAGTCAGATTTTATTAACGAAAAGAAGAAGTTACAGGAATCTACGCGGGATTTTGCTGCCGGGAGTTGCTCCTGGTTCGAACCGGCTAAAGACCTCGTAACCACTTTAAATTCAGCGGAATACGCCGTACGGGAAGGAAATTTAGGATTACAGAGGGAATTCCTGGAGAAAATAGGTTCGAACCTTATTTTAAAAGAGCGCCGCCTCGTTTTCTCGACGGAAGGTACCTTCCGTCGCCTCATCGAGACAGCGCCCTTTACCAGCTGGCGGACCCGTCTGCAACCAATTCGAACCGCCTCTGAAATCCACGTAAAAATCGTACTTGAACCTATTAAATATACCCCATTATATCAAAAAATAGCTCAAAAAATAGAAGAATTGTACCTTTTGGGCATGTCTTTAAGGGCGATTTCTAGGAGCTTGAAAGTAAACAGAAGAACCGTAATTAGGGCCCTCAAAGTCAAAAATAGGCTATAAAACTAACCTGGAGGTAAAAATAAGCTGGCCGTTCAGTATTCGAAACGCTCTATATCCTAAGGAAAGATACATCTGGACACAAGTTAAAATCATCCACGAAACAGATAAAGCTATTTTGGTAGATAACGGCAGGAAGTTCTGGATCCCAAAATTGATTATTAACAAAGTCAGGTTAAGAAATAATAGATTTGAAATTTTTACCAAAGAAGGTATTTTGGGATAAACTTTTATACAGAAAATATTCCTTAGAAATCTTTCTTCGTACCAATCAGCTCCTGAAGAATTTTATTGTAATCGGCATCGCACCCTAATCTTTCAAATTGGCTTCTTCCATTAGATATCTCACTTAAATACCTTGAACTCAATAATAAAGCCACCTTGATTGATTTTAAATCTTGTCTTGGATTTATGTTCATTGTATCTGGCTGATCTTTAAATAAAGAACTCCCGAAGAAAGTACCATGAGTAGATTTAGAGAGCGTTTTATAAGAGTCTAGGAGTATAGGTGCATAGTCCTTAAAAATTTGAGATACATTATCAAACTCAGGTCGAAACCACCAAGTCTTCTGTTTCTTTTGTTTTATAAAATTACTAATATAGAGCTCGGCATTCCTTCGATTTGTAGAATCCAACTGATTCAGCACCTGATCTAATTCAGGATCTTTATTAGTGTTATTTAAGACCATAAAATTGAGATATTCTAACGCATAGAATCTAAACGCCATATACTCGCAGTCGTTCTTAGAATTAAGTATTGCCAACATGTTTGCAAAACATTCAGCCATACTTCTTAAAAGAACTCCCCCTACTGAAACATATCCATATTCGCACAAAGTCCGAACAGATCGATGGAGAATAACTGCCCATTCGCCAATTTTGAAGAAACAACCTCTTGTTACCGGTTTAAGATTTTGCTTAGAAGAAGGTGGATTGAATTTATGGTAAGATTTTTGATTAACCAAAATTGCAAAGTTTAAAGCTTTTTCATGTAAATTAAAATATTTCTGTAAATCCTTAATTTTATATATTTTCGGAGTGGCACCTCTCTCATGCCCCTCCTTAAATCCAAAACGCATTCCTCTTTTAAAAGCATATCGATATACTTGTTTTGTAAACATAGGCGTAGTGTAATTTCTTTTTTGCAATTTACAGCAGATAAAAGAGTAAGTTCCCAGCTTATGTTCAAAATGAACCTATTTAAATTCCCATCTATGAATTTTTGCCAAGCTAGTCACCACTATTTTTCCATCCTTGATCTTTGTAAACACCTCTGGGATTAGATGGAATATATTCTGGCTTCTGAGGCTTACCTTTTAGCTTACCTTGGCACTACGCTTCACAGCCTACTTCTAGTCTCAACTTGAGTTTATGTGCAAATGCTTGGGCTTCTCGAAATGGACGATATTTTATTAACTGCGATGCTATTTCTTCCAGTGCCTAACCAATCTCCCCAACTTCTCCAACCTTCGTCCTTGTAAGTATTAGCCGCACCTACTGGAATTGTCATTATTGAAATTATACAAGCTATCTACGTACGTAAAGCACCCGCCGCTAAGCTAGACACGATTGAAATGCTTGCAAAAGCCTTCGGTTTAAGCCTCGCCGAACTGTTAAAGTTTTAGTGTTTCAGCCAAATTACCAATAGAGTCACAACAACTAATGCCCACGTAGCATATACAAGATGACGCATCTGTTTAACCGAGTCATCTTGATATTTCTTTTGACTATCAATAAGCTCTTTGTTTAAAGCGGCTTTAAAAAGAGCTTGAAGTATTATCACATTATGCGAACTTGCATCCATCTCAATATAGCGGGACAATACCTCTGCTATAAACTCTGAACTTTTACCTATACAATTCTTTACATTTGCATCCATATGCCTCCCCCATTTATACAATTCTGCCTGCCGTAAAGCTTACATCATTTCTTAATTGCCTAAAATACTTTTTTATCTTCCGCTTAAAATCATCTGGATCATCAAAGGCATTCGGTCCCCATTTCCCCAGACCATAGATATCATCCATTAAATCAAAAACCTTCCGCTCTACGGGATCATGCCTAAATTCAGACAATGTTTTATTTTGTTTCCATATATTGTAAGTTGTAATTACTTCTTGCTTAGCAAAGCAGTGCCAACCACCTTGTTTTATAAAAGCCCTCTTCGCCTCCGCATGTGTAATAGTCAGGCCGGCATAATCGGAGTTCACTCCTTCGTATGGTTGACCCGCATACCAATCGATAATCAATAAGAAATTAGGCGTCTCATCAACCCTCTGCAGACATATGTCGTGCTTATGAGCTCCTGATCCCTTAGCGAAATCCGAATCTTCTGAGCGAATAACCTTGTAGCCTTCTTTAATTAAAACTTCTGCGGCGAGATTTCTGTGATACGACAAATCCCTGAAAGTTGAACTCAAAAATACTTTCTTCGAAATATGAGATCTTGAATTAAATAGCCACATAGTCCTCCAACCAGACGGGAGGCCGTACTTCTAAAAATGCTCCTTCGCGAAGGAATGCGGCTATCGAACAAATTTCTTCGTTGATTTTACTACTCAGATAAGGACGATTGCTATCACGCCTATTTTCCTTAGCTACGATTGCATAGATTGCAGCGGCTTTCAAAATGGAAAGACTCTTTATACTGGCAGCCGTTTCGTCTAATGATTTGTGCATGTTGTAATAGTCAAGAATACTATTGATGAGGCCAAAGTCTTCTTTAAGCTCACCAAGATTACTTTCGTCAACTATATTCTTCTTGAATGTTATCTCTACTACTTCTTTGAGCGTCTTAAGGCCAACAACAAATACTGCCGTAATCTTACTGTCAAACGCTACACGAATATATCGATCGTTCCACCAATCGTCTGATCCTCTATCTTTGGTTTCCTGTATGAATATCTTAGAAATTCTAAAAGAAGGAAGCAGGCCTGCTTTAATAAGTGGGATGTATATCTTAAAGTCAATATGATACCTGAAACGAATGCCATAATTTGTATTACCAGACTCAAAATCTTCCATATTCTCTCTACTAAACTTAATCTCGGCTGCAGGTAAATTCTTTTCAGGAAGAAACACATCAAATCTATAAGCCATTCGACTTGGGTCATATATAGGTTCGCATTTTGCACCTTGAATAAGTTTTGCGATCTTTAACTTTATGTATTCAATAGCTGCTGCAACTCTTTCTTTATCTTGCTCATTCATAATAGCCTCACTTTAGAAATGCCGTCTATAAATTAACCTATACATTTGTATGGAATCCCGATATCATTCTTCGCTTATCTGCCTACCGCAAAGCTTAGACCATTGATTAATCTGTTCATGATTAGTCATTTGTATCTATACTTCTTGGCTTTAATAACATTTATAACGTCGTCATGCAGCTTCCCCTCAATGATATCCTTTAAATGTAGTTGTTTGGTATTCTTATCAAACTGCACATGTAACCGCCATCCAGTAGTTTTATTAATGTCTGCACGATAAATAGCCTGCTCTATTCCCGTGACTCTGTGTAATCGAGTTATAGGATAGGTACGTGTTTTATGACAGTCATTGTTTTCCAACTCTGCGAGAGCCTCAACAAGCTGAACCTTATGGTCATTATCTGGAAGACATTTATTGGCTTCGTAAATTACTCCATATGCATCTAGCAATACCTTAATCTCTGCCATCTTTTTAAATTGATTCCAACTTAATAAGATCCTGCTGGTAAAGGACTTCGGCGATATTTCTAAAAGTTTTATTTAATTCGCCGTGGCGCACAATGCGCATCAGGGTAACTATATTTTGCTCGAAAATCGGGTCTTCATCTACAGTCAAAATTACTCTGATATCTTTATCAATTCGTAAAGTATACATGCTAGACTTAAGTCCTTTAGCTAAATGAGGTATAAGTGGACGGTAGGCATGTTTAAAGAAAGCAGATGGATGATTTTGCAGAAGAGAACAAATGGCATTGATTTTATTAATAACCCTAGAACGATTCCTTGAATCTAATCGCTTCAGATCGTTCTCGAATTTCTCAGTTGCCTTAAATACAAGTTCCATAGCTTGTCTTTATCTTCTGCTCAGATAATTTATTGCCCAAAGAAGTCCAGATTCACCAGAATATCTCCTTATTGCTCTTTTTAGATTTACTGTCATCATTTTAATTGAATTGCCTTTTTCCTTATTGGTTAACTCTATGAATGTTCTCGTATGACCTTTGTGCGCCGGCATAGTTATTCCGCAATTAGGACATCTATCATAACTCATCACACCCTCCCTATTTTATGATTGGCTCATCTGCCTGCCGTAAAGCTTAGACTAGTGATCAATTTTAATATAATTAGCTAGTTTGCTATAAGCTTAGAATCCATTACTATGATTGCGAACCAAATCAATACTGTCGGAACTACATAATATATAATAACGAGAAAGCCTGCCCAACAAGGTGGTATTTTATCTGAAATTGAAGTTGTCAAACCGAACAAATTATGCTCCTTATACTTATCATCCATTTTCTTGGTGAAAACAACAGACCCTAATAATAACCGGAAATAGTAAAAGAAATCTACCACTCCTTGTCCCATTAGAAAAATAAAGCCTACAAAGAGCACAATAACGCTAATGTGATGATATCCATCGAAAATTTTTACCCGAAGTGAGCTATCTCTCAGAATAATCGCGGCAGCGCCAAAAACAGCTAAAATAATTGATGTAACTGTAGTTCTCATTTTTATCAGCAAGTCATTGAAGTGCATTTGAGTATCTATAGCTACTTTCCATACCTTTAAGTCGAAATCCAACTTTTCTTTTTCAGTTAAGGATAAATTTTCCGGCATTTTCCCTCCTTCCGAATCATAGACAGTATAAACAACTATATATATCTCAATCAGATCTGTAAGAAATATTGCCCAATATAAATATCAACAAATTGGAAAACGTTAATATTTGTTACGTACCCGATTGTCATTATTGAAACTATATAAATTGTCTACAGACTACGGACCTACGCTATGTAGTTTCGGCGGTAACTTTGGCACTCCCCGTTCTCTGCTGAAGCTTAATAGGCATCTCTTCCGGTGGAAAAATCACGTGAAATCCTTCAAGTATATTCTGTGCCATCTTTAATACAAGTTCAGCAATCCTAGCAGCTGTTTGAGGGGTCTCATGTATAACCTGCTTGAGACGTACTGAGCTATCGCCACTATCCCGGATATACTTCTCGTCTACTTCTCCACCGTTATGCTCATAAATATGGCGCCGGTGGAACATTAAAACGATGAAGTCGATATCACTTTGTTGAAAATTCTTGAATGCATCAATGTCAAAAACTAATTTAAGCGCATCAGCGCAAGGCTTTATATTGTGGAATAATTTTCCATTCCATTCCTTTTGTCGCGCCGGAGTCATCGGGATGCGTTTAGTCAGTTGTTTTGCGATTTGACGAGCAAAACTGTCGAAAGCCGCAACTGCATCTTTCACACAGCTTTCAAGCTGTTGTCCTTTCGTAATTTTCTCTCGTATACTGTTCATTTCGCCTTCAAGTTCATAAAGTCCATTATATGTACCACAAATCGAACAATAACCATACCGCCCAAGGATGTCATTAAGCTCACCACAGGCTTTGCATGTATATTTGTTCTGCTGGCTCTGTTCTGCATAATAAAACTTTGGCTTTTCACAATCCTTCCCAACAGTATCTGCGACTTTATCCATATCTACAACTGATTCACCATCTTTATCTGAAGACATAGCTTGCTTGATCAGTTCACAACAGGCCCCAGCGTATCTAATTTGACCATCGGTCAAGAAAGCATGGCTTTCAGTACGTAAACCGCAATAAGGACATGTCATCGGCCATCTCACAGGCGTGCCTTTCGACCTCCAATAGCCTCCACAACTCTGACATTTGTGGCCAAACATTCCTAGGCTGTCCGAAGCAATGAAGATCGGGAAACAATCTGGAGCTGGGGGAGAATTCCAAGGCTGTCCAATTCCACCCAATTCAATCATTCCAACTGGTATCCCCTGAGGAAGAAAGTAAACGGCGAAAATCGATGCTGGGGTTGGACGAGAATGCCGATGGCCAAACTGTATACTTTTACGCCCATCTGCAGTAATCTTCACGTTTACCGTATATTGACCGCCGCAGTGACCTATCTCTTGAAATTCGCCGAATGCCGGCATAACCATGCTACCCCCTTTTAACAGACTAAGCTTTTTAAGCTAACTTCACTATTCTTCATCCTGCGCTGCAACGGTCCAAATGCGTTTCAGAGGTAACTCTGCTTTCAAATCCTCATCCAAATCAGCATAATGAGCGAAGAGCTGCTCCAATAATTCCTTCTGACTCCAGAGCCGCACACGAAAGAAACTCGCCGCTAGTTCTTTCTGCACGTTACTTTTGAATCCGCTCCAGGAAACAAACAAGCCTTCTTGAGCGCCAAACTTTGTTATAGCACCGAGTAACTTGTCTACAGTCGGTCGATCAATTGGCGAAGACTCTGATTTTACTTCAACGCAAAGCCGAGGCTCCCCAAATCCGAGAGGGCCTAACCCGGCAAGTATATCAGTACCACCGTCTGCACCTTCCGGACTACAGTAAGTTGTATACCCTTGGGCTCTGAGGATAGCCTCTACTAACCGCGTAAGACCGTGTCCCTTAAAACGAGCAGATATAAGCTGTGCAATCTGGTCATGTGCGAGTTCTTCGAGATCAACATCATCAGCTGATGTGTCGCTAATCGAGGAAACGTCCTGGGTAGCTGCGCTGATTGTTTCCGGATTCCAGCCATTCGCCCGCATTGCAGCAATACGGGCTTCTGCATTATTCCGCTGTACACGACAAATGGTAAGAAAGGCTCCAAATGTATAAAGAATGTCTTGCCCAAAGTTAGCACGCGGGACTTCTTCCCCAATCCATTTTACTTGGCGCCAATGGAAATAGGGATTTGGGCCGTTCGGCTCAAAATGATAATCACCCGTTACTTCACCGATGTAAATAACCGGCTGCGTTTTAAGTGGCAAAACAACAAGATCTCCTTGTTGAATGTCCTTCGCAAAGGGAAACACTTGACTAGCCCAATTCTGTATAGTTTTTGGTTTTTCTTCTGGGTAAAGCTGTGTCATTTTTGTAATCAGCGCGTTGCGATCTGCAAGATTAGTTAGATTCTCCGCGAGATTGTCCCAAGTTACATAAACACGTTTTTCCTGAATAAATTTCTGCTCGTATTCACCATGCGCACCAGCACGTATTAACCAAATAGCCACGGTCCCTCCCTTGTTATCTGTCCTTCTAATAATCCAAGTTGTTAATAAATAATCGGTCGTTTGTTTGCATGTCTACTTCACATTCTCAAACGTAACGCGATAATCTTCCGGGCTTAAAACAGTATCGAAAAGGCCAACGTCTTCGTCTTCATGCTTATTTACACCAATATATACCAAGCTTGAATCCTCATACCGCTTGAATTTATAGACTGCGTCATTCATCAATGCGCTGTTGAAGACTCCGAGACTGATTAGTAATTCAAAATCTTTCACGTTCAAACCGGTGACCTTCTTAAACAACCCCGGTTCAAGTTGCGTTATTACATCCTTGAGGCACCGTTCCCGGTAATCGGTTAAATACATGAAGACCGGCACGCGGGTGGCGAATTTGATAAGTTTTTCCTGAATCTGCTTACGCAAGCTTTTGTATTCCTTCTCCTCATCGGAAAGCTCCTTCTGCTTCTTGGTAGACAACTCTTTATCGTTGGCTTCTTTCTTCGCCTTTTTCACGGCTTCCGACTTGTTAATAATGGTTTCTATATCCTGATTCAGATTACGGAATCCTTCTATGCTCATAAGTGCTTCCATGGCAGCTTTGTTGTTCATCAGACGCTGCAAGGTGTTATTATCCACATTCACCAGCAAGGCGCTTTCCCAACGCCGCGCAAGCAAGGTCGCGGTCGTCCCGCTCATGGCCATTTCCAGAATTCCCGCCGCATCAATTTGCTTCATAGAGCTACCATCATAGGCTAGCACAGGCAAGAATCTAATAAACTCCTCGACCTTTTTCTCGGGGTTTGACTCATTGACATTCAGCCGGCAACTGTAGTCGGCTATCTGCCGTAAAGCCCTGTCCGGCGCAAAATCAAAAACATAGCATTCCTCTTTGATGATCTGCTCCCGGTTAGGCGCAGTGCTATCGGGATTTTTGATGGTCCAGGGGGACTGTACGCGAAATGCGGCCTGGAAATACGTCTCAGGACTGGACGAATTACGGAGGATGAGAATACCCGTCCACGGTTTGACCGTAACCCCGGTTGTCAATTTACCACAGGACAAGGTAATTGTTTTTGTGGTCAACGGATTATCCATTGCTTCAAATACCGGCGGCAATGCTTCAACACCGATACCGGCACCTGCCCCCGCCGCAACGATGACTTCGTAATCATGAAAGAACTTATTTTGTCGCTGCCCCAATAGGTTTTTCATAGCGTAACAAGAAGCAACACTAGGTAAGAACCAGAAGGTATGAGACAGCAAATTCAACAGACGCACATCTGAAAAAGGCATAGGGGGCTTTTTTGCCCCCAATTTTAGATTATCGATGGTCGTCTCGGAAAACGAGCCATGAATCAAATTAAGCCATTTTTGAACCTCGTCCTGATAGGTGAATTTTGCTTTCTTTCCGGTTCCCTCGGCAGAGAAAAAAACATTCAAATCAAACTCGTTAAACTCCCCTTGCATGGCGATTTCTCGGATTGAATCCGGAAGTTGATAGGTCAGCAGAACCATGCGGGGCAACGATGCATAAGGATTATCTTCGCCTTTCCATTCCTGTTTGGACCGTTGTTCATCAGAATAGGTCCAGTTAAAAATCTGCTCCTCGATGAACTCACCCGATGCGATGGCTCGGAACGGAGTACCAGAAAGATAAAGGTAGCCGTTTGTTGTAATTGGCATAATCTCTTCGTCAAAATCCTCAATACCTACGCCCTCGCCGAATTCGATTTCTTTTTTGTCTTCCGCTTCAAAAAGCTCCTTGGCATTTTCGCGCCAAGCTCCATAGTGATACTCATCAAGAATAACACAATCCCAATTGATTGCATGAACCCACTCGTTTTTTGTCTTAATCCCGCCTGTACTCTTATTTTTACCCAAATAATCCTGGAAAGAACCGAAGCAAACAAACGGTCGCTTTTTAGATACCTGCCCATAGGACAACCCACTGGGAGAAATAAACTGCCAGCCTTTGAAATCAATGTGGCATTTCAAATCTTCTTCCCAGGCACTCTGCACCGCAGGTTTGAAAGTCAACACCAACACCTTCGTCCACCCCATTTTCTTCGCGAGCTGATAGGCAGCGAAGGTCTTGCCAAACCGCATTTTTGCGTTCCATAGGAAGTGGGGCGGCTTCTCCGGACTTTCCTTTCTAAAGCTCTTAAAGTAAGCTGCAGTCTTATTCACTGCTTCTGTCTGCTCAGGCCGCATCTTGAAATCAAGTGAACGGTTTTCCTCGTTAATCTCTCCGGTTTTAAGAGCAATGATGGCAGATTGTACATCCTCAACCCTACACTTAAACCACTCACCGTTGGGATTTCTAATTCCTCTTTGTCTCAAATACCGATGGACATCCTGATCGATGAAGGCACTGCCGTCATTACGGATGGCGGATTCTTCAAGAACAATCTTGTACGGCAGCTTACCAGGGCGAAGCGTAGGGTATTGTTGCGCCACCCGCGCCTGAACATCAACCGTGGTATAGCCAAGCTTGAGCAAACCCTTATATTGCGGATTAGTATCCTCATAGGCGTAGATAGTGGGTTTGGAATCAGGCCGCTGAGGAAAGAACTCCTTACTCATTGTCTAGCTCCATTGGACGAACCATTGACTCTATAAAAGCGATTTCATCCTTTGATAAGCCGTACTTTTTATATAGTTTTTCGTCAGTCCAAGGATCGTCAAAATTTTGAACCGGCACGCAAGAATATACCTTGCTAGTAGCGTGTTGTGTAGGCTTGTTCAGTAAGACCAAAAACCTGAAAAATCGAGTTCGGATATAACTCATTACGTTTTTAGCAATCTTCTTTGACGAATATGGGCCGATCACAAGATAGGTCTCGGCGCAACATGATCCTGGCTCCCCCAAGAACGGTTTACCTGTTACCCAGTACGAAGTCGAGATTCTTTCTCCATATGCCATTGATATGTAGACCTTATATTTATCAACCCAGGCTTCATTTTGTGCTATTTGTGATCTGGCAATATATCCTGTTTCTTTGTAAGTAATTATTTTTACACAATTCGTAAACATCTTTTTCTTGAAATCATTAAAATCGGTTGAGAAACCAAATGGTTTTCGCGCGCTAACTTGTTTGTTAAAGCTTTCTTCCTTGAATGAAAATATTTTTTGCAATATTGAAACTGCTTCATTGTATCTAATAAAAGTATCTAGCCTGTTTTCTAATAACGGACGCTCCATCGTTGAAACCTTACCCTCTATAAATGTGGTAATTTGACAATGGCCTTTATTGTCTCTATCCCACAAGAAATAACAAACACCACCGCTTAGGTCAATTCCCGGGAAACAATCAGTAGAATCAGGGAAATCAAATATTTTTCTTATTCGATGGTCAGTAAGCATCTCTTTTCTGAAATCATCCAACCCTTTACCGCCAGCAAACCAACGCGAAGGAATGATCATCGTTAAAAAACGCGGACTTAATTTTTTTGCCTGCTGAACAAATTTGTGATAGATAGGCGTTGCGCTTGCTTTCGCACCTCCATCACTTAAATGATACGGTGGATTCCCGATAATTACATCGAATTTCATATTAAATATCTCCTCTGGTTTGTTTGTATGGATAAACTGATAGGCATGAGTTTCAAGTTCACCCCCACGGTCGTAGATTTTCCGACTGGCCCCGCAAAAGACACATCGACCGTTTTCCCAGGTATGCTCAATACGCTTAAAGCAGATGTTGCCCTGCAGATCAGCAAAAGTCTCACAAACAGAATACTTTCCGTTGGCTTTTTTTGAGCAGTAAACCGATCTCCGGGAAAGCAAACCCGTCAACTCCGTTATTCCAATGCCAAAAAGCTGGTTCTTAAAAATGTGGTTGATCCTTTTTTGCCTGTCAGGTATTTCATTTTCCAAGCCCGCATTCAACCGTCTGGCGATTTCCCGCAGGAACACACCAGACTTACAGACCGGATCGATAAATTTGGCGTTCTTATCGCCCCAAATCTCATTTGGTAGTAAATCCAATATCTGGTTGGCTAATTTCGGCGGAGTAAAAACTTCATCGCTGCTCAGATTAGCCAGGCAGGTCAATACATCAGGGTTATAATTATTATTTTCCGGCATCGGCGACCCTCAAAAAATTAACTAACGGGTACTCTTTCATGGGCTTGGGAATAAAAACATCGTCTCCGAGATCTGAAAACAGCGGCAGCTCTTTTATCGCAGCATGATCAAGCAATCCATGAAAGGTGAAATCCCGGCGCTTAAACATGCTTCCATTGACAGGAGACCATTCGGAAAATACGATCGGTTGCGGATTCTCCCCCACCGTTTTTAGATCAAGTGCGTTCCCCCAGATAATGTTTTTTTCAAGGATGTATTTGACCGCAACACGGCAGTCTTCTTTCACCGCCTCTTTGAAAAGACTAGTGTATTTCTGGTTAAAGATGTCAAAGAGCCTATTACGACATTCCACCACATTGTCTTCCAGAATGTCTATGCCGTAGATGCTAGACACAGCTAACACGGCATAGCGCTCGTATTCCAACGGACTCTTGCTGTACCGGAATCCAACGATGCGCAATTTCCGCTCCAAAATTTCTGTTAGAAAATTCCCCGTACCGCAGGCAGGTTCAAGGAACCGGGATTCAATCCTCTCAGTCTCCTGCTTCACCAAATCAAGCATGGCGTTTACTTCCCGCTTAGCGGTGTACACTTCGCCATGGTCGGCGACTCGTTTCTTTGAGATAACCTGATTTTCGTGCGTTTTTGAATCCATGTTTTCAATATCCTAGTCCATAAAAATTTACAATATTAATCATCTAAAAAATACCCTGTCTGTTTCTTAAGTACCTTAGCTATCTTTACTAACGTCTCAATCGAAGGCATTGAAAGTCCGGTTTCATAGCGAGAAATGCTTTTCTGCTTGGCCTTAATCTTATCTGCCAAGTCAGTTTGGTTCATATCAAGCTCGATTCTTGCGATTTTAATCTTCTTTCCTAATTTTTTTGCATCCATTTAGCCTCCAAAATAACACTTGACAAATATACCCTTTGAGGTATAATTTAGTCATTAAGGGAATATTGAGTTTTATACCTCTAA
>Ga0265297_10008078_pt1 | contig 14215 bp, 7 predicted proteins | sample Munlanlwell13791_FD_192502 | JGI IMG/M metagenome (GOLD analysis project Ga0265297, IMG submission 192502) | Leachate microbial communities from a municipal landfill in Southern Ontario, Canada - Leachate well 137-91 | ecosystem: Engineered > Solid waste > Landfill > Unclassified | place... | reverse complement strand
TTTCTGCCAGAAGGTTTCCACCGTTGACGTGGAGGAGCTGCTCGGACCGAAGCTGGTTGTTTGGCGGCTGCCTAAGGGCGAACTTTCTGAAATGAATGCGGGCTTGATTGGTTCTGCGCTCGTTACGAAATTGTGGCTTTCGGTCGTTTCAAGGGAGCGAGGGAATCGTCCTCCTTTGTTCCTAGCTATTGATGAGTTCCAGAATTTTTCACACCTTGAGACGCTCGGCGATTTGGTGACGGAGGGGCGTAAGTATGGTATTGGATTGCTACTTGCTCACCAGCACACGAAGCAAGTTCCTGAAAAGCTGCTGGCTGACGTGTTGGGTAATACTGCAACCAAAACAGTCTTCAGGGTCTCGGAGCATGACGCCCGTGTCGTTGGAAACTCACTTGGCTACGGAGACAAGAACAGGTTGATGCAAGTGCTGACATCGCTGCCTGATGGACGGGCTGTCGTGCAGTTACGGAGCGGGTTTGGTGAGCGACCGATAGCGCCATTCGAAATTTTTACCCCAAGACCCCCAGTCAAAATGCATTCTTTTACGGAAAGGTTGGTTGGGAGGATGCGGGAGCGTTTTTCCGCCCCTTTACTCCCTCAGCAACCTTCCTTTAAACCCGAAGTGGATGGGGAGCTGCTGGACGTGCTGAAAAACATATACTTACTGAAGGAAGAAGGGCTGGAAATGACGAGAACGAATATATCTAAAAATATATCTATTTCAGGGACTGAGCTCAGCGGGCTGCTGGACAAAGCTCAGAGCATGGGCTTGGTTGAACGCCTCGTGAAAAAGGAAGGGCGGGGGCGGCCTAAGGTGCTGACGGAACTTACGGAAAAAGGGTTGCATGCAATCGGAGTTGGTGTTACGTCCGGTAGCAGCACGAAAGCTGGCGGCGAGCTTCACCGTGCACTGCTTTTCAAGGCGAAGGAATGGCTGGAGGGCCAGGGATACGGGACCGAGATACCAGATCAAGGCGGGCGGGGGGAACAACCCGATATGCTGGCTTACCCAAAGGATGGTGGGCGGGAGATTGCCGTTGAGATTGAAACGTCAGCGAACCATCCTGAACAGATTGTCAAGAACTACGAGAAAAATGCAAAGTTAGGGCGTTTCGTCATCTTTGTCGTGCCGGATGAGGAGGTTGAAAATAAGGTAAAGAACTTCTTGGAAAAGGTCGGAAAGCATTTCAGGATTTTCAGGATTAATCCATATATATAATGACCAATAAACCGTTCATTAATCGTATTTGCTTTCGAAAAAGGCCTACGGCCTTTTTCTCGTTAAAAGACGACTTTCTTGAAATTCTTTTTAAATAACATAAGTTACGTCAAGATTCGTTATTTTCAATAAATCGCCATTTGATCTTTCTTTGATTTAAGGACTCAATAATTCTCAAATCCAAAGTATCCTTTTTAATTCCCTCCTCGGACGAAGCTCGTAATTTTATGTTGATTTTGATGTCTGCATTTTCTTCCCTTAACGGATCGATTACTTCCCTGAAGAAATGATCCCAAAGCTGCCAGTCTAAATCGATTTCCATTGAAATTTCTCGGATTTTTTTAACTCCTTTTTCTCGGAACTCTTTGGGTTCTTTTGTAGCATATTGTTCTGATTTTTTTTCTCCAATGGTTACTCCAACTTTTTCTTCTTCCTTTGGAATTAATTTGATTGCGAAATCTGGTCTTAATAGCCAACTGGACTCAGAAACGTCAATCTGATTTTCTTCGACGTATTTTTTGAAGAATATTGTATCAAATTTCTTTCCATCACCCAATCCGTAGGCAAATATTTCTCTCTGGACTCCTTGACACACGGTCGATTTTAAAACCTGTTCATTGGCCAATATCGGCAAATTCGTGTATTGCGTGAAATACTCCCATAAAGTCTTGGTATCGATGACTTTATTTTGCTTTGACCACAACGACCATTTTGTGCCTATCAGCAATGCTGGATCCAATTTTTCCAGGAGTTTTTCGTTGTCTCTCAAACTCTGCCACACGAGATTGCCGATTGGGTTTGAGGGAACGAAAATGAATGCCCCCATGTCATAAGTTTTTAGATTTTTGGAATATGCAAGAACGATGTGTCTATAAGTCGAAGCTATGCTTTGAGGGATCTCCGTTTCCGCGCTTTTGAGTTTATAATCCAAGTCTCTTTTTTGTTCCTCTGACAATCCCTTTAGTTTGTATTCGTCTCGTATCGTTTGTAATGCCAAATATCTTCTGACGTTTTTTACGAGTTGTTGATAATAGTTTTCGTCTGCTACGAGAAAAACCAGGCTATTCTTGTATTTTCTGTGCTTTGTACCATAGTTATTGATGATTTTTTGGATGAATTTCTCTGTTTCGTTCCAGGTTTGTTTTCCTTTTGTACAATCCAATCCCATTACGATGAGACTTAAGACCGGGGCATCGACGATATCTCTGTCCTCTTTGGGAAATCTGTATCTCTTGGGAAACTTCTCCCCGATCATGCTCCAGAGTTTGTCTTCCGTATATTCAAGGATGTTGTCTTTTTTAATTCCGTCCTCTTTTTCAACCAGAATTTTGTTAAGGTTCGGCTGTGCCGTGAATTTGTAAACGGTATTCTGGGCATCCAGATACCAAAATTTTTGTTTTGCGCGGCCAAGAGCTTCTGCGAATATGGAAAAGGTCATGTCAGGATGAACCAGAGCCAATCTTAAATTGGGTTCCGATATTCCTTTTTCCGCAGGTTTTCCACTGAAAGAATAAACGAAAATGGCCGTCGCCAATCCTTCGGTGACTCCTTCTTTGGCGTATTCACTCCCCAATTCCCTATCTATCTGGGGTGCTTTGGCCGTTGGGCCGGATATGTCCGAGGCAATTACTCCTTCAAATTGTCTTCCTATGAATTTCAATAATTCACCGGATATTTGGGAATTTCCAAGATTGAAATGAGAAGGATGAATCATTGTTCCCGGATGTTTCTTTTTGTAAAGATCTGCAACCACCAGTGCAAGCAATCTTAGCACTCCTCTCGTTCTTTGGAAATCTTGGATGGTGCCCCATCGTTCCCTTAAGACGTTAATTGCTTCTGGATGGAACGGATATGCTTTTTCAATCAACGTTTTGTATGAAATCTCGTTCACGTTTCTTGGCAGGTCCTCTTTGTGTTTTTGATAAAATTCCCAATACGCGTCCGCGACTCGTTTTGCTTCGGCTTCTGGAATGTTTTCGAACAACCTTTTTCTTACTATTTCGTAAATCTCCTCACCCTGAACGGGCTCTTTTATCGTTTCAACCCTTCCAAATATTTTCGTGAGTTTGTTGTAAGCTCTTTCACCCGCCTCATCCATCAATTCATTTGCGCTGCTTGGCAAGGATGCTACGAAAAGAGAGTTTTTAGAATTGGCAATAACCCCGCTCAGTTCCTGAACGAAAGCTAGGGTCTGACCTGCCAGCGTTGAATCTTCGACTTTTATCCCCGATGTCTTTACGAGATACTGAATCGTTTCGTCAAGGAGTATGACTACGGGATCCAGTTTTGAAATGATTTTTCCTATTTTTTCCGCTCCAGGACTGACTCTGTTGTTATCATCCTTTTCTATGAGTTTATAGGTCTCTTTTCCTCCTAGTTGATAAAATATTTCCCCCCATAACGTTTTTATTTTACTCCCGTCAATCGTGGTTCTTATCTCGTTTGGATTTAAAGCGGTGCCATCGATCACGGCTAGCTTCACGTCCGGGATTTCCTTTATTCCAGCTTTTTCCAAGATTTCTTTTATTCCTTTGGATTTCATTGCGAGTTTTCTGTTTTTAACCAGATGATAAATGACCAATAACGTGTGGGTTTTTCCCCCTCCAAACGGGGTCTGCAATTGTAATACGGGTTCCGCGCCCTTCTTGCCAGAAAATCTTAAAATGACTTCCGATACCAATGCCGATAGTTCCTGGGTAAGATAGGTTTTTTTGAAGAATAATTCGGGATCCGTGTATTCTAAGGCGGCTCTGCCAGACATTACGGCACCCAAATTGGCGGCAAATATCGATTCGTCAAATCTTCCTTTTCTGATGTCTTCATGAGGTTCAACGACTTGAATCCAAGGTTTTAATTTCGTCATTTTTCTTCTCCCATATACATTTTTAATGTTTTTTGAGGTTTATATCTATCACTTATCGCGGTTGATTTACTTGCTAAAAGACCCTGAAGCAATTGTTTTTCTTTGTCTCCGTCGGGAAGTACGAGAGACAAGTTTTGGGCTACACTCCAGATTGTTTCGTTTTCTTTGTATCCGGACTCTTCAAGAAATTCGGCTAATTTTTGTTTGTCTCCTTTTTCCCATAATAAACATGCTCTATGAATAACGTCAATCATCGGAGCTAGTACTCCACCCTTCGACTCACCAAGATTATTATCTTTTTCCCGTTCTTTGGGGCCTAAGAGACTGACTTTATCTCCTTTCTTTTCTAGTATATCTTTCTGATGAATTAGCTGATCGGCTTCAGTTCCCAATGCCTGAGCAAGTTTACGTGCATCATCAAAAATAATATCGTTATGATTGTAAGCCCATCTCCAAAGTACATAAAATCTAGTTATCTCGTCAATATCTCCCAAACTTCCTGCATGCAAAATCTTCCTTAGAGAGTAATCAGTAACAATCTGTCTAACCAAATCCAGAAACTCGGCAACTGTAACTTCTTCTCCACTTAATTTCCTTACTACCTTGTATTTTCCAAAAATTTCAACGGCGGGACCAATAGCTGAAATAAAAAAATCAGCACCGCGAATACCTTGCTTCCAAAACTCATCAAGTTTCTCATGGACTCTTTTTTGTAGATCTTCTTTTATTTCATCAAAGTAACCATTTTTTTCAGAAAGACGTTTTCTACACACGATAAAAATAGATGATGCCAATGCTGCTGATTGTTGTGCCCGTAAACGTCCGGGTCTTTCTGTGCTTAATGGCCAGCTTGCAGTTACAATAAGATCGGCTGATAATAAACTATTGACGAGTGTCTCCCATGCTGCTGTCGTCTTGTGCGCAAAAACGATTACGTTAATTCCATCTTCTTTCAATACCCTAAACATTTCTTTAAAAGCAAGAGTCATGCTATCTTCGTACCATTTTTTTGCAGCATCTTGTCCATTGTGTCTAGTGGGTTCCTGTATTATTTCAGAACTTTTTGGTGTTAATGGTGTAGAAAAAACATCAGGATAATAATCCTTTAAAATTCTCTTTAACCAAACGTAAAAAAAATCAGATAGATCTGAGTAAGGTACCGCATCATAATAAGGGGGATCTGTTATTACAGCATCAAAATAATTATCATCATATGGTTGAGATGCTGCATTGCCCATTTTTACATCGCAGGGGATACTTTCTATTTTTGTTTCTCTAATTAAAAACTGATGAATTCTATCAATAGAGCTTTTCCATATGATAAATGGATTACTTTCAGCGTAATCCCAAACCATAGGAAGAGCTTGTCTTCCAAATGTGTTTCCAACATTAAGCGCTGAAGCATGAGGATTCCATGTGCAAAAAGAGGAATTTCGATCTGCAAGTCTATCAACAGCAAAAGAAAGATACGTAATTACTGCTCTAATATAATCATTGTCTTTTTGTTCTTTTTTCATTAATTTTCCAACTTCTCTAACGAGTTGAGAAAAGGTTAGTAAAACAAACAATTGTCTTTTATTAAAAAGTTTGAACCATTGGTCAAATCCATATCTTTGTACTCTAAATCCTAATGTGCCAATTTTTGGAAGTTTTTCAGTTGGTAATAAATTTGGATTCTTTTTAATGAATTCATTGTATAGATCTACTGCTTTTTCATAAGCTTTTATATCATTTTTTGAAAAATTATAAAATTCCTTATTGTTATTTTTAATTACAACTTTTACTATGGGCGTTTCGTCCATTAGATTTTCTCGTCCACATTTTGCTAGATATTCAGCATCTAATGTTTGATTACATCGTGGGCAGGTAACTGTGCCCATTTTCATATTACCCTTTCCCTCATTTTTTGATTTTCCTTTAATAATTTCAAATTTACAATTATTACCATCGATTATTATATTGTAAGTTCTTAGAGCATCATCCTTATGACTTAACCAAGTTTGACGAATTAATGGAACATTCATTCTACATCTGGGATTATTACAAGGAACAGTTCGTGTCCAGAGATAGGCTATCGGTTCTCCTTCATCATTGTTTATCGGGAATAATTCTTCCAATAATTCTTTTGCTTTTTCTTCAATCCATTTAGCCCATTTGTTGATATCATCAGCTAAAGGATTTTCAACTCTAATAAGTGCTTTTCCGGTGATATCTTTTGATTTTGTTACAATAATTTTTCTTCCATAGACGTGAGGATATTTTAATGTACAAAGATCAATGAGATATGCGATGGGATTTAATTCCAAAGATGAAGACTCACAACCTAGTCTCATCACTTCTAAAGGAATGGCACCTCCACCAGCAAAACAATCTAAAATTTTGGGAGGTGATTTTCTTTTTTGTAATACCCATTTTCTAGCTTTCATTATTTTCGATTCGTCTATTCCTGCCTCCCATGAACAAATATTTTTTATTATATCGGTCAAATCATTTTTATCTTTTGATTCTGTTGGAAGATTAACCATGGAAGAAAAAACTGCCGCTCTGCATGCAGCCAAAGGTCTTCTTGCCCACCAAACGTGAATAGTACTAAGATTTCCTTGTCTTCTATTTTTCTCTTTTGCACTCTCTTCGCTTATTTCCTTAATGGGAATGAATTCTTCAATTAATCTTCTATCATCCTCACTCATTTAGCCTTCTCCCCCACGTTTTTCCACTGCTCGGCTTCGATAACGTACCTCGTAATCTCTACGACTTGATTCGGCTTCAATTTAGATGCAGGGTCTTGTATGAGATATAACTCCGGTTTCGTAGCACAATTTGCGACGACGTAAAGCCAATAATTATCCTTAAAACGGTTAGCCTTAATCCATTCGTTTGGTGTCAAAACGATTTTTGCTATCTGAGCTCTTCCCTTGACTTCTATGTACCTTAATTCCTTTTCCTTTTTGGATCTGATGTCATAACCGAGATTCTCCGAAGAAACGTCCTCTGGTCTTCTCCCATGTTTAGTCTCATATTCTTTTGCCACATCCATCGCTATCTTTTCTATTTCCTCGTCCCTTTTCATGGCTTCCCGAAGTTCTTTGTCTTCAGTTTTAAGTGGAATAATTCCGATTGCAGCTATCACTTCGGGCATGGATGGAGACAGATTTTTTTCCTGTTCAATTTCGTCCAAAGCCGAATCTCTTCTGTGTTGTAGTTCCTCCTGTTTTTGTACTTCCCTAGTAATTGCAATGTTCATGTCCTTACCCTTTCTTTGCTTCTCCCTGTATTTTCCCACGGTCTTTATCGACTGGCTTATCAGATAATCCAAAGATTTCGTCATGTATTTTTTTCTAATCTCCAACTCACGCATTCTTTGCTCTTTGATTTCCTCAAAATAAGGATCGATGAGAGAATCAAGAATCCAGGTTGTTACTCTCTCCTGCTCGGCCCTTAAGTCCGAGAAAGCATTGAATTCCATACGACCCTGTGCGGGATTAAGATCCCACAATACGAAAGGACCCTTCCTGACGAAGCTTCCGTCTTTGTCTTCCATGATTGCAAAAAGCCTTTCGCCCATTTTTCTTCCCCGGCCGTCGGTTATTCTACCAAGCGTGAGCCAAAGCATGGCTTCCCTTGTTCCTTCGGGATCGACGAAAACCGCACCCTCCTGTAAAGTGTGCCCGTATTTTTCCAGTATCAATTCACAAACGGATTCAAAAAGTAGGGAACCCGGGGCTATGTATTCACATTCTATCCCTTGGTTCTGGTAATTTTTTACGATGTCTTTTATGAAGGAAACTTTTCCGTAATATCTTCGGATTGTCTGTGCCGTTGATTTTGTTAAAGCTTTCTTGACTTCAACCGGTACGTTCTCGATTCTCCAAAGATTTTTTTCAAGTGGCGTGGCTATTCCGCCACAATCTTTAAAAGCCTCGATGAAAAAATTCTGGATGTATTCCGGTATCAGTCTCTGCTCTTCCGCTATTTGCTTTTTCTCAAGGTATCTGGTAAGGTCAACGTGCCTGGTTGCAAGGGCTTCCTCTGTCGCTTTTTTCAATTTTTCTTTTTCTTCTTCGGAAAGCGGTTTCTGCCAGTTTCTGCAGAAATCCTCGAAAGTAATCCTGTTCCTTAAACTATCTTTAATCAATTGGTCCAGTCTTACGTTTTCTTCTTCCAATAGCCTGTCAATCACGTCGTATACTCTGTCGCTGCCAAGATGTTGCTTCATTTGCTCGAGTTTATCCAATATCACCTGCAAAACGCGCCCTTCCATCGTGTTGGTCGCAATAAGATTGAAAATATGGACTTCCTTTTTCTGCTTATATCTGTGAATTCGTCCCATTCTTTGTTCAAGTCTCGTTGGATTCCAGGGTATGTCGTAATTGATCATCAAGGAACATTTCTGTTGTAGGTTGATTCCCTCGCCAGCGGCTTCGGTGGCTATCATTATTTGCTTGTTGCCAAAATTGAATTCTTCCATGGACTTTTTTCTTTGGTCCATGTTCATGCTTCCGTCTATGGAAGTGACGCTGAAGCCCCATCGTTGAACTTTTTCAATCAGGTAATCCACGGTGTCCTTGTATTCTGAGAAAATAAGCAGTTTTTCCCCCTCGTTCCGGATCTCCGGCAATTCCATGACTTTTCTTAGCTCGCTTAATTTTTTCTCCGTTTCGCTTCTCTCCACTTCAACAGAAAGATCGTATATTCTTTCTATATCCGTTATTTCTGCTCTCAATTCATCCTTTGTCTGAGCTGTAGTAAGACTGAGAAGCTGGTCTTCTTTTTTCCATCTCTCTTCTTCCGGCATGTCCTCTAATTCAATTACTTCCTCATCGCTAAGGTCTCTTTCTTCCTGGAGTTCCCTGAAATAGCTGTCCCAGTTGATCAGATGTTCCCTCAGCTTGTCTCTTCTTCTTTCAAGGGATTTTCTGATTGCTCTTATGCTGGATGCCAATCTTCTCTGAAGAACGATCAATGCGAAACCAACTGCGGTTTTTCTTCGGTCTCCGAGGGCTCTTTCGTAATTTTCCCGGACGTACTGCGTAACGGCATCATAGAGATTTCTTTCTCTTGCCGTCAGTTCGAAACCTTTTGTATGCACTTTTCTCTGAGGGAATATGGGTTTTCCCTCTTCGTCTATCATGTCTTCCTTCAATCTTCGCAACATTATCGGATTTTCGTTTTTCCGAATGGCTTCGCGTAACAATTCGGTGTTGGAATAGAGATTCTTGTCTAACAGAGCCAGAAGCAGAAGGAAGTTTTCGGGGTCCCCTTTGTGGGGAGTTGCAGTGAGAAATAGCAGATGATCGGCCGTTTCGGATAAAACCTCGCCGAGCCTGTATCTCTGGCTTTTCTCCGTCTTCTGGCCGAACTGGTATGCAGCCAGTTTGTGTGCTTCATCCACGATTACGAGATCCCAGTGCGCTTCTTTCAGTGCATCGAGCACGTCGTCCTGCTTCGCGAAATCCATTGAAACTATGAATTGGTTTCCCTGTTCCCAAACGTTTGAAGGGTAACTGGAATTGATTAGTTCTCTGTTGACTTCCTTGACCGTCTCATCGAATTTTTCAAATAGCTCCTCTTTCCAGTTATCGACGAGCGCGGGAGGGACGACGAGTAGAATCCTTTCGATTACGCGCCTGTATTTCAGTTCTTTAAGTAACAGACCGGCCATTATGGTTTTACCCGCACCGGGGTCGTCGGCAAGCAAGAACCTTATTCTCGGCCTTTTAAGGAGATGGTCGTAAACTGCTTCAATCTGATGAGGTAAAGGATCTATTTTTGATACGCCGACCGCGAACAAAGGATCAAATTCGTAAGACATCCGTATTCTTTTCGCCTCAAGGGCCAACCTGAATTTGGCGGCATTTGCAGAAAATTTCGGGCCTTCGACCCCCGATATTATTTCAACCTTTTTTTCGAATTCATCGAGATTGTGAAGCGAAGAATACGATTTTTCCGTCTCCAGACCTGCACCAATTATCTGAATGCGATTACCCAGTATTTTGGCTACGTGAATCCTTACTTCTTCTGGCCAGAAGGGCCCCTTGATTACTACCCCTTCCCTTAGTTTTTCTAAAAGCTCATCCATTCTGACACCAAATTATATTAATCCTAACCTCCTTTGGAAACGGAGTTGGAATGACTTTCACACACTTATATTTTGGCCTTTTTCGCATTAAAAGTTGGAATAATAGGAATAAATGCGTTTATGTTTAAACATCACGTAATAAAAGGGGCGGGGGGCTGCACCCCGCACGTACTCGTTTGCAGCATTGCAGCCTGGATTTTCAGCTCGTGCATCTCTTTGGAGACGTAGTTGAAGAGGCCGATTAGGACCTCTACGTTCTCCTCAAGACTGCTGACCCTTTGGTCAAAGTGATTGAAGATGTCTTCTTCCATGAAATCACCTCGTCCGTTCCTCCGGAACTTCCATTTCCCAGTCGTCGGGAGGATAGTCGGGCTCCTCCTCAAGCTGGTCGACGGTCCTGGTCACGTGTCTGAAAACGTTCTTATTATCCAGGTTTTTGTTTATAATCTCCTGGAGTCCACCCCAGCCGCATCTCGCGAGTATCAAGAGCTCGGTTATGAGATTGCTCGCCTCCTCCTTTCCGATTTTCCACTGGTCCAATTCGGTGAATTCGCTCCTTGACACTCCGAACTTGACCAATATTTTTCTTATGAATGCCTTCTGTTTTAAAGTTGCCGCATCCATTTGTCTCACCTCCGTTTCGGAAGAACACTTTTGTGCTCCCCTTACTCCAGTGTTAATGCGCCCGAAAGGCGCCCCAACAGTTTGCATTGCAACAGAGGGCGGGAGGGATGCCTATGGCAATCCTTTTTTCATATTTTCATAGAAAATCATTAAGAAGGAGCTTCATGACCATGAAGCGACTCTTAAGATTTTAGTCCCTCCCGCCTCATCGTCGCTTTTAATGTTTTTTTCAAGTGGCATGCATAAAACGAGGGAGGAGTTTGGTTTTTAATGATGAGAAACAATTATCTTGTCATTTTTCAAATAACTCCACTGGGAATAATGACAGCAGTTTCCCCAGATTACTCGTGTTTAGTTCTCAGACAATGTCCATATCCTTAGCGTTTAAAACTTGAAGTAACTTTATTATAGAGGAAATTATTGCATTATTACGAAGAGGAGGCAAGGTGTAAATTTGAACCATTAATATAAAAAATAATAATTAATCAATATCTTGTAAATTTGTTTATGTAACCAATGAATAAATGAAGGAGCCTAGAAACAAAAATGATTCAAGCTGAATTAAAAGGAAAAATTCCTGAATTGGAAAATAGTGAAGATATACTGACGTCTTGCATTTTTGGTTTGTTAAGATATTTGCCTTTGCAAGAAGGTTTATTTGAGATCCTTAAAAAAACAAAAAATTACGATGACAATAGTAGTATTTTAGATAACAATCAGGAAATAATACATTATAACGAAGCCGAATATTTTTTTTGGGAAGCATCAGAATCGTATGGGAAACCTGATTTGATTTTAATCTTTAAGTCGCATGATCAAATTGTTGCACCTGCGATACTTGTCATCGAAGTAAAATATTATTCTGAAAAAAGCCGAAGCGGTGAACATGACCAATTAAAGGATTACTTTTTAGCTCTATCCGATGAAAACTCGAGGAAAACGTTTTACAATGAAAAGATTTCGGAATTCAAAGGGAAATTTCTTGGGTTGGTATATCTCACTTATTATTCCCAAGAGAAAGAATGCGAAGATTCGTTATATGAATTGTCCAAATGCAAACTTGATGACGTTAAGAAAAATTTTTATCAATTAAGATGGAACGACATTAGTAAAGTAATAAAGAAACGTAAATCGGCAGAAAACGACGAATATCGACGTAAGATTTTTGAGGATTTGTATGAGTTAATGCTGAGAAAAAATTTCATTGATTTTGAGGGGTGGTCAAACCCTATCGATGTTGAACTAAATCGGATATTTTTTAATGCGTTTTCAATCCAAGATATCCCTGAAAATGTTCTACGAACATTGAAAGAATATCACGGGATCGTTTTTTATAAAGGAGCTTGAATGTATGGAACAAAAGGGAAGAAAGATAATGGACGTAATAAAATATATGGAACAATTTTTCAGAGAAGTCGCGCAGGTCATCCAAAAAATAGACGAGGATATGAAGAAAGAAGGCTGGGAACACCTATACCGTAGTACTGTAACCGCAGGATTAAGCAAAGATCTTGGACAGCCGGACCAATGGTTACCGTATTGGAATTTTAGGATTTATTCTAAAAATAGAAAATCAAATCTCATAAAAGCAGTTTCGATATGTTACGACTCAGATAAGGTCGAACAACCAATAATAATAGCAGGTTTAGTCGAATACAAAAAACCAAGAAATGACTGGAATGACTATTGGGCATTCTGGTACTTATGGTTGGAAGACGAAAATAAATCAAAAAAATTAGATGGAACTGTTTATCAACTGAAATCTTCTGATAAAGATTACAAAGAAATGGTTAAAAGAGCCAAGGCATTTGCCTATAATATAGTAGATATCAAGAATGAAGACGACATAAAAACAAAAATTTCCAATAAACTCATCGAATTATCATAAACACGTAATCAAATAAGCTCAGTGCCAACCAAATGAAATGGCACGCCCGTGCCATGAACGGACGGCCTACCGTCTGTTAGCAACTCTTGCCAGCATTGAACCTCACGCCAGTGCGGTTAGCCTCCGAACTTTTAACAAAGAGGGAACAACAACCAATACAACCAATGCAAAGAGGGGCCCAATTAATTTATTTTCCTTCCCCCCTTCATGGGATGGGAATAGAAATGGATTTTAGGAAGAGAACAGTTTTTTACAGAATGGACATAAGGAAAATATTGGGAAGATTAAAGCTTCAGGATTTCAGGGAGATCATCAATCTGGGCATAGGTGATTACGATTACTTCTTGGGCTTTTACCTGGAGCTCCTCGACGATTTTGCTTTTCGCCTCTTGATTGGTGCAAACTATCACGATTTTATTTGCCCATGCCGAGTCACGTTCCACGTTTCTAAGGATCTGTTCCTTGTCGTGTGATTTTCCGGTTTCGACTTCGATGGCTATCTTAACTCTCCCATTTTCAGCCCTGATGTCACAACCCTTTTCCACTTCAACCTTCCAACCCCTGAGAACCGAAGCGATTTTGTCCTTGATTATGATGTGCTCGATCTTCCCATACTGCGGTGCGGTCTTTTTTTCCTGCTTGTCAACGTATTCCAATCCTTTTTCCGTTAGTCTGTAAAAGACCTTCGGTCTTCCTAGTCCTCTTTTTACTTTCTCCTCGACCAGAAACCCTTCACTGACTAGCTTGTTCTTGAGATCGTAGCCTCTTTTTGTCTTTATCCCCAAAGCCTTTATCACCTTAGTTAGCGGTGCATCTCGGTTCTCAATAAGGGCCTCGAGGAGCTTTTTCTCCAGCGGTCGTTCATTTTCAGGATTTACGTATGGTGCTGGTTCGCCTGCAAACTGTTTCATCGCCTCTTCCACCTTGCAGTCAAGAAGGAGTGTCGTCTGCGGTGGAGGCGGCATGTCGACTCTAACTGGAAAGTTTGTCGAGGGTAGCTTGACTATTGCCTGTCCAGTTCCCAGATAGGACAGCGATTCAAGTTGTTCCTGCGTGAGGCCGCCTAGTGTATCCCTGACTATGAGTTTATCCCATGTCTGTTCCTGGCGGAAAATTACTTTCGTCGCCGTGTTGCGTACGACTTCCTCTCTGATGCCTTCGGGGAGCTGATAGGGTCCTTGGTGTGAACAGATGAGGCCTTGCTTGAACTTGCGTGCCTCGGAGAGCATCTTTCTTATGACCTCCAGGTCCGCGTAGCGGTAGAAATCGTCCAGAACGAGAACGTGAGGGGAGAGATCGTCCATCCTGAGGCTGTCCCACCACAAGATTAGGAAAACGCAGGAGAAGAACATCCTTACCTCGGTAGGTAGCTGGCCTAGTTCTATTATTACGTTCCTTCTGCGGAGCTGCGAGAATGAAAGCGAGGAGTTGGGGCGGTTGAAGATCCTGCCGTAGAAATCCTTGGTGAACTTGTCCAGCTTCAGCGTGAGCGCTTTCATGCCCTTGTCGGACATAGCGATGATTGCCTCGCTTATGTTCGGG
>Ga0265297_10008077_pt1 | contig 14215 bp, 28 predicted proteins | sample Munlanlwell13791_FD_192502 | JGI IMG/M metagenome (GOLD analysis project Ga0265297, IMG submission 192502) | Leachate microbial communities from a municipal landfill in Southern Ontario, Canada - Leachate well 137-91 | ecosystem: Engineered > Solid waste > Landfill > Unclassified | place... | reverse complement strand
GTGCTCCTCTCGGTACCGTCGCTTCTTCGCGGCGATTTCCTCCTGGTGCTCCTCGTAGTACCGTCGCTGCTTCGCGGCGATTTCCTCCTGGTGCTCCTCGTAGTACCGTCGCTGCTTCGCGGCGATTTCCTCCTTGTGCTCCTCGTAGTACCGTCGCTGCTTCGCGGCGATTTCCTCCTTGTGCTCCTCTCGGTACCGTCGCTTCTTCGCGGCGATTTCCTCCTGGTGCTCCTCTCGGTACCGTCGCTTCTTCGCGGCGAGATCGTCCAGTCGCCGCGCAGCCTCGCGCTCCTCGGCGATCCGGATCGCCTCGTCGAGCGATACCACGACCCGCTCGCCCGGGACGTCGGGCGGGATCGGCGCCACGCGGATGCCGGCAATCACGCTCTCACCCCCCGTGCAGCTCGGGCCTCTTCATGGACCAGGCTCTGCAGGGTGTACTGGCTGCGCTCATCAACCGGCACCTCTCCTCGGCATCGGGGACAGAGCGGATCCGACGTCGAACGATCGAGGATCCCGATCAGGACTCCGCATCGGCCGCAGACCTCATACCGATGCGGAGGCTCGAGCTGCCGAAGTTCGTAATCGAGATAGGTCCTCGCCGTGAATGGAGGGGCATCGGGGTCCCTGCCGGCATAGAAATACATCCGGCGAAGATCTTCCTTACGACCCACTCTAGCTCACCTCCGCCGGCGTCGACCGGTCGCTGCAGATACGATGCACCGTCCTGGTCTGGCAGTCGGAGCAGGGCGCCCACATCTTCGAACCGGCCTTCAGGTCCGATCCCTGCTCGAGCGTGATACGGTGCCATACTCCACACCGATCGCAGACGAGCCTGGCGAGGATCCTCGGTACCGGCTGCATCAGGATCCTCCCGAGGGTCTACCGGCCGGCACCGTCTCGAGATCCCGGTACTGGTGGAGACCATACACTCTCCGGAGCTCGTCGAAGATGGATGCGCGGCGCTCGGGGTCGCTGTCGGGGAGAGGCTGCGACGGCATCATAACGGGCTCACCGCCACGAGGATCGCGAGCACGCTAAATGGGATTATGGTGCCGCACTCGTGGCACTCCCACTGTCCATCGCAGTCGATATCATGGGGAGACCCGATCCCCATCTCGCGGCCGCAGTCGGGGCACTTCATGAGCACAGCCCCCGCTCTTCCTGGATCACGCGAACGACGACACCCTTCTCCTCGAGGACCCATCGGAGAATGCTCGACCGTTCGTGGAGGAGCATCCCGGTCTCGGAGGTCGGCGCCACGCTCGCCTGTCGGGCGACCGTCCTCTCGAGGAGATCGCGGATCTCCGTCTCCGTCCGGATGGGCATCACGATCCCTCCTGCGGGGACACTTTCCCGTTCGCAGCAGCTGCACTCTTCTCCTCGAGGATCTTCAGCGAGTCGATGACCTGGACACAGGGGAAGACGGCCTCTTTCGGGACCTGGAGCGCGACATGGACGCTCGGCGGCTGGAAGGCCTCGTCCGGGATATCCAGATCGAGCGTCATGAAGACGGTCGGGATGAACGGTGCCCCTTTCGTTTGCGAACGGCGAAGTGGTTCGGCCGTCATCGCCTTGGACGCCTGGGAAACATACCCACCCTGAGGATCCTTCGCCACGCGAAGGTAGACACGAGCCTTACCCATCACGCGCACCTCCGGATGGACCGGGCCGGCATAGGCTTCCTGCGCGGCACCGAAATCCCCGCGCGCGCTGCAAGCGGTCCAAAAGTCGAATCGCTCTCTACAGAAGGTATTTGCCTCTGCGAGGCGCTTAGTTTGGTGGCGTTCCCCTGCTCCCTTACTTGGCGGTTTGGGCTCGGGGCGCCACTCACAAAACGCTCCTCGTCGGGCATCGAATCACGCTCCGTTCAACAATTCTTACTTTTCCCTGTGCTTTCCACTGCATGATCTTCTGATGTGCTTCAGGATCATGCTTCTCGAAGAGCTCGAGTGCTTTTTTCGAAATCTCGATCATGGTTTCACCTCACCATAAACGGGTCTCATTAATCGGCGTATTCCGATTTTACTCCATACCACGAGGACCACCCCTCCGCCGATCATCCCGGCGGTATAGCCATCGCCGAAATCATTCCAAGGAATGCCGAAGACGGCTGCAATAACGAGGCAGATTCCTGCTGCGAGGAAAACGACGCCGGCATTCAGGATGCCCTCGTATCTCGCTTTTTCAATGATGGTTATTTCCATCGTCGAAACCTCACTCTGATTTTACTTCAATGGTCGGGTCAGACGGGGCGAAAGTGTCCCCGTTCACACCGAGATTCTGATGGCGATTCAAAAGCTCGAGAGCCGAAATTAAAAACCGAAGTTTGGTCCTTAAAGAACCCGGAATCAATCGCCCTCTTAACGATCTCATCATAGCGATCTTCTAAATTCACCGTGGTCTTACGGACCATATATTCCGATGGAATACAATCGAATATAAAACTTCTGAAATGTAATCCGAAGTATTACGACGGACTATCAAATCAACTGGCAGATTTGTGGTGTAATTCTCCTTTTTAGGTACATCTCTCGATACCGCTCCTGCAAGTCCGACAAGGATGCCTGCAATAATCAAAAACATCCCTCCCGCCTGGGTCAAAGGAAAAATCGAAATAAATTGCCAATGCATCACAAAAAAGACATAACAGCCGGCACCCACCATCAGGATGCCGGTAACGAGAAGATCGCACCTCATAGCGGGGAATTAATCCTCCGATTATTGAAATCGTTTCTTATTCGTCCTTTTATTTCGCCAATCTCAACACTTTACCGATCTCGATCACCTCTTCGGCCATCGCTCGGGCCTCCGCGACCTCTGCCCTGAGCTGGTCCACCTCGCTCTGCAGTTTATAGTTCTGGTTCAGCAGCCGCTCGTTCGTCTCCCGTTGCAGGTTCATCCGGTCTTCGTAATCGGTCTGCATATCCAGGATCTCCTTAGGGACCGATATCGTGAGCATCGACTGCCCTTTCAGGTAGAACTCTGCCATCTGCCTTCGAGGGTACCGCCGATAGGCATCGTCCAGGTATCCCTCGTGACCCATCAAGGCCTCGACAATATCCCGGGGAACTTTCAGGGAGAGCTGAGATCGGAAAAACTTCCTGAGCATATGGGGATGGATCTGCTTGCGATTCGTCGCCTCGTCGATCGAGAGATGGCCGGCATCCCTGCAGGCGATCTCCCAGATCAACTCGGCCGTCTTCATCGAGAATGGGAATAATCGATCGTCGTCCGGAGCTCGGGCCCGAGCTTTCCCCCTAGCGATGACACCAGCAGACCGCCGGTCCGCGAGGGCCATGCTCTGCTCGCGGACCTTCAGCCACTCGCGGATCGCTGCAGCTGCCTCGTCGGTGATGAAGACGTACCGCGACACCCCGCCCTTCACCGTCTCCCCCCGGAGATCGATCGCCGGTGGTCGGCCGTCCAGGTCCACGTTCGGGATCCTGATCGAGAGTGTCTCCCCCATCCGCATCCCGGTCGATGCGATTGTGAGGTACAGAGCACGGCCCCGCACGTCCATGTGATCCAAGATCGCTTTGAGGACCTGGTGATCGAGGTCTTTCTCGAGGGTCCGGGATCCGCCCTTCGGCAGCTTCGCCACGACCCGTTTCAGATCAAATTTTCGGAACTCGATACCCCTGTACGCCAGGAGCTCCGTGATGCAGTTCAACCGCATCGTGGCCGTGTTCGGAGGGAGGTCTCCCATACCGGCAGCGTACCGGAGCAGGTCATCGAGGTAGTTCCGGCCATTTGACAGGTACTGCTCGAGTAGGTCTGCATAAATAAAATTCTCCTGTTCGGTAGCCCGAGGCCCGGACCGCTGCGATCCATACGTAAAATCGAGAAACGCTTTGAGCCGCCCGGCATAGGTCCGCCGGGTGCCGGGGTTCGAGTAGAGGGAGAGGAACCCAGTCATCGCATCCATACAGCGATATCGCCCGACGAGGAGATAAAAGCAATCGTAAGTAGGGAGAGAGTGAATAAGATATCTGTGTAAACCAACTGGCAGTAATTCTTATCTCGTTTTCAGAATCACTCGCGCATCACACGCTAATCCCTATATATTACTCCCTCTTAAAATAGCATTCTATGACCTCGAGGCCACACTGCAGCATCTGTTCTCGAGACGGTGGACGGGTGAAGATGGTACGAAGCTACATTCGTCCGAGATGCGATGATGGACATCAAAGGTACCTTCCGATCGGGTGGGTCTGCCCGGTCTGTATGTCGTTCATCGGTGAGACTCTCTAGGAGCATATAAACCTCTTCTATAACGCATTCTATGGCACCTAGAATCGATTCACCCCCCTCGGACGAAGGAAGTATCGACCACGCAGAAAAGAATCGACTGCAGCGCATCCTGGGAGGTCGGTCTATGGCTGTGAGGGGGTGCCGCTCACGAGAAGAGTATCAGCTCAAGGTGTCCTGCGAGGAGGAGGATGCAGGCGATCGCGAGCACCCAGAATAGCCATGGACTCTCATTATAGATCCGCCGCAGATCATAGGTGAAGCTCATTCTCCTTCTCCCCCAAGAACCACGCGCCGGGCCATGAGCAAAGAGAGGTCGCGCTGCCGGAGCGCGATCTCCTTCTCCGGTGCACCCCGCTGGCGAAGGGCCTCGATCGCCGTCCGAAGGTTGGCGATCATCTGCTCGAGGTACTGTGCTCCCGAGACTCCTGCAGCAGCCGCCGGCTCGCTCGCGGATGCAGTCGGCTTCTCAACCTCCTTTAGGATCCCATGGTACCGGACCTGGCCGAGGTTCTTCCCGTCGCCATAGAAGGGCAGGTGCAGGACGTCGGAATAGTCCTTATTCTCGAACCAGAAGACCGCTTCGTCCGTCTCCAGCTTCTCGTGCAAGAGAAGGTACCGCTTCATTTTACCATTATCGACGTCTGTCCCCCTCCGAGCCAGGAAATAGTTGAATGCCATTCGCACGCCCTTGTGGATTTTATTGTATCCCTGGGTGGAGACGGCGAACCTGATTTCGCTCGACCGCAGCCGCTCGATATTGGCGATCATGTTCTGGACGTGCTTGTCGTCGTCCTCGAAGATGCCGTATCCCTTCGACGGTGCCACCCGGTGAAACTCGTCGAAGAAGATATCCATCGGGGTCGGGAGGGCGTATCGTTGGGCCTTTTTCACGAGGTCATCGAAGAGATCACGCATCAGCCCGACGAAGACGGCCGGCGACGTGGTATAGGGCTCAAACGAAATCACGTTGATGCGGTCCCGCTCGAGAAGCGGCCAGGGATCCTTGAGGTCCTCTACCTCGGTGATCGTGATGTCCAGGTCTTTCTTCAGGTGCCGGATCTCGAGCTCCATCCCTGCTGGGATGAGGACCTGGACCGGCCCGAGCGTCGAGAGCATGAGGATCTCGGATGACTTGCAGCAGTCGAACCAGACCTGTACGCTCTTCACGTGCTCGACGAGGGCCTCCTCGAGCCAGGCAAGACCGTTCGTCTTGCCGGTCCCGGGGATGCCGATCTCCATGATGTGCTGCCCTGGTCGCATCACCCATTCACGTCGGATCCGCTCCTGCCAGTAGTCGGAGAGGGCCTCCGGATTCTTCCGCATAGCTCACGGGCCGACGGGCTGCCGTGCCTGGCGCCGGGCTCTGACCCGATCCACGGTGCGGGCGATGGCGTACCCGATGATTATTCCGCACGCGGTACTGAATGCAGCGACCTGCTGCAGGAGAGCGTTGCTCATGGTGAAGATTTCAGGTAGAGGCATGACTCACTCCTTATTCTGGTTTTTCCGCCATTGCATGTTGTACACGTCCGACAGGATCTTGGTGTCCACCAGATCGTAGTCACCGATCAGCTCGAGCAGATCGTCCTGGAACTCGTCGAGCTTCATCTCGAAGACGATGCGTTTCTCGGTCGGCATCGGCTCGATATCGAGCGAGGGCTCGTACACCTTTTTCAGGTAGGAGGAGGCTCCTTTGAGGTCTGCGAGCCGCTGTGCAATCTCTTCGCTCTTTCGACCTTTCAGCATCGCGCGGGCTATACGGTAGACGTGCCGGCTCTTCGAAAGAGTGCGGTAGATCGGTCCTCCCTGGCTGTACCCGAGATTGAATAGGGCCTCGGCGAGGTGGTACCCGAGCGAGAGCTTCGGGCGATCGGGACCAGCCATCTATCGGCCTCCCCGATTCCACCAGTTCTTAACGCGATCCACGACGCCCGTTGCCTGTCGGTCTTCCTGCTCCTGCTCCGCCCAGGGGCCCGGTACCATCGCGTAGTTCGGTCGGCGTTTCAGGACCTCGACGTATTCCTGTCGGCCGAGCCGCCTCCGCGACCGCGTGAGCGATACATACCGGTCTTTGAATTTCTTGACGGCCGGGACCGGGATGATCTCCCCGTCGAGTGCATCGATGAGCGAGCACGCGACGATCTGGATCTCCTCGAGGTCAGCCAGGGCATCGTTATTGAGCTCGACGAGGTTGTCCGTCCGTTTGAACCATTGCAGGTCCCGAGAGTACTGAGTAACGTTCCCCTCGAGGACCTTCTTCTCCTCCTCCGTCGCCTGGCTCTCTGCAGTCAAAGGATTAGCCCTCCGATGAAGCCGAGACCGACGCCGATAACGAACGCCGCGAGAACCATGCGGAGACCTGGTTTCAGCTGCCACGCCATCGCGAAGAGGTCGGAGTCCATCACGTTCGACACGAGAGTCGCGGTGGTTTTCAGGGAGAGGACTGTCGCGTCTTCGACGGCATCCATCGTACACCCTTTGCCCTCGTGACAGAGGTATCCGTACCCTGACTTACGCCCTTGCGAGATTTCGACCGGTTTCGAGGACACTGCATATTCTTTGCCTTCCATCGAATCCGATATTCGTTCGCCGTTTAGGGTGAGGTATTTGAGCTCGTAGCTTCGTCCTCCCTTCTTCACGATGAGCGTCGGGATGCTCGTCCCGCGATGTAAAAATCCCATGTTATGTCACACTCCATAGTAGCGTCGGTGGTATTTTTCGTCGATTCGTTTAATGAGACGGTATTGTGCTGCGAGGGGGTTCGGAGCCGACACCCGAAGCACGATTGCACCGTCCTGCATGAGTACGATCTCGAAGGTTTCCATAGCAGCAGCCTCAGATCAATTTAAGCGCCTTGACGACATCTGCGATGGTCCTGATGATCAGCATGACCATGCCAATCGACCATTCAGCGAGCCAGAGCAGGAATTTAAAAATCGCGACGTGATTTTCGGCCGCTCGCCGGAGCAGGGTGCCCATCGAGCCTCCGTGGATCATCGCTTCGCCGAAACAGAAGATCTCGACGAGACAGACCGTGACCTCGGGCTCCTCAATGAAGAAGAATTTCAGGTAAAAGATCAGTTCGCCAAGGATGACCACGAGGATATCGAGCGCTATCGCGAAGTAGGGGCCGACACCAGGGATCTTCTCGACGAACCAGAGGATCGAGCCCCACGCCCAGCTGAAAAAGCTCCCGGTCCATGAGGTGATCTGGTAGGTCGGATCGACGATCTTCGAGAGACCTTCCCCATCTTCAATGTAGACCTTCGCATAACTCATCTCATCGGGAGCCGTCACCGTGACCGAGTGAAAGATGAGATAGCTCCTCGAGGGGAACACCGGCCCCATGAAGCTGACTGATTTCGGGAGGATATCGATGTAAATATCAACATCCAGAAAGGTATCGATGAGGTCGGGGGTGAAATACTGCAGCCGTACTTTGTATTCCTGACCTATCGACAGCGTGCCGAGAGATTCGCTGACGACGGTACCGTTAGGATAGGTGATGCTGACGATAAAATCCCAGTGACTATTGAATAAGAACGACCGTGTGCAGTTGATTTCGACGATATAGGGCTCGCCAAATGCATCGAGGGTGATCGTCGTGACGCCGGCGTCCAGGCCGTCGAGGTTGACCTGGTAGATGGCATACCCTTCCGGTGCCGTGACGCCGAAGGTGGAGACGTCCGTCCAGTTCACCTCGAATGCAGCGGCACCCGGGACCAGGGCGACCGTCAGCAGCAGGACCGCGAGGATCCCGATCGCAGGCCGGCGCATCGTCACTTCATCCCCTTTCGCCAGGCTGCAAGGCAGAAGAGGATCAGGGTTATCAGGAAAAGCGGCCCGGCCACGGTCGCAGCCTGCGCGAAGGATGCCCTGATGCTTTTCCGTGACGAGTCCGAGACGGAGGTCTCATCGGCGGGTGTCGTTGCTACGGGAGGCGTCGGGAGCGTGGTTACGGTCGGCGTGCCCTGCGGTGCGAGATACATCCGCACGAGGATCGGCGTCGGATCGGTGATATTGAACGTGCCAGACGCGGCATAGTATCCAGTTTTAGTTATTGTATAGGAATATTCGACCGATTTATTTATGGTGAAATCGCGAAATCCGAGGCTATTCGTCTGGCCGAGCAGGTCTGTATAGCCCGGACTCGATAGGGTAATGGTCGCGCCGGATACCGGCTGATCACCTTGATACGCCGTATCTTGGAAATAGACTTTAAACGCTGCCGTCGTTTTCGTTGTGTCGGCGGGCGTGGATATTTTGACGAGCCGCAATTCTACGTTGTTTCCATAACAGACCGGATATATACACCCGGAAACCAGATTGAAATTCTGCCAGTCTCCGAAATACCCGGTTTTCGTAGCGGAAATGTTGTATAGGAGGCCGGCCATCAGTGAGTCGGATGTCTGAACGCCATCGGCGGGAACGTATCCCCACGTCGCCCCGGTCGATAGTTCGGTGATATTGACGGTTGGGGAGGAGATGAGCGCCCCGGTTGAAGCGTCGCGGATCGCAATGTGAAAGGTATCCCCTATATCCCCGCCAATGTCATCCCAGATCACGACGGATGTAATACCGTTGTCGAGGACGATCCGGCATTGTGTGGCTGCATAAATCGCCCCGGACGTGTCGGTCGATTGGTATTCATCTTCGGAGTAGATGATCGTTCCAAGTGCATTATACGCTATCAATTTTGACTGTGTGGCCGGATTGGTTATCCCCACGCGTGTAATTTCATAGGATTTTATCGCGCCGCCATCCGATTCTACTATATGATATTCGTTGGCAAGGTTCGCGCTTCCATAGGCATAATGATATGACGAGTTCAATTCCCCGCCCCATAGCCCTAATCTTTGTCCAATCTGGTAGGGAGTACCGGCATTTTGACCACCGAGGTAAAACGCTGCCAGGGTGTCCCCGGCGGTGGAGTTCACCGTCCAGCCCCCGGTATTTACTGTCGAAAGATTCGATTCGATTATTATGGTTTTTAAACCGTTTGACATTGACGATGTGTTTGGGTATGCCACGAAATTGTTATAATCCACTGAAAAAACCATGTGGTAAAAGTGAGTCCCAGAGAAATAATCCCCGGTATAGAGTTTTGTGATGTGTTCATCCGCTGTAAAAATCAAATTCGTTCCGTCCATAAATCTGACGTTTTTCATCGATGTTTTAGGAAATGCCGCGAATATTGTGGGATTATCGTTCCTGTAAGTGATAGCGTAATGGGCTCCGAGAGTGACCGGGGTATATCTCATACGCGTTGCGTTATAGATGAGGTAATATCCTTTGTTTGATGTTCCGGTCAATAGTGGCGGGCCAACCGGGGTCGATATTGTTCCGCTGCCGAACGACGCCGTTCCCGTTTTTTCTGATAATCCGCTATCCTCGCCGGACGCTGCCGCCGGGCCTGCCAGAGCGAGCAGCACGAGGGCCGCGAGGATGGAGAGCGCGAGGTATCGGCGCATGGATCACCGCCTCCGCCAGACGAAGACGATCACCGCGACGCTTCCCAAGAGGCAGAATGCGAAGAAGACCAGGAGGAGCATCCGGGGAATCGTCTGCAGCATCATTTTCAAGCTGTCGATAGGGTTCTCGAACCATGAGAGCTCGGTCGGCCGCAGCACCATCACGTAGGCCGTGCTGGTGTTCGTGTCGAGCGTGATCGTCGATGACAGGTTCACCTGCTGGACGAGGTACATGGACGTGCCGTTCCAGGAGTAGAGCCAGAACTCCTGGTTGGTCATCAGGTCCATGTCGGAGAAGGATATGGAGACGGTCTCCGCAGAGACCGGCATGGCAGTGAAGAGCGTGGATGCTATGAGGACAGAGATCAGAAAAAGAGAGGTGGTTTTCATCGGGCAGCACCTATTTGCCCATTTTCATGAAGCTCATGTTCTTGAACGCACCGGTGAGCCCCATCAGGATCGCAGCGAGGATCCCGAAGATGAACCCGCACACCGCGATCAGGAAGATCGTCGGCACGATCGCTACGATGAGTTCGTTGATCGACGGCATCAGGCTCGCGATACCGGTGATCAGGGTCCCGAGGTCCGTGAAGTTGATCGCGATCTCGGCCGAGACGGACTGAACGACCATCAGGAAGAGTGCGATCAGGAAGACGAGGTACTTCAGGAGTTTGTTCTTCTTCTGTCCCTGGATGCGCGCTGCATAGAGCGCGGAGGTTTTGTCAGTGATGCTCTTCAGAAACGCCATGTACACCACTAACCTTTTAATAACCGTCGTTTCTATTTTAAGGCTCATAAAAAGCAGATATTACCATCAAGAGATGGCATTGATGGTATATGCCGCGCCATTCCTCCTTTCTATTTCGCCCTGATGTACGTACGTACCTCTGAAGGCGCGACGTCGCGCCGCGACGCTGCTGCAGGTGGATATCACTATGCGCGGGCAGTGCGGAGAGAGACGAGAATCGAAAATAGAGAATTAAATTAGGAGTTTATCGCGGAGATACATCTCGAGCCCGAGATTGAGTACATCGGAGAGCTTGAGTCGTTCTTTCGTGACGACCTCTAGGAAACTCTTCTCGATATAGACGGTCGTTTTTGCCCGGTCCGATTCGAGGACACCCATCATCTGCATGAGCGCGATCGAAGGAGGTCGCTCGGCACCGGGCGGCTGTTGTCGAGAGGGGGTCAGGACCTGGACCGGTTCACTTGTGGAATCGGACGGCACTGCCCTTAACCTCCTGGAGCGCGAGGATGGCGGCTGCTGCATCGGGGTCCACCATGCCCTGATACGGGATCGTGATCGTGACAGCCATTCCCGCGACCGGTTCGACCTTGACGAGGCCCGAGGGGATGACAGTCTTCCGGTCCCGGCGGAGCCGGACCTGCTCCTCGAGCAGCTGACGGACACCAGGCGATTCTTCGATATCGCGGGAGTCCCTCGGTTTCACGACTGCAGGAGGGATCGTACCGGTCGCTTCCTGGATCCTGATCATATCCTCGGCTGCCTCCTGAGCTGTTCTCGGAGGCTGCTCGACCTCTGACTTTTTGAGGATCCTCCCGCGCCGCCAGTCGTGCCAGCGGTCGATGATGGCTGCATTCCGGAGTGGGCCGATGATATGCTTCACGACTATGAGCGCCGCGACACAGGCGACTATCAGCAGGATCTGTACGATCGTGGTGAAATCCCAGGTTACTTCGATGAATGCCATGCTAGACACCTTTGGTTGTCGATGCGGACTGACCCGGCGCATCCAGGGTTTTCGAGATATTCCGAAGCGGTAGCGGGCACCAGGTCGGTGTCGGCTGTCGTGTCATTCGTTTGAGAGGGCGGGGACCCGGTTGACTTAGGTTCCGCATGAGCTCGCAGCACGATTGACGATACATCCAGACCCGGTACTGGATCCGATGTCTGCATTGCCGGCAGGTCATGATTCTTCCTCCAGTGGCACTCGTCGAGGACCGCGTTCGGCTTCGCGTGGAGATGCATCCTCCCAGGTCTCGAGAACCTCGTCGGGCACGCCGCACTTTTCGCAGATGTCGCCCGGTCGATGAGGGATGGCATACTGACACCGGAACCCCGCAGGAGCGATGCAATAGTCCAGGAGTTCGAACTCGCACCTATCGCCCGAGCTCATACATCCTCCAGTGGATGTGATGCCTCTAGGCCCCTGTGTTTCGAGTGGAGACTGGCGACCAGGACCCCCTTCGGTTTGTGGATGACGACGTGGCACGACCTGCAGACGGTGATGAGGTTGCCTGCATCGTCTGATCCGCCCTCTTCCCGAGTCTTCAGGTGGTGGAGGGTGAGGTCCTCGCCGGACCCGCAGACCTGGCAGGTATAGCGATCGCGGAGGAGGGCGTACTCGCGGACAGCCTGCCAGAGGATCCGCCCGGCTCGGGTGCGGTACTGGGTCATGCTCGAGCACGCTCCTTCCGACCGATCAGCCAGACCTGACGGGTACCGCTCCGGCTCCAGATCGAGATATCGAGTTCTGCAGATGTCTTTCGCAGTTCGCGGAGATATTGACCGATAGAGCCGGAACTGATACCGGTTGCATCTGCGAGGTCCGTCGATCGGTAATAGCGTCGGCTCGAAGAGGTCTGCTCGAGAAGGTACCCGAGGAGCGTCTGCCGGTCCTGCTCGTGTGAACAGCGTTCCTGCTTTGTTGTCGCGGTCATAACCGACCCTCCGCTTCAGTCCGTCCCTCGTGCGGTCTGCCGAGGAAGGTGATCGCAGCCGAGACGATCCGGGCACTCTCGTTTTGTCCGATACGGTCCAGGTCCTCGAGCAGGGAGGCATGGCCGTTCGGTCCTTTCGCGAGGAGTCGAGACTGTACGAGGGTGAGGGCCTGGTCCGCGATGAGGTCTGCAACGTGGTCGTTCGCATCGGGATCGTTGATCGCTCCGTAGAACTGCTGGATCTCGATCTTCGTGAGGACCTCGGGGACAGCGGTCCTGGTCGCGAGGAGGATCCGCTTCAGGTCCGCGAGCTCGCGGTCTCTCCGGAGAGACTGCTCGAGTGCGGCTGTCGAGGCCTCGGCGTCCTGGACGATGCGACGGCGCCGGGCCTGGTAGGAGTGGATCGCTTCGTCGATCTGGATGTAGTACTCCGACTCGGCAGCAGCCATCTGTTTAATTCTATCGAGCAGCTCAGGACGGATTTCTCCTTCGAATTGTTTGATTTCACGAATAAATATAGCGGCTAAATGAGTCCTAATCTCATTTGCGAGATTAATTCGAAGGGCGCGAGCGAGAAGGATATGGATCATCGGGACACGGATCACGAGCCGGCCATCGTTGATCATATCAGCATCCCCCCGGTGTTGTACAGCTTTTTTGTACAGCTTTTCTGTACAACATCACCAGACTCTAGAGAGAGAGAGAAAGCTGTACATGTACAGCTTTTATTATTATTATACGCTCGCGGCAAGCTGTACGGAAAAGCTGTACAGAAAAGCTGTACATTTTTGACAAAAGTATCAAAAAATGGCCGCTGCACTCTCCTCATGTCCTCACCCCGTACGATCCTAGTGCCATCTGCATCGGACGGTTCATATAGAACCGACACATCGCCAGCCCTTTCGAGACCATCCGAACGCGTCGTATCGTTAGATCGGGATCACTAGGACAAATGAACCGAAAACCGATCCAATTGTGGATTTTTTTATGGCTGCAGAACATCGCCGGTCTCGGGTCCACCACCTTCCCCCGGTGGTCCCGGACCGGTTCGAGGCTCTGATGGATGCAGCTCGGGCAGCAGGGCGGCAATCAGCACCCCTCCCGCTGCCGTCGAATCTCGAGCGCGCTCAAAAATGCAGCCTGCTGGATAGTCTCGATCTCGTACAGGTACTCCCAGCAGACCCGAGTCTGCCGGTCCTCGCGGTCCTTCTCCTCGCGGCTCATTTTCATGCAGGTATCGACGTACCGGCGTGTTCTCGGTATGAGTTCATCGAGCTTCACTCAGGTCGCCCCCTGCGAATAGAAGTCGAGTGAATGAGATTTCTCGCTCGAATCGAACCGTTTTTTTTTCATGACAGAGGACACCGGTTTAATCTCCGGTCGGTGGATCACCGCTTCGACCCGGCGGCCCTGCGATCGCAGCGCGTCGAGCTTCTCGGAGATCTCAGCTTCCGAGACCCAGGACTCGATCACCATATACCGCAGGACACTTCCAGAACCCCCTCCTTTCAGCTGGTCCAGGTCCACGATATCGTACATCACGCTCTCGCCCCTACGAGCACGCCGTTCCGCACGACGCGATATTTCAGGTCGAAATTCATTTTGTGCTCCTCGTAGTACCGTCGCTTCTTCGCGGCGATTTCCTCCTGGTGCTCCTCTCGGTACCGTCGCTGCTTCGCGGCGATTTCCTCCTTGTGCTCCTCTCGGTACCGTCGCTTCTTCGCGGCGATTTCCTCCTGGTGCTCCTCGTAGTACCGTCGCTGCTTCGCGGCGATTTCCTCCTGGTGCTCCTCTCGGTACCGTCGCTT
>Ga0265297_10008076_pt1 | contig 14219 bp, 20 predicted proteins | sample Munlanlwell13791_FD_192502 | JGI IMG/M metagenome (GOLD analysis project Ga0265297, IMG submission 192502) | Leachate microbial communities from a municipal landfill in Southern Ontario, Canada - Leachate well 137-91 | ecosystem: Engineered > Solid waste > Landfill > Unclassified | place... | reverse complement strand
GAACCTTCATATGCATTTTTTTTGTAAGCAAAGATTCCAAATTCTCTGGCTTCTCAACTAAAACTCTAATCGTCCTTTCATCTACAGCAATAACATTTTCCACACCTTTCTCTCTAAGAATTTTACTTAACGCAATACACGATGCTTCACCAGACGCAATTATTTTGATAGTATTCCCTCTCGCATAAAATAAATTATTCGCAGAATTTTTTACTTCTTCAGTAATCTTTGCAACTTCATTATCATCAATTCCAATATCTAAAGGCATTTCAATAATTTTTTCATCAAGAAGTTCTTTAATTTTCAAAGCTTCGAGCATAAATCTTTTTATTGTTAAAGGTTTATCAATAATCTCTTTTTTTACTTCCTGCGTTATCAAAAATTTCCCATTAAATATCTTTTTCAGTCCACGAAATTCTTCAAGCAATCCATTCATCGCAAAATTAATTATTGTTCCAGCGTCGAATATAATTGCTTTTTTAAAATTCATGAAAACATCTCCATTGCAAGTTTTACTCTTTTTTTAACATCAACCGTTTTATTTTGAGCTATCTCGGAAATTTCTGGTTTTTGTCCAGCATAACTTGCAAGTTCAAATAAAGTAATTCCCAACAAGCCAGCAGTTTGCTCCATAGAAATCCCGTGTTCATAAATTTTAGAAGCTTTATTTATCTGAGCTTTTCTAAAAACATCTTGAATATATTCTTTTAACTTCCCAGAAATTTTTTCTATTTTTTCTCTTATAAGTTCTAAATTTTTTCTAACAGAATCATCATCATTTTTCTTCAATGCAAAAATTATATTATCAATTACTTTAATATAAGTTCCATAAAAATTATTCCAACCAGGAAGTTTTTTGTAATTTTCTCTATCTAAAATTTTACTTAAAGAATAAACTATAACTGCGACAGCAATATTATCTGGGTCCTGCGTAAGCGAAGCAGTATTATTCGTTTGATTACTCAACCTCTTTATCTTCGCAGAATCTCCCTTCTTTATTGCTTCTTTTGTCTCCTCAAAAATCCGCAATATATTCTCTTTTTCTTGCATAAATAAAACAAGAAATTATTATTAATAAATGTTAAGTTTTTATATCTCTTTTATTTTAACAGATTATGAAATATATTATCTTAGATACAAATTTTATTTTGTCGTGCGTAAGAAAAAAAATTGATTTTTTTAATGAAATAAAATTTTTAGGATTGAAAATAATTATTCCTATTCAAGTAATTAAAGAATTAGAAAACCTCACTTCAAAAGGAAAAGCAAAATTCCGCGACGAAGCAAAATTATCTCTCGCACTTTTGAAAAAAAATTCATTTGAAAAAGTTGATTTAAAGATAAAAAACGTCGACAACGGAATTGTAAAATTTGCAAAAGAGCACGAAGATTACATAATTGCAACATTAGATAAAGAAATTCAGAAAAAAATAAAGAATAACAAACTGATTATAAGAGGAGAAAAAAAATTAGAAATTATTTAGTCGTTCGTTTTAATTTCTCCGAGATAAATATAATCCACGTCTTTTAGTGTTCGATAACCATTTGTTGTTACATTATCAATAAAGTCATATTCTCTTATTGTTGGAATAGAAATTTTATCTCCTTTATTAAATAATTTTGAGATTATACTTGAGGATAAGTTATCTTTATTTTTTACTTCTAACAAATATTCCTTTGTGTCATTTTTGAATTTCAAGATATAAGTCCCGTTTAATAATTCCGCTTCGATAATCTCTCCGTTAGTTCTACTTTTATTAGCAAGGTCTTCTTCCTCTGAAAAAATATTTGTGCTCCCTAAATATTTTTGTGATGGACGAGTTGAACCTTGTGTTGTGTAACCATTTGGTAAATTTATTTCTTCAATCCTATTCTTTCCAACACATCCAGAAAATAATAAACTTCCTGTTAAAATTCCTACAAGTCCAATTTTTTTCAATTTATTCATATTTCTTTATATTTTGTTTATTTAAAAAAATATATTTCTTTCAATATATATTTAATGAATGTAACGATAAGGTTTTTAAACCAATTTTTGCTATAATTTTTAGAATGTTTTATTTAATTGAAGTTGAAGATTATATAAGAGTAGAACCTAAATTATTTGGATTGCCTACTATGGAATCTGTCGAGCAACAATTGAAAGAAACTTACTCAGATTTTTATGACAGAGAAATTGGAAAAGTTATTGCGATTATCGACGTGCTTGAAGTCGGCGAAGGTGTTATAATTCCAGGAGACGGAGCAACTTATTACCGTTCAAGATTCAAACTTCTTGTATGGAAACCTGAACTTCAAGAATTAGTTTACGGAACAATTGCAGAAATAACAAACTTCGGTGCATTCATAGATTTAGGAGTTATGAAAGGAATGATTCACATTTCACAAACAATGGACGACTTCGTAAGTTTCAGTAAATCAAACGCTTTATTAGGAAAAGCCTCAAAGCGAAATTTAAAACAAGGCGACTTATGTTTAGCAAGAATCGTCGCAATCTCTCACAAGGGCGGAGAATTAAAAATAGGATTAACAATGAGACAACCAGGGTTAGGAAAATTAGAATGGATTAAAGAAGACGAGATGAAAAAACAAAAAGCTACTCAAAAAGCATTAAAAGACGAAGAGAAAGTAGCAAAGGGAGGCAAGAAGAAAAAATAAAATGGTAAAACAAAAAGCTTGCAAAATCTGTAATACAATTTATGAAGACGACAAATGTCCCAAATGCGGTTCAAAAGAATCAACTGATAATTTTAAAGGAAGAATAGTCGTTCTAAATCCAGAACAATCTGAAATTGCTTCAAAATTAAATCTAAAAAGTAAAGGAAACTTTGCAATTAAAACAAGATAATGGAAGAAATTCAAGTAATTAATGAAAAATCAAACCCTTTATTTAATAGAAAGGAAATTAAATTACTAGTTTCTGCTGAAGCAACCCCAAAGACAAAAGAAGCAGAAGAACTCGTCGCTAAACAGTTCTCTTCAAATTCAGAAAATATAAAGATAAAAAAAATTAGTGGAAACTACGGTGTAAAAAAATTCACAATCACAGCGAATATTTATGATTCTAAAGAATTAAAAGATAAAACTGAAATTAAACCAAGTAAAGAGAAAAAAGCTAAATCTTAATTAAAATGGCTAAAAAGAAATCAATCAAAAAAGGCAAGAAACCACACAAGAATAATCCGACGAGTAAGAAGTATTCAAAATACAAAATTGAAGGTGATAAAATAACTCACGAAAAATTCTGTCCAAGATGCGGACCAGGAGTTTTCTTAATGAATTCTAAAGGAAGATTGTATTGTGGGAAATGTCATTACTCTGAATTCGAGAGTAAGAAAGTCGAAGAAGCAAAGAAATAATTTTAAATTAATAATCGTGCCAAAATTTAGATTGGATTTTATTAATTCTTGAAGAATTGAGGAATATAAACCCTGGGAGATTCTTCAAGTTGATCAAAAAGATAACCTGAAGCCTCTCCTGGGGAAAAAGAGGTGATATTAGATTGAGTATCAAGTCCTATATAAACCTTTCTGTTTTGTTACTTTTAGAAAATGACAACCATTAGTAAACATAAAGTAGTAAATAATATTTTCAAAAACAAATATTTTAGGCACTACTTTAAACAATAATTAGGCACTACCTACACACCTACATTATATTTATAAAATTCAGTTTCTTAATTTAATTATGGAAATAGAGGAGAACCAAGGAAAAAAAGAAGAAATTCTAAAAACTAGTGTTGGACAAGATCAAATTCACGATTTATTATTCAACCGCGAAATCGGATGGCAAGATATTATTTACGATTTAATTAATACAGAACAATTAGACCCTTGGAACATTGATATTATTATCCTGTCTGACAAATATTTAGAAAAAATTAAAGAAATTGAAGAAGAAGATTTCTTTGTCTCAAGCAAAGTTCTACTCGCTGCCTCACTACTTTTAAGAATAAAATCCGAAATTTTATTGAATCGTTATATAAAAAGTATAGATGAAATTTTATTCGGAAAAAAAGAACAAATCAAAACACAAATTGAAAGAATAGAATTAAACGAAGACATTCCAGAATTAATTCCCCGAAGCCCGATGCCTAGATTTAGAAAAGTTAGTCTAAAAGAATTAATGGAATCCTTAAATAAAGCAATCCTTACAGAAAACAGAAGAATAAAAAAAGAAATAGTTTCCAAAAATACTTTGAGAGAAAGTTCATTTTCTCTTCCAAAAAGAAAATTTAGTATTAAAGATAAAATAAAGGAAATTTACAAAAATTTATCTGACTGGTTCAAAGAGAAAAAAGAAGACAAAATAACTTTTGAGAACTTTGCAAAAAATAAAGAAGAAAAAATAATCTCGTTCCTCCCCCTACTTTATTTGGAAGACCAGAAAAAAATTTGGTTAGACCAGAAAAATCCATTTGATGAAATTAACATCTGGTTAAGAGAAGTTTTCTTTGAAAAAAATGAAGACCCTTTTGCAGAATTAAGAAAAGAAGCAGAAGAATTTGATAAAAATTTTAAAGAAGAATCATCCGAGATTTCTGAGGAAATAACCGACGACGAAAGCTAAAATTGCGGCAGTTCCGCCAATTAAAAAAGTTTGAATTGCGGATTTTATTTTTGATTTTTTTGTAACGTTTCCTTTAATTGCTCCAATAATTAACATAGCAATCCCCGTTAGAAAAATAGAATATGTAAATTGCATTCTAATTAAATAATCATTTTTTGTAATTGCTGCAATCACAAATGAAATTAAAGGAATAATTCCGATGATAATAAATGAAAAAAATGTTGCAACAGCAGTTTGTGATGCATTCGCTTTACATTTTAAAATATCATTTCTTGATTTAGTAGATAAATAATTTGAAACCGCCATAGAAAATCCATCAGCGATCAAGTTTGCAAATCCTAAAATTAAAACAATCGACGAAGACAAAGATGCTCCAATCACTCCCGAAACAACAGCAAAAGTTGTAATCGCTCCATCTGTCCCCCCATAAACAAACTCAGGAAGAAAATGGTTTCTCCTCTTTTTCATAATTATTTTAAATAAAAAATCTATTTAAACTTATTCAATTATATTGTTAAATGAAATTAGGGATTTTATTTTCTGGAGGAAAAGATTCAGTTTATTCTGCATATCTTGCAAAAAAATCAGGACACGAACTAACTTGCTTGATTTCTATATTTTCAGAAAATAAAGATTCTTACATGTTTCACACACCGTCGATTTCAAAGACAGAAAAGCAAGCAGAATCAATGAAAATTCCAATAATAGTTCAGAAAACAAAAGGAGAAAAAGAAAAGGAATTAAAAGATTTAGAAAAGGCAATCAAGATTGCAATTAAAAAATACAAAATTGAAGGAATTGTAACTGGTGCAATCCAATCTGTTTATCAAAGTTCACGAATACAAAAAATTTGTAACAAATTAAAAATTGAATGTTTTAATCCTTTATGGCAAATTAATGAAGAAGAATATTTAGATGACTTATTAAAAAATAAATTTGAAATTATAATCACAGGAGTTTTTGCTTATCCTCTTGACGAAAAATGGTTGGGTAAACAAATCGATAAAAAGTTTGTTAAAGAGATAAAAGAACTAAATAAAAAATATAAAATTTCTATGATTGGGGAAGGTGGAGAATTTGAAACTTTTGTCGTCGATTGTCCGCTTTTTTCTAAAAAATTAAAAATAAAATCCTTTCAAGATATTAAAGAAGGCGAAAATTCTTTCAGAAGAGAAATAGAAATTCAATAACTTCAAATGAAATTGAACTCTTCGTATTGTTTATAAAATATATATTCTTGTATATACAATGGACGAAAATAAATTCATGTTAGTTTCAATAGAAGACGAAACATCAAAATCCGTCGCAGAAGTTCTTGGAAGTAAGACATGTAAAAAAATAATTAATTATCTCTCTGAGAAAGAAGCGAGTCAAAAAGATTTATCCGACGCCTTAGAAATCCCAATGAATACCTTGGATTACAACATAAAAAAACTTTTAGAATCTGGATTTATACAAAAAAAGAAAAACTTTTTCTGGAGCAAAAAAGGAAAAAAAATTATTATATATGGACTTTCAAATAAATCAATTATAATCTCCCCAAAAAAATCAACAGGTGAAAAAATAAAATCAATCCTTCCAGCAATTATTTTAACTGCAGTTGGAACATTTGCCGTCGGAGTTTTTGAAAAAATAAATATTATCTCTAGAAATTTACAAACATCTCCTCAATCAATTAGTGATTCTGATTTTGGATTTGAAGTTGTTTCAAAAGTTTCAGAAGTTCCAACAATGATCACTCCACAAGCATTTCCTTTATGGGGCTGGTTTCTGTTAGGTTCAATAATCTCAATTTTAATAATTGCAATAATAAACTGGAGAAAATTATAATGAAAAAAATAAAATTTATAGAAATGAAAGGAGGTTTACAAAATGAAAAAAGAAAATAACGCAATTGTGATAACATCTATAATTGCAGGAGTAGTTTTACTGATTGCTCTTTCAGCAATGTTTGTATTTTCAGAATCAACTTCAAAAGATGTAGTTACAGTTAATGGAATGTCGACGATAAAAGCAACACCTGACTTAATTGGAGTTTATTACACAATTGAAACAAAAGGTGCAACAAGTGCTGAAGCAAGTTCTGCAAACACAGTAATTTTAACAAGTTTAAAGAATACATTAACTGCACAAGGTTTTTCTGAAGAAGATTTGAAAACAGAAAGTTTCAATGTTTACCCAAATACTTATTGGGAAAATGGAAAACAAAAACAAGATGGATATATTGCATATCACTCTTTAAAAATAGAACTTCCAATTGAAGAAATTGATAAATTAACTTCTGTTATCGACGCTGGTGTTAACGCTGGTGCAGGAATTAGTTACATTAATTTTGAACTAACTCCAGAATCTCAGAATGAATACAAAGCACAAGCATTAGAATTAGCTGCTAAAGATGCACAAATAAAAGCTGATGCTGTCGCATCTGGATTTGGGAAAAGAGCAGGAAGATTGGTTTCTGTTCAGGTAAGTGAATTTGGATATTATCCTTGGAATGTGTATTCATCTCGTGGAGGAGTTTCTGCCCAGGAAGCAGACCTTGCAAAAGACGCAGCAGTAAGCATAAGTCCGAGTGAAGAAGAAATTTCTGCAAGTGTTTCTGCAACATTCAAACTTCAATAAATTTTTATATTATTTTTTCTTTCTTTTTTTATGATTTTATTAATCTCAACCTGTCGGGAGACTCTTCACAATTTAGAATTTGTAAAACCAATTGAAAATATATTAAATGAAAATAAAATAAAATATTCTACAAAACATTATTCTAAAATTTCTGAAACTGATTTAAAAAAAGCAGATAAAATAATAATCTGTGGAACTGGTTTAAAAGATTTTCAATTAATGAATAATTTAAATAAATTTGATTGGATAAAAAATTTTGAAAAACCAATTTTAGGAATCTGTGCCGGAATGCAGATTACCTCTTTAATGTTTGGTTCAAAATTTAAGAAAAAAACAGAAATAGGATTTTATGAAGAGAATTTTACAAAAGAATTTTTATCTTTGAAAGGAGAGAATAAAGTTTATCTCTTGCATAATTATTATGTTACATTACCAAAGGAATTTGAAGAATTTACTAAAAGCAAAATACCAAAAGCAATCAAGCACAAATCAAGGGAAATTTACGGAGTTTTATTTCATCCAGAAGTCAGGAACAAAATTTTAATAGAAGAGTTTTGTGAAATTTAAGAAAACTTTAAAATCTTATTTTCTAATTATTTTCCATGTATTACCATATAATCTTAACAGAAGAATGCAATTCTAGATGTAGATATTGCTACGAAAAATCAGAATGCGAGTTTGGAAATAAGCTTGATAAAAAGTTTCATTTTGATTATTCTTCACCTTGTAAGTCAGATATTAATGTAAATGTTTTAAAAAAATTCATTAAGAAAGATAAATCTCCAAGAATAATTTTCTACGGCGGAGAACCTTTGATGAATATTGAAAAAATGATTGAAATAATGAAGCAACTTCCTGATGTAAAATATTTCTTGCAAACAAACGGAAAACTTTTGAACAAATTTCCAAAAGAATTTATGAACAGATTTTCAAGAATTTTAGTTTCTATCGACGGAGATAAAGAAAGAACTGACTTCAACAGGGGAAAAGGAACCTACGATTTAGTTATGAAAAATATTGAATTAATCAAGAAAAACGCTTTCAGAGGAGAAATAATCGCGCGAATGACAATAAGTTTTTCAGACGAATTTACAGATTTATATAAACAAGTTCTTCATCTTTTAAATTCAGGATTCAAATCAATTCACTGGCAGTTAGATATGGGATTTTACGAATCAGATTACAATAAAGAAAAAGTCGCGAAATTTTTAAAAGGTTACAACAGAGAAATTTCAAAACTTTTAGATTTCTGGGTTTCTGAAATACGAAGAGGGAAAGTTTGGAGAATTTATCCTTTTCTCGGATTATTTGACTCGCTTTATCACAACACAAAAACAAAATTAAGATGTGGTTCAGGTTACGCGAATTATACAATAATGACAAACGGAAAAATCACAGCGTGCCCGATTACAGGCGGAATTGAAGAATTTGACATAGGAAATATCGCAGAAAGCAACCCAAACGAGCTAAGAGAAATAAAAATCATAGAACCCTGTTTATCTTGCAAATACCGCGATTTATGTGGCGGACGATGTTTATATTCAAATTACACAAAACTCTGGCCAGAAGAAGGACAAGAACAAATCTGTGATTCTATAAAATATTTAATTGACGAAATGAAAAAAAGATTTCCAGAAATAAAAAAATTAATCAACGACAAAAAAGTAAAAGAAGATTGGTTTGAATATGAAAAATATTTTGGGCCTGAGATTATTCCTTAAAGGAAAGTTTTTAGAAATATTTTTTTATAGTAGGATTATTCAGATTAATAGAATAATCTCCATGGATATCCGACCCAATATACAACTCAGTAGATTTAATACTTAAATTTAAAGAATCTAATTTAATTTGACTTTTCACTATGGCATTTATGTACATTATTAACTCCCCCGACTTACTCCAAGTTAAAACAATAAAAAACTTTTCTCCGTCTAAAAATTCATTAATATCTGTTTTCAATGTATGTTCTATAAAATTATCCTCAACAATTCTCCAATTTAAAAAACCATATTCATCCACGAAAATAGACATACGATTTCTCACTAGACTATCTCCAATATCAAAAATATAACCTCTTTCATAATTTGTTTTTGGCTTAGTTAAGGTTAACCAATAAGTTATAGAACCGTCGGGAGTAATAGTTATGTTATCTTTTGTATTGTAAATAGGTATTTCTCCATTTAAAATTTTTTGACTAATTTGAAATGATAATTTTTCATTAATTTCATTTATCTTTCCGTCAGTTTGAGCAGATAAGGAAAAAGTAACTGCACAGATGATTAGTGTAAAAAATAAAGATACTATAAAAGGATAAAAAATATTTTTTTCTTTTCCCCAAGTGGTCTTAAATTTAATTATAAAAAAACAAATAATAAATAGAATACTAAAAAAAATAATAGAGAAAAATAAATTTTCAAAACCCATTCTATATCCTCAATTCCCTTTCTTTCCCACTTTCCATATCTTTAATTTTAAACTTTTTCTTTTTAACTTCTTTTTCTCCGACGAAGATTACTTTATTTATTTTGTAAGCATTTGCATAATCCAACGCTTTGCTCGGCTTTCCGTAAAACATCACGACATTATTTCCTTTCTCCCGAAGTTTCTGTGCTAATTTAATTGCTTCCTTATCTTCATTTATTGATAAAACTAAAATTTTCTCTTTCACTCTTTCAACTTCAGCAAGAATTTTCAATCTATCCAAACCAAACGAAATCCCAACACACTGATTATTTTCAAAAAGATAACTTCCGCCACCGCAAATTGTTTCTTTCATTTCTTTTGTCTTAATCTCCCACACATTCCCATTATAATAACTCAAACCACGAACCAGCGACGGCAGAAAATTCATTTTAACACCATAATAATCACAAAATTTTCTCAACTCTTTAATTTCAGAATAAGAATCATACTTCTCAAAAAAACTCTCTGGCTTTTTTAAAATCTCTAAAATATTCTCTGCATTAAGTTTCTTCAAATTTTTCCTAACTTCTTCAATATCTAATTTATCAAGTTTATCTATCTCACGAAGAATTTTCTCCTTGTCGCCTTTAATTTTCTCTTTGTCAAGGATTTCATTAAGTAATCTTCTATTACCAACATAAATTTCATTCTGAATTTTTAATTTATCCAGTGCCTCTTTTGCAATCGCCAACATTTCAGCACCGTCTTTAACAGAACTCCCAACAATATCAACATCACATTGAGTAAACTGTCTAAATCTCTTTGGGTTCGCCGGCTCGTCGCGAAAAACTTCACCAATCTGATATCTTTTATAAGGCAATTTTATATTCTTCGCAATTCTTTTCAACTGAAAAGTAAACTCATATCTCAACGCAAGTTTTCTTTTTCCTTTATCTTTCAATTTGTAAATATCACTAACCGCCTCATCGTCATTATTTTTTCCTCTAACAAAATCCTCATACTCAATTATCGGAGTTTCAGCAAGTTCAAACCCATATTTCTCAAATATCGTCGCCAAAATTCCTTTTATCGCCTGTCTCTTCTCAGCATTTTCCCCAATATAATCCTTAAATCCTTTAACTGTTTCTATGTTCATTTTAAACTCCTAACTAAGTTATCAACTCTTTTCTTAATTTCAAGTGTTGTCCGCTTAATATTCTTTTTGTTTTGCAATTGTTCGTCTTTAATTTTCCAAATAAAAACTTTATCCTGAATATACATCATTTGATAATCAAAAACTCTTCGCGGAATATCATTAGCGACGACAATTATTTTATCAGAATTTTCCAAATCTTGTTTTGTCAAAGGAACAGGTTTTCTATTATCAATGTCAACTCCAAGAAGCTGTTTAGGGATTTCTCTTTGCTCTTTATCAGAATGTCCACCCATAACAATTCCCCGACTAATAACTTCAATTTTTTTATTACAATTTATTTTTTTAAAATATTCCTCAGCAATCCTGCTTCTAAAAACATTGTGTTTACAAATAAATAATATTTTCATTTTTCCTCTTTTAATTTTATTTCCACCTAGTTTGTTTTAAGGGAGTTTCATTTAGTTTTTTTCCTAATCTATCTTTTAAGTTGTACATATCTTCTTCATTTGTCCAGATAAAAAACCAATTCTTATTTTCTTTACATAATTTTTTGTAAGCTTTAATTTTTTCTTCTTTTTTTCCGTTGTATTCATCTCCATCTCCACCAAAATGTTCAATTATAATAATTTTTTCTTCTTTTTCAATTATAAAATCAGGACGATATTCTTTTCCTTCTAAATTTATCATATCCTCATATCTCGGACGCAATCCATTTGCTTCAAAAAAATATAATAAAAGTAATTCAGATTTTGATTTGACTTTTTGTCCGTTAAAATAAAACTTACCTTCAAACTTTTCTCTAAAATCTACCTCCTTTTTCTTTTTTACATAATTTATTTGTTTAAGCTTTTTCTCTTCTTCCTGTTTTTCTTTCCAATGTTTCTTACATAAGTTATGTCCTTCTGGAACTTCTAATCCACAAACTTCACAGGTGGGTTTTTGTTTTTCTTTTTCGTTACATTCAAAACACAATTCAAACCAAGGAAGTTTTGGTTTTCCACATTTTGGACAAATTATTTTTGACATTTTTCAAAAGGGCGAAAGGAGGGAGTCGAACCCTCGTCTTACGGACCACAACCGCACATTCTACCGTTGAACTACAATCGCCATATAATGTTTAATAAAAAAAGGTATAAAAACATTATCTTCTACCTAATTTTATGAAAACAAAATATGAATTACTCGCACCAGCAGGAGATTTCTCTATGTTATCCGCAGCAGTCAACGCAGGAGCAAACGCAGTTTATTTTGGATTAAAAGAATTCTCAATGCGAGCAACAGCAAAAAACTTCACAATCGCAGATTTAGAAAAAATAGAAGAGATATGCAAACCAAAAAATGTCAAGAGATACCTAACTTTAAACACAATAATCTACAATAAAGAATTAAAAAAATTAGAAACAACAATAAAAAAAGTAAAAGGAAAAATCGACGCTGTAATTTGCTGGGACTTAGCCGTAATAAACTTATGTAAAAAATACAAAATACCTTTTTTAATTTCAACACAAGCATCTGTTTCAAATATTGAATCAGCAAAATTCTTCAAATCATTAGGAGCAAAAAGAATTGTTCTAGCAAGGGAATTAAACTTAAAACAAATAAAAGAAATCTCAAAAATAATTGACATAGAATGTTTTTGTCACGGAGCAATGTGCGTCGCAGTTTCAGGAAGGTGTTTTACTTCACAATTTTTATTTAACAAATCAGCAAACAGAGGACAATGTTTGCATCCGTGCAGAAGAAGTTACTCTGTAAAAGACGACGAAGGCAATGAACTAAAATTAGAAAATTCAAGAATTCTCTCTGCAAAAGATTTATGCACTTTACCTTTCATAGAAAAAATGAAAAAATCAGGAATAAAATCTTTCAAAATCGAAGGGCGAAACAGAGACGCAAGATATGTTGACGCAGTTGTTAGAATTTACAGAAAAGCATTAGACAAAAAATTATCAAAAAAAGAAATCGAAGAAGGATTAAAAGAACTAGAAAAAATTTACAACAAAGGTTACTCTTCAGGATTTTATCTTAAAATGCCCACACCAGATGATTTCGCAAAAACAGAACATAACGCTTCAAGAGAGAAAAAACATTTTGTAGGAAAAGTTACACATTATTTTGATAAAGCAGGAGTTGCAGCAATAAAATTAGTTTCTGAATTAAAAGTAGGTGACAAAATCTCTGTAATTGGAAATACAACAGGAATTGTAAATTCTGAAATAAATTCTATTGAACTAAAAAATTCTAAAATAGAGAAAGGAAAAAAAGGCGACGAAATAGGAATTAAAATCCAAAAAGTTAGAAAGAACGACGAAGTTTATTTAATTAAAAAGAATAGTTAAATAAAAATTATTTTATTAAAAAAAATTAAAATTCAAATCTTGAAACTTGTGTACATAATTGTTCTTTTCCAGCGTCATCTAAAAAGTAAGGAGTAACTTCTACTAAATTAACTTCATTTGCATTTGAAACTCCTGAATCTAAATTTGTGAATGTTCTTCCTTCTAATTGAACAATATTTCCTTCACGATTAATTAAAGCACCATATTCATCATTTAATGTATCTGCAAATTTAATCTTAACACCACCAAGTTCTTCTTGTTCTGTTCCACTTCTTGAAACAGTTACATTACAAATTTTATTCGTAGTTCCATCAATACAAGATGCTCTATCTATTTCAATCATAACATTAACACATTTTATACTAGCTTCAACATTAGAAGTCCCGCCTTGAATTAAATTAGAAACAACACCCCAGACAATTCCAACAGCAACTAAAGATAATCCAACAATTATTAATGTTACAACAATTGCTGATAACCCCTTTTTATTTTTGTTCATAGGGTGTATAATTTTTTTATCTTTAAAAACATTTCTATTTTTCAAAGTTACTCAACGTTTGAAAAAATTCTTTGCTATCCATTACCTTATCAACTTCTGTTATCCCTCGCTGTTCAGCAAATTTTGCAAATGCTTCTGGTTTAAAATTTCTTTTCTTAAACGATGCAATTGTCGGCAATTTCTCGTCGTCAAATCCCTCAAATTTCCCTTCTGCAATCGCTGCAGTAATTTTTCTCTTCGACAAAATTAAATCTTTAAACTTAATTCTTCCAATAAAAAAAGCAAAAGGATATTTTTTCTTGAAAACATCAAAAATCATTTTCTGTCTTTCTGCATTATCTCTATGATCTTTCCCTCTGATAACATGAGTCATTCCAAGTTCCATATCGTCGACAGCAACAGATAAATTCATCAACGGCCAAACTCTATATTTATTTCCTTGCAAAGGATGATTTTCTAAGTTAATTCTTGCAAGAGGAAAATCTCTCATCGCTGGATTTTTATTTTTCATATCTGACTTAAATCTTAAAACAGCTTCGCCCTGTTCAAAACCATTCTCATCAAGCATTTTTTCCCATCTTTCAAAATTTTCTTTAACACTTAATTTTCTACAAGGACAATCTTTTTTTTG
>Ga0265297_10008075_pt1 | contig 14221 bp, 8 predicted proteins | sample Munlanlwell13791_FD_192502 | JGI IMG/M metagenome (GOLD analysis project Ga0265297, IMG submission 192502) | Leachate microbial communities from a municipal landfill in Southern Ontario, Canada - Leachate well 137-91 | ecosystem: Engineered > Solid waste > Landfill > Unclassified | place... | reverse complement strand
TCCGTCTTCAGGTCGCGCCGCATCCACATCGGCATGGACGAGACGCACGACCTTGGGCGCGGGCGCTTCTACGACAGGCATGGCGACGAACGCCACTTCAACGTCTTCAACCGGCATCTAGGCAGGGTCGTCTCCATCTGCAAGACGAAGGGACTCTCCCCGATAATCTGGTCCGACATGTACTTCAGCATGGGTAGCAAAACCATGAACTACTACGATACGGCCGGCGTCATCCCGGGCGATGTCGTGAAGTCGATACCGCGCGAAGCCTCTCTCGTCTACTGGGACTACTACCATGCGGACAAGGCGTTCTACCTCGACTGGATCGAGCGCCACCGTCAGCTCGGCAAAGAGCCGCTGATGGGCTCCGGCGTCTGGACTTGGGGAAGGCTCTGGCATGACCGCGGCCTCACCGAGTCCAACGCCGCTCCTTGCGTCCAGGCCTGCCGCGAGGCCGGAGTCAAGGAGCTGTTCTTCACAATGTGGGGGGACGACGGGGCCTATTGCGATTTCGACTCGGCCCTCGCCGGACTCGCCTACGTCGCTGAACTCGGCTTCTCCGGGGCGGCCGGGAAGAGGACGCTTCCCGCGCGTTTCAAAGCCGTGTTCGGGGCCAGCTACCAGGACGCCATGCTTCCTTCGGGAATCTACGACGTTTCCAACTCGGTGGAGCCCCACTCCGACAAGCTTCCTCCCGACCTCATCTTTTGGGACGATCCCCTGCTGCTGCAATGCATCGGAGAGAACTGGCGGAAGAACCGCCACAGCCTCGACGGGATCGCGTCCCATTTCGCGTCCGTCGAACGCTCGCTGGCCGGAAAAGACCGCCTCACCGAAGCCGGAGACCTCCGCCTGGGAAGGCTCATTGCGTCCGTCCTTGCCATCAAAGCCTCGCTCCTACCCAAGCTTCTCGACGCCTATTCGCGCCAAGACCGCCAGGCCATGGACAAGCTTAGAAGGAATGGTCTGAAGCTCCTCCAGTCGAAGTCTCGCGCCTGCCTCGCGCGCTTCCGGGCGATGTGGCTCAGGCATAACAAGCCGTTTGGCCTGGAGTTCATCCAGGGCCGCTACGCCGCGTTGATCGAGAGGAACGCCGAGCTGGGGAGAACAATCGAGGCATTCATCTCGGGGCGCGCCGAGTCGATTCCAGAATTCGACGCCAACCTCAAAGGCTTAACAGAATTCGTCAACCTGTCGGGGAAACTCCGCCCCTCCTTGCCAATCCCCTTTCCATACGATTGAATGGTACGTGTGGTATTAAATGATGTGCAACTCAATAACCACAACAGAACGAAACCTTGCACTGACGTTCGCTTAATCAGCATAATCAGCTACAAACAAGAGAAATAAATGGATTCACCCAAAAGGGGTCATGGAAGCTCGTAATCCCTTGACAATACCAGCTATTACAGTATAGTACTTGTAGCATTAATCATGGGCCGCCGTTCTGGCGCCGAATGGCGAACGTACAGGATAACGTCTGGAACCCCCCTAAAAAAGCAAGCGAGATAGGCGTCAGCAGAGTGCGCAACCCGTTGCAAACGTCAAAGTCCATGCCCCAAGTTCCAACCCAAGGAGAGTAATTCATGAAATGCAACGTCCTGTTCCTTTTGGCCGGTTTAAACCTGGCCTCACTCGCGGCCTCGGCGGCGTTCATCGCCGACTGGGAATTAAACGACGCCACCACCGGCACCACACCCACGTCGGCGGCGGACAGCTCGGGCCACGGCCACACCTTGGCCGGCCCCGTAACGGGCACTGTTTTGGACAAGGGCATGTACTGGACATCCGGCCAGGGCGGCGGCAGCAACGGCGCCATGCACTATGCCGGCGGCGGCCATGACAGCCTCGACGGCTCAGGATATCTTAAGACCGACACAACCGTTGCCATGGGGGGCAGCGGCCGGATTGAGGCCAATATTTATTGGCTTGGCGGCGAAGGCACTTACAGCTATTACATCTACAGCGACAAGTATGACACGACCGACCGGCACCTTTTTTATGTAGACGGTGCCGGCAGCTTGGTCTTTAATGACCGTTACGGGGGATCGCATTCCGACATTTCCACTGTGGCCGGGGCCATACTGGCCAACCAGTGGACGCAAGTCAGCGTGACATGGGACGGGGCCACCCACACCGCCAACCTGTTCATCAATGGCACGCTGAAGGCCACCAATACGTCCTTTACCACGTATAATACTGATAACGTGGATCGGATGGCCGTGGGCGCCTATGCCTTCCAGGCCGGTGGCGCGTGGGGCAGTACGTTCAACGGCGACATCGACTATGTCAAGTTGTACGACACCATTCCCGAACCGGCGAGCCTGGCCTTGCTGGCGTTGGGCGGCACTCTGTTCCTGCGCCGGCGGCGCTGAACACTTCGTTCGTCAACCACTAGATTGGCACGGTTCCGGCCATGCCGTTGCCCGCATAACGGGCGGCGGACATGGCCGGTTTTGCAAGAACGTTCTTTTTACTTGGATTACTCACAATTGTAGCTCAGGGCTTGCAGCCCGGCGGAACGTCGCCACCGCGCTACAAGCGCTCGGCTACAGCAAGACCTCACCCTTTTCCCAAAAATAATCCGGGCTGGTGGCCTGAAATCAACAACTCCTCAGTTTTACAGGAAAGCGTATGCGTGAACCGCTAAAGATCCCCGTCATCCTCGACACCGACATTGGCGACGACATCGACGACTTGTGGGCCTTGGTCATGCTCCTGCGCAGTCCCCAGGCCGACGTCAGGCTGGTCACCACCACCTTCGGCAGGCAGGAGTACCGGGGCAAACTGCTGGCCCGCCTGTTGACGGCGGCCGGCCGGGCGGATATTCCGATCGGCCTGGGCGCCGGCGATCAACAGGGCGACGGCAGGCAGCGGGATTACGTCACGGACTACGACCTCAAGCGTTACACGGGCAAGGTCCACGGTGACGGCGTCCAGGCCCTCATTGACACCATCCATGCCTCGCCCAAGCCGGTCACGGTCATTGGCATCGGGCCCCTGCACACGGTGGGAGCAGCCATCCAGCGAGACCCGGCCATTGCGGGCAAGGCCCATTTCGTCGGCATGCTGGGCAGCGTCCGCAAGGGCTACGACGGCGGGCCCGAGGTCGTGGCCGAGTGGAACGTCAAGATGGCCATCACGCTCTGCCAGGCCGTCCTGTCCGCCCCGTGGAAGAGCATCGCGCTCACCCCCCTGGACACCTGCGGCACCATCCGCCTAAAGGGCACCCGTTTTGCCGCCCTCCGTGACAGCAAGGATCCGCTGACGGCGATCTTGATCGACAACTACCGCATGTGGGCCGGGAAACAACGCGCGGAGGAACTTACGGAGAGCAGCATCCTGTTTGACACGGTGGCGGTATACCTGGCGCTGTACGACCGGGCACTGGCGATGATGGAGGAGCTCAAGATCCGCGTCACCGACGACGGCTTTACCCGCCCTGACGAAGCCGGCAGGATGATGTCCGTGGCCACCGACTGGCGGGATCTCAACGGCTACTACGACTTGCTGGTCAAGGTATTAGACGGAAAGTAACAATCGGATGAAAACAATCACCATTGACGCCCAGCGGCCGGGAACGCGCATCGAACCGTTCTGGAACCGCGTTATCTGCTCCGATCGCACGGGGCTGAGCATGCGCCAGGATGTGCGCGAACAGATTGCCTTGGCGGTCAAGGGGTGCGGTTTCCGTAACCTGCGCCAGCACGGCATGTTCCACGACGACATGTTTGTCTGGCAGGCCAAAGACAAACCCTGTCATTTCTCCTACCTTGACTACGTTTATGATTTTTACCTGTCGCTGGGGTTGCGTCCGTTTGTTGAGCTCGGTTTTTCTCCGGCCGGGCTGGCCTCCAATGACAATACCGTTTTCGCCGCGCGTTGTCATGGCTGTCCGCCGAGCGACATCCAAGAGTGGCAAAGGCTTGTCCGCGCAACCATCCGGCATCTGCAAGACCGCTACGGCGTCGAGGAAACCAGGACTTGGTATTACGAAGTCTGGAACGAACCCAATATTCCCTGCTTTTTCAAGGCGCCGCAGGAACAGTATTTCGACCTCTATCGCGCCACGGTGGAAACCGTCAAAAGCGTCGATTCCCGTTTGCGGATCGGGGGGCCCGCCACGTCGAATTTTTCCCCGGATGAGAAGGGCGTTTTTCAGCCGCCCTGGGTGCATGCCTTTCTTGACTATTGCCAGAAGCATCAGGTGCCCGTCGATTTTGTCTCATCGCACCCCTATCCGACGAATTTTCCCTTTATGCCCGAACTCAACGACTATGGTCCCGAAGGCCGGGAAGCCGATGCCACCCCGGTCGATCTTGTCCATCTTCGTGAAATCGTGCGTGCCAGCGCGTTTCCGAAGGCCGAGATTCATTGCAACGAATGGTCATCGGCGCCGGGATGGCCCATGCACGTGCATGATCATCCCTTCGCCGGGACGTTTATCCTCGACAACAATCTCAAGTCCATCGGCCTGGTCGATTCGCTGGCGCACTGGGCGCTTTCCGATATTTCAGAAGAGGCCGCGCCGGCGGACACGGGCGAATTCAAGGGTGGTTGGGGGATTTTGACACAGAACGGCATCAAAAAACCATCCTATCATGCCTACGCCTTCCTGAACCGCCTGACCGGGACGATGTTACATAACAGTGACGGCATGGCGGTCTGTCACTGCGGCAAAACCTGGCGGGTCTTGCTCTATAACCACCACCATTATGCAACCCCAAAAGCGACCTGGGCCACAATGGCGGAAGCCGAGCAGATGATCGGCCCCGGTCAAACGCGTGAGTTTGCCCTGACCTTGCACAACCTGCCGGAAAGCGTGCGCGTGCGCCGGTCGCTGGTCGATCGCGATCATGGCTGGGCGCGACCCGCATGGGTGGAGATGGGGTCTCCCGCCTATCCGAACCAAAAGCAATGCCAAGCCCTGCGCGATGCCCAGGAGCCGGAAATCCGGGAACAAGTAATCCAGGGGCGCAACCCGTTGGAACTGCGCGAAACGTTGCGGCCGCTGGGCATGATGCTGATTGAAATTGAGGAGGCATAAAAATGCCGACTCGGCGAAACTCTTGCGGGGCCCCGGCCGTTGCGGCTGCGGCCCCTGTAGTCGCCCCACCAAAGCGTGGGGCGGCGGCCGCCACGGGGGATTGGAGTGTCACCTTGGAGGAAGCCGCCGCCCAGGTCAATCCCCATATCCGCTGCGACAGCGACGCGCTGGCGCGTTTCGCCGCCCGGATTTACCAACAATGCGTATTGGGGAAGATTCGCCCCCCCGCATCGCCGTTGAACCATCGGTGGCTCGCACCCGGCGGGGTTTATCAGGGACAGTGGCTCTGGGACACGATGTTTGTCGTGGACCTGTTGAGTATTTTGCCTGACCAGCGCGACGTTATCCGCGAAGTCTTTCAGAATTATTGGGACTTCCAGGCGCGGTGGGATGCGGCCATGCCGGAGTATCGTCATGGCATGGTTGCCAATGTCATGTTTCCAGAACAGCCAGGCAAGGACTGGAAGACAGACTTCGCCTTTTCACAAATTCCCATTCTTGGCTGGGGACTGGAGCGCGTCTACCAACGGACGAAAGACCTGGAACTGGTCAGGCAGTGCTTGGGGCCGTTGGAACGGTTTCATGAATGGTACTGGCGTGAACGCGATGTGGCCGGCACGGGGCTGGTTGGCTTGGGCGCCTACAGCGGTGATGTCCAGCACGCCAAATTTGAGACCTTCGATTTTGAGTGCAATCTTGATGACCTGCAGATGACCCCGCATCCCCAGCGCAAGGGCGCCGCGGAAGGCGCCTGGTACGGCAATGTGTGCGTGCCGGGCAATACGGCTTATCTGCTCATGGGGGAACAGGGCCTGGCCCGGCTGGCCGAAATCGCGGGCGATCAGGCGATGGCGGAGCGACGGCGTAAGCGCCTTGACCGCGGCATGCTGGCCATGCGGGAGCACATGTGGGATCAGGCCGCCGGCACATTCCTGGCCGTCGATCGCGACTCGCTGAAGAAAATTCCCGTGGCAACCATTGGCAGCTGGATCCCGCTGACAGCGGGCGTGCCGACCCAGGAGATGGCCGCCCGCATGGCCGAAACCCTGGCCACGGACGACTGGGCGACGCCGCTGCCGGTGCCCACCGTCGGGCGCCATGATCCGCGGTGGAAAAGCGACGGGTTCTGGCGGGGCGACGTCTGGCCCGCCACCAACTATCAAATCGCCACTGGACTGGCAAATTATGGTTATGACGACTTGGCCGCCAAGATTGTCGATGCGAGCGTGGCGAACGCCTTGACGGCTGGAATCAGCGAGCACTACGACAGCGTCAGTGGAAAACCGCTCGGCGTCGGCGGCCTGGGCATGTCCTGCACGCTGCTGGCAATGGTGCTCGACGGACTGAGCGGAAACTATCATGCACAGGTGGCAAAGGGCTTGTAGCTTGGTAAGAAATTAAGGAGAAGATGAAGCCATGCAGATTGCGGTTATCGGCGACAGTATTGTGCACGGCGGCAGAGATGCCGAGTGCGGCGGCTGGGTGGCGCGCCTGAAGATCCGGGAAATGCGCGGGAACCGCGGTGACCACGTCTTCAACCTGGGGCTGGGCGGCAACACCAGCCGCGACCTGCTGGCGCGGGCCGCGGCCGAGATCCAGGCGCGGCGGAACCATGTGACGGATGTCATCTTCAGTGCCGGCACCAATGACATGTACCAGGACATCCCGCTGCCCGAGTTTGGCGCCAATTTGGCCAAGCTGGGCGAGATCGCCGCCGGCTTCGGCAAGCGGGTCTACTTCATGGGCCTTTTCCTGCGAACCGATTTTAACATGCCCGAGAAGACCGCCGCTTATGACGCCGTCATCCGTGAAGTCTGCAAGAGCGGGCGGTTCACCTATATCCCCACGGCCGACCTCATCGGCGCTGCCGACTTGGATGACGGCTGCCACCCCAATGCCGCGGGGCATCAAAAGCTCTGCGACCGGGTCGCCGAGTTCATGCCGGACTGAACGCCGGCCCCCCATTCATCCCAAGGTGAATGGAACCGTTATCGGCCACGGGCAAACGTGACACAGGCACTCGTGCCTGTGAGAACGTCAAGCAGGCAATCCTGCCTGCGTGTCTGCCCATTGAAGCGCCTAAAAGGCAAGTGCGGCGGACTCGGCGATCTTGACGATCTTGGCGGGAGATCGTTCCGGGGGTGAACCGTAACCCCAAAAGTGGCAAAGGAATTGCCGGTCACCGGCCGGCCAGGAGGCGGGTGCGGGCCTGGTCGATCCAGGCGGCGGTTTTGGGGAAGGTGTCGTAGCCCTGGATCTCCGCCAGCAGGGGGTCGCCGGGCGCCATGCCGTGGCTTCGCAGCAGCGCCAGGTCCTGCAGGGAATGGGCAAATACCTCCCAGCGCAGGGAATCCACCGGCTGGCCGTCCGCGCCGGGATAGACCATGAACGGGTCGCCATAGGGCCACAGCGGCCAGTTGCCGCCGGCCGACTCCTGCCAGGGGTCGAGCAGCCCCTGGTTCATCGAACGGTACCAGTAGTTGAACCCCCAGTGCAGGAAGCCGCGGGCGCCGAGGCGGTGGAACAGCCAGCCGCTCATCCGGATCTTGGCCAGCGGCGTGTCCAGCAAACGGTTGAGGAAACGGCCGCGGGGACCGCAGCAGAAATAGACCCAATGCGGCACCTGGTGTGCCTGGAAGGTGGCGGCCTCGCCGATGCTGGCGGCGGGCATGTCGGTGAGTTTTTCGAGGGCGAAGCGGACATCGCTGAGGGCGTCGGTCACCGGCATCCACGGCGCCAGCTCGCGCAACAGGCCGCGGAACTGCCGGTAATTGGCCAGCGGCAGGTCGCCGTGGGGTTCGTCCGAGAGGTGGAACACCGAATGGTCAAGCAACCCCTCGTCGGCCAGGAACGCCTGGAAGGCGGGCAGGAACTGGCCCAGGAAGCCCCGGTAGACCTCGCCGCAGGCGGGGGTGTCCGGCGCCCACAGCAGCGACTGCGGATCGGCATTGTCCCGGTAGATGCGGATCGCGTGGGCGGCGCCCCACTGGGTGGCGAGATGGCTCCACTCAAAGCGCCGGAACCCGGCGGCCCGTCCCACGGCCAGCCAGCGGCGGACATCCGTCCAGTCAAACTCATAACTCCCGGGCTGCGGCGTCCGCACCCGCAGCAGCTGGTGCGGGCGCTTCACCCCGTCCAGCGGCGGCGTAAACAGCGGCGTATACAGGGTGTTGGTGCCATGCTCGGCGAGGTCGCGCTGATAGGCGGCGCAGACCGGCCAGAATTTCTCCTCGTACGGCGCCAGGCCGTAGCGGTCGCACAGCGCATCGGCATAGAACCAGTGGGTGACGGGGAAATCGGCCAGCGGCGGCAGTTCGGCCCCGGCCACCGTCAGCACCACCTCCAGCCGTGCGGAGTCCGCACCCGCGGCCAGCAGCACCTCCAGGCGGCAGTCGCCGGGACGGGCATCCCGCGGCACCCGCAGGTCGATCCAAAAGGAGCGCGTTTCAAAGGGGCCGGCGAGCAGGTTGGCCTGCGGCAGCAGCGGATCCGGCACCAGCCCCGGCATGCCGTCCAGTTCATCAAACGGCGTGTCCGGGTTGAAGTGGGGCAGGCAGACCAGGCCGACGGCCCGAATCCGGGGGCCAAACTCGCCGGCCGCGCCCGCCACGGCGGCGGTCACCTCCAGCGCTTGCGGCGCCTCGTTGCGAAAGCAGGCCTGAAAGGCGACACGTTCCCCGCGCGCCGCCAGCAGGCGCAGCGGCGCCGGAGCACGAAGGGGCGTTGCGGGAAAAATACGTTCCAACGCGGAAGCGAGAAAAGCTTGCATGGGCGGAAACTTAGCCTGTCCGCCCCGCAATTCATCCCTCCCCCGTCTTCTTCAGGTTCTTGCGCCGCCTCAGGTTTTTACGGAGAGCGCCTGGCACAGGCGCCGCTACAGGATTGCGGTAGCCGCGGCTGGGTCAACCGCGAGGGAACGTCCATGCCACGCCGGAGCAAGGGCAAAACGGGCGTACGGACCGTGCACACCGGCGGCATAGGCGGCCAGGATGGCGCGGCCGCGGACGTTGCCCGGATCGCAGGCCACCAGCGCCCGGGCCAGGAACAGCTCCTTGAGTTCCGCGTTGCGGCGGCCGGTGTCATTGGTTTCCTTCGGCAGCCCCGCGACCGCCGCCTGGCAGTCGGCCCGGGCATGGCCGGCCGCACCGGGATGCTGCAACCACCGTTCCAGCAGGGGCACCGCCTCGCGGCACGGCAGCCGTTCCAGGGCCGTGCAGACCGCGCGGACATGGGAAAACGCCGCGTCCGGCGGCAGGGTCTCGAGCTTCCGCAGCAGCACCGGCAGCGCCGCCCGGCTGCCGGTCCGGCCCAGCGCGATGATCCTGGCGTCCAGCGGACTGCAACTACGGCCGAACTGCCCCATGCCGGTGTAGTTCCAGCCCCCGTCCCAAGCGGCGCCGTCCACCGCCGCCAGCAGGCTTTCGGCGCCGCCGGCGTCCCCCAGGAAAGCCAGCAGTTGCGCCAGCCGCACCCGCCGTTCCGGATCGGTGCAGGCGGCATAGTCCCGCCGCAGCCGCGGCAGATGGCCGGCGGGGTCGGCAAAAACCAGCCCCAGTTCCCGGGCGGTGCCGATGGGCACGGGTGCCGCGGCGGCGGCCGCCGCCGGCACGGGAAGAGCGTCGGTTTCCGTCAGCACCCGGGCCGGCAGGATTCCCTTCTCCACCAGTGCCTGCTGCAAGGGGCGCATCGGCAGCTGCCGCAGCGTGCAGCCGGCCCGGACGGCCCGGGCCGCCGCGAGCCCCGCGGCGTAGCCCTGGTTTTGGACGTCCGGCTGCATGCGCACCACCGGCAGGGCATCGCGGTGCGCGCTGACGCCCAGGCCGGTGGCCAGCACGCCCTCCAGCCCGGCCGGCAGCAGGCAGCGGTACGGCACCTTGACGACGACCGGCTCCTCGTCCGGCGGCAGCATGAAGAATAAGGGATGAATGGTGAAGCCGTGGGTGTCGAAATTGCTGCGGGCAATGGTGATGGTGTCGGCGTAGGTGCGGCCGGCATAAAAATCCGGCGGCTGCAGGGTGAAGTCGCCGACGATCTGCCGCCGCTCCCGGGTGTTGACCATGCGGGCCAGATCAAACGCCTGGCCGAACTTCTCGCGGCCAAGCACAAAGGCGCAGGTGGCGTCCACCACGTCGCCATCGTCGGAAAACAGATAATCGGTGTTGGCGCAGTTCACTTCCGGCGTGGCCGGCGACAGACCGGCACCCTGGACCGCCAAATGCTCCGGCACCGCCTGGGTGACCGGGCCGCCGGCGGCGGCCACCACGTCGGCATGGCCGGTGGCATCAATGACCGCCGCCGCGGTGACCAGGCCGAGACCGTAGGGACCGGCGGCCACCACGCCGCACACCCGGTCACCGTCCCGCGCCGCGGCGACGCCGGCAGTGCCGAACCACAGCTGGGTGCCGGCCTCGGCGGCGGCGGTGAGCAGCCACTGTTTCTTCCATTCCAGATTCCAGCTTTCCAGTTTGGCCGGCGGCGCCTGGGGGCCGCCCATGCGGGCCACCGCCTGGTCCATTTCGTCCGTGAACCCCACCCGGTTGCCGAACCAATAGTCGCCGATCTGCCCTTCGGTGCCGACGCCGCCCAAAGCGGGCAGCGGCTCCAGCACCAGCGTGCGCGCCCCGGCACGCCCCGCGGCAATGCCGGCGGCGGCGCCGCCGGTGCCGCCGCCGACCACCAGCACCTCGCACGCCGCCAGCCGCGGCAGGGGGTTCAGGTCGAAGGGGACCGTCGGCGCACCGGCAAAGCGGAAATAACGGTCGCAACGGACGATCTCAGGCCTGGTATCTGCCGCGGCCGAAGCAACGGCGGCCCGCACCGGCAGCCCGGCCCGGCTGTCCGCCGCCAGCCCGGCCGCCGCAACTCCGACGGAGTCGCCTAACGCCAGCTGGTGGCCCAGCTCCAAAAACTCAGCGACCCGGTCGCGCCGCACATCGGCATAGGCACCCAGCACCAGAATCGGGGCCGCCGGACAGGTCACCGCCGCCAGGGCGGCCGGCGCCGCGGCGGAAAAATCCGCCACGGTCTGCGCCGTGACCAGGCTGTCCTCCACTATCAGGAGGCACTTCTCGGCCGTCACCACCTGCCCGGGATGCCAGCAACTCCGGCGCATCCCGGTCTCGGCCGCCGCGAACTCCGCGGGGCCGCACCCCGGCATGTCCACCTGCCGGCGGAGCCGGAAGGCGGGATGCGACTTGCCGTTGGCGGTGACCGGAACCGGCAGTTCCTCCACCGTCAGCCGGCGGTCATTTCCCGCGGCACCGACCACGATGCGCTCCGCCCAATGGCACCCCGGCCGATGCGCCCGGAACGCGGCGCCGGCCAGCCGCGCCACCAGCGCCCGCTCGGTGGCGTCGATAATTACCTTGGCGGCAACGGCCTGGAACCCACTGCGGTTGGCGATGACCAAGCCGGCGGGACGCCCCTGCGCATCGTGCAGCAATTGCACGGGATGGCACAGGAAGAGAAAGGAAATGTTCTGGGCCAGCAGCGCGCGTTCCAGCGTCCGCTTGACGTGCAGGGGGCTGGGCAGCGCCGCCGGATACTCCGGAAACAGCTGGGCGCCCAGGCGGTCGCCGCCAGCCGCCGTCAGGCCGGCCGGGTCCGGCCAAAAACGGAACCAGGCGCAGACGTCCTCACCCAAATAGCTGAACGGCGTCACGCAGAACACCCGGGCGCCGTTCCGCCGGGCCGCCAGCGCGGCCTGAACCGCGCCCGCCGTCCCGCCCACCACCAGCACGTCAACCTCGGCCATGATTGGAATGTCTATTTTCATTCAGTCACTCCGGGACGGAAACGCACCCCGTACTTATCCAAAGGCCAGACACGCTAAAGCGTGAACTCAAACGATCTTCGCCCCTTGTTTGAGTCCAGCCTTTAGGCTGTCCTCGGAGTGCGACACCGACGGGCGCACGGTGAATCCGAAATTTTACGTACTACAAGGCACACACACAGACCGGCACGGACGGGGGCGCGCCGTTTTCGCACCCACTGTTGATTATAATCAAAACGCCAGACAATAAAATAGACTTTTCAACTGTCATGCTGTATTTTTCAATAATTATCAGAGGCAGACATGATCGATCCCCGGCAACTCTCCCAGGCGATTGCGGCAGTGGAACGGCGGTACGGCTGCCGGGTCAGTTTTCATGACTACACCGGCCGGTTGCAGGTGATTCCGGAAGCCGCCCGGGTGCACGACAACTTTTTCTGCGCCACCGTCAAATCCCACTATCCGCCCGGCGGGGGTGCCTGCGCGTTCTTCGACTTCCGTCTGGTGCAGAACCGGATCGAGGAGAAGCCGGAGCCGTTCTTCAAATGCTGTCCGGCCGGGGTGCTGGAGGCGGTGGTGCCGGTGCTGGTCGGCGGCCGGCTGGCCGGCGCGCTGTTCGCGGGGCCGTTCCGCAACGCCTCTCCCCTGCCCGCCGAGGTATTCCAGGCCGGCCGGCGCGCCGGGTTTCCGGACGCGGAACGGCTGAAGCCGCGGTTGGCCGCGCTGCCGCCCGAGGAATGGGCGGAACTGCTGGCACTGGCCGCCCTGGTCGCGGCCCAGTTGTCGGCGCTGGCGGAAAACCAGGGAGCGGCGGGAAAGCCGGGGGACCGCCGGGAACAGGTCCTGAATTTCCTGGCCGCGCACTTGCACCGGCCGACCGGCCTGCCGGAGCTGGCCGCGCACCTGCGGCTGAGCGTGTCGCGGAGTTCGCAGGTGGTGCGCGCGCTGTTCGCGTGCAGCTTCCCCCAGTTGCTGACCCGGCACCGGCTGGACTACGCCCGCTCGCTGCTGGCCCATTCCCGGCTGAAGATCACTGCCGTCGCCCTCCAGTGCGGATTCCGCGACGCCGCCTATTTCCACCGGGTGTTCCACCACCGTGAAGGCTGCTCCCCACGGGCCTACCGGCGGCGGCAGGAAAGCGCCGCCGGCCGGCCAGTTTGAGCAATGGACCTTGATTGGGAGAATCGGCGGTGGCCGGCCGGAACGCACAGACCTACACGGACTTTCACGGACGAGCACGGAGCGGCCGGCCACCACCGTCCGTGTGCGTCCGTGAAAGTCCGTGCCTTGACAGGGCGCCGGCCACAGGTTACGCTGAAGCCAGTTTTTTCACCTGCTTTGCCAGGAACCGTTGCCGATGCCCCGCGCCCACCGCCAGCCCACCATCATTGACGTTGCCCGGCACGCCGGCTATTCCAAGAGCGCGGTGTCTCTGGTGCTGCAGGGCGCCGCCAGCGTCTCCGACGAAGCGCGGCGGCGGGTGTTGGCGGCCGTCGCCGAACTGGGGTACCGCCCCAACCGCCTGGCGCGCGGCCTGCGGCTGGCCCGCGGCCAGGTGGTCGGCATCATTGTCCAAGACACGCAGAACCCCTACTTTTCCGACATCATCCGCCGGCTTGAGGAGTTCCTGCTCCGCCACGACCATGACCTGATCATCAGCGAGACCGGCCAGGATGTGCACCGCGAACAGCAGGCGCTGGCCCGGCTGTCCGAACGGGGGGTGGACGGCGTCATCGTCTATCCCACCGACTGCCGGCGGCTGGCCCCCGCCCTGGCTGCCTTGCAAGCCAGCGGTGTCCACGGCGTGCTGTGGGGCAGCGACGGGGTGGGCGCCGACCTGCCCCTCGACCGGGTGGAGGTGGCGATCCATGACGGCGCCCTGGCCGCCATGGAACACTTGATCGGACTGGGGCACCGACGCCTGGCGTTTGTGGCCGGAGTGTCGCCCCAGCAGAAGATTTCCGAACGCTCCGGGGCGTTTGCGGCGGCACTCGGGCGGCACGGCCTGGTCTGCACGGACGACCTGATTGTCCGCTGCGGTTTTCGCTTGCAGGACGGGTACGAGGCCGGGCGGGACCTGCTGTCGCGCCCGAACCGGCCCACGGCGGTGTTTGCGGTCAACGACTTGGTGGCCATCGGCGTGCTGCGGGCAGCCCGCGAACTGGGACTGGCCGTGCCCCGCGACCTCTCGGTGGTCGGCGTGGCTGACATTGAACTGGCCGCCTACCTGAACCCGCCCCTGACCACGGTCGCCCAACCCATCGACCAGATCGCCGAAGCCCTGGGCGACCTGGTGCTGAGCGGCATCCGCGGCCGGCGCGACCCGGCGGCGGCGCCCCCTGCCCCGCGCCATGTCGTCCTGCCCACCACCCTGGTGGTTCGGGGCACCAGCGCCCCGCCTG
>Ga0265297_10008074_pt1 | contig 14222 bp, 14 predicted proteins | sample Munlanlwell13791_FD_192502 | JGI IMG/M metagenome (GOLD analysis project Ga0265297, IMG submission 192502) | Leachate microbial communities from a municipal landfill in Southern Ontario, Canada - Leachate well 137-91 | ecosystem: Engineered > Solid waste > Landfill > Unclassified | place... | reverse complement strand
TCCTAAAAATCCAGCAAGCGCGAACTAGTCAACACCGACCACAAATTAGCCAGCCAAAAGGTCGAGCCGGCTTGGGCGGATTTAGCGGTAGGATAATGATTAGCGTCACAACCATTACCAACAGTGTTGCCGTCGTTAGGGTGGAAGTCTTTAGAAGTAAATTGGCCAAGATAACCAACCTTCAAGACAACATCTGACCAACCGGCGCAACAACCATTTTCAAATTCTTCTAAACCGTTATCAATTTCGGGATAATTACTCCCGATATAACTTGACAAATCTCGTTGGCAAAAATCACTCCCCGGTGGAGTAATCTCACAATAACCACCGCGTAATCCCCAAAGAGAATTGGTCTGATCAAGTTTAGATTTAAGTACTCTAATATAAAAGAATTTGTTCCCGACTCTCGTTGGATAAGCCGGAGAACAATTAAGGTCATCATTTAAATCCGGGATTAAAGGATTTGGATCATAGGTCTTACAATTAAACGTTTTAACGGCAGGGCCATTAGGATCAAGCATTTTAATATCATATTTTTTACCAGATAAAGTAACACCTGAAGTCGTTGTTGACCAAGACGATTCGTTGGTAAGATCCAAACCGATAACAGCGTGACCGGGAGAACCATAGGGAACGTCTTTAAATTTAAGAGCAAGAACTATCGGTTTTTTATTGCCCAATGTCTCTTTGAGGACAGGGATAACCTCTGAATATTTAGAATAAACAGTGCCATCACAATATTGACAAACTTCCTGTTTCTTTTTGATATAATCGATCAAATCGCCACGTGCGCCCGAGCCACGGTCTTGGCTTAGGGCAGTGGCATCTTGCATATCCCCCTCGCCCCAACCCCTAAAATTGGCCTCGGTAATTAAAGTTGGAGTCTTGCTGTTTTCTAATTTGGTCGTAATCGTCTCAAACGGAACCTCGCATCCCTCGGCACAATTACTCGTTATTCTCATCTCTGGCGAAGACTGAACAAGTCGAGGAGTCGGCTTGGTCGGATCAGTTTCCACACAACTAACCCTATAAATGTCTGTATCTTCGGGTTTTAAGACAAGAGTGTCGTCAACTGGCCTAAATTTAGCCGGGTTAGGATTAGTCGAGGTGGCGACACTGTTACCGTCTTCGCCAGTGTAACGAGAGTGGGCACAATGTTCGTAAACGTCTTTGCGGGAGCAATAGAGATAACAATTGGGTTGGGAGAAATTGCCGGTTAATTTCCATTTTAGGTGAACAACTGGGGCCCCAGTTTGACCAGGGCAAAAGGGGCAGGTTTGATTAACTGTGGTGCTGTCGGGAGTACATTGAGCACCCAGTGGGGTGAAGTCGGCAAGGGTCGGGGTCGCCGAAAAGGCGAGGGTGAGGAGAAGAATTGAAGTGAAGAAGAGTTTTTTCATAAGAGTTTATTTAATCCCCTCTTTTTTAATACCCAAACAATTTTACAATCAAATCCATCGTACCCTTGAACGCATTTTGGGCTGTCGCCATCATTTTTTCGGAAGCGCTCCCCACTCCCGAACAAACTCCGGTGGGGTAATTAGGATGATTAAGCGGACAACCCGAACCACTTTGCATCGGGCTGCCACATCGCTTTCTTATTCCATTAACACAGATGCACGACCCAGTGATACAACCCTGCCCAGCCGGTAAATTATAGGTTGGGCTATGGGCATCATTAGGATCAAGAACGGTAAAGATTTGCGTCGTGCCACAAGTTATCCCCACGGGCGAAGAGCCGTCGTCGAAGACCGGGCAAATTTCGATTGTTGATTTATATCCGTCAAAGTAAGGTACAACCGCGGGGTCGTTTTTAGAAATTCTTTCAGGAATTTTCGTGCCAATAGTTACCGCGTAATCATTCGAGCCGTTGCCCTCGCCGACCGTCTTTAGTACGGCAGAAAGGCGAATCTTTACTTTAGTTTTAGGGTTGCGAAGATTAACGGCAATTTTCCGCACATATTTTTTTTGCGCCTCCGAACAATGGGGAATACCCCCGGGACAAACTTTTTGGAAACCAGCAAAACTGAAGGCCACCTTTTTAGCCAAACCAGCTCCCCAAAGACTATTCTCCGGCGTCGTCAATAGATCTATCCCCTCAATTCGGACGTCATAGACTCGATTAATGGAAGAGATTGGGGTAGCCGGTAGATTAAAAATGATCGTTGAGTCAACGACTAAACCACTGTCCCAATTAGTTGGATATTTGCCACACATCACCCGCAAACGTTTTTGGTCAACGGCCAATGGGCTAATTGTTAAAGTCGCCGAACCAGTGAGTTCTTTATTTTCGAGCCTTGTTTTCACTTCAGCCCAACCGGCAATATCTTTAGCGGGATCATAACCGGCGTTGTTCCAACATTTAATATTAAGGCCATCCACTTGAGCCGGGATATTATTTAATCGCCAAGTAAAATTAATCCGATCCCCTGGTTTAACCCCGATCATGTCGCCCGAGGTTGGGGTAAGAGTAATAGAGGGAGTTGGTGTCGCTGGCCCGGGCACGATAACCATCGGAATTTGAGAATCGATAATATAATTATCCGGATCCGCCGTATAATAACAAACTAGCCTAATTTTTCTATTAGCCGGCGGGGTAACGGTTGAAGTTATCTTCAGATGGCCATTACCGGAGAAACTCCCCGATTTATCAACGACCTGGTCATTGATCTCTTTAACTCCCGTGACGCCATTCGCCAGGGGCCCAGCATAATTAGTCACACACTTCATTGTCGACGGAATATTAGCCGCCGTCCACTTTACTTTGACAATATCATTAACCTTGAGATTCGTTGTGGGATCAAGGGCGGTAAGTGTGGCTGTCGGTTCTGGAGCAGCCGTTTTAACGCTGACGGAAGTCATTGTGGCTCCGACATCAGAATTAAGCGTCGGTCCACAAGCAAATTTAATTGTCTTCCAAACGGGAGTGGCTGAAGTAAGACGAGCGCTGGAATTAGAACCTTTATAGGCTCCGCCATAATGACTTCCACCATAATCAATATAAGAAGTCGGGCCCTTGGCCAGAGTAACATTGACTCCTTGCAAATTGACACCAGATCCCCCATCATTAGCCCAACATTTATAATTAAGCGGAAGATTATTTGTCTCCCAAGAAACCGTAAAGGCGTGGGCCAGATCAAGATCGGTTTTTGGCTCAGCGGTAACATAAACAAATGGATTAGGTAAAGTTGGAGCAGCGGTGGTTGTTTTTATTTCAGTTTGAGTGTTGATATCAGTATCGCCGGTTGGTAAATCACATTTAACCCTTAGATATTTAGTGGTCGGAGAAGGATTGGTAATTTTAAGATTAGCATAACCCGAAAAAGAGCCATAAACATATTGTCCGGCAATCCCCTTGCCCAAGCCTCGATCAATGATGTCGAGGTCGGTCGGATTGAGCCCGGCAATTACATTTGGAGTGGAACGATCAACCCGACAAATTGACCCGCCAGCCGGAAGATTGGTCGCTGACCAAGAAATCTTGGTTAGGTCATTGAGGCGAAGGCCAGTGGCTGGTTCAGCAGTAACAGTTAAGGCAGGACTAAAAGTCGCCCCCGTCGAAACCGCCAGAGTAAGATCTTTCTCTAAAATTATTTGGCTAGGATTAGTTTTATTGTAGCAAGTAAATTTAATATATTTCCAAGTGGGGGTTTTGGCGGTGATGGTGATATAGCCTTTACCAGCAAAATAACGGGCAAGAAGTTTGGTTTGAATTGCGCCTAGACCATCAACCCCGACGATATCGTTTTTATTAACAATACATTCCATCGAAGTCGGGATATTTGAAGCAACCCAATTAACCTCAATGGTTTCGCCTTGGTGAGTATAAACATAACCAGCTCCGGTAGTGCTTGGGGTAACGGTTAAGCTTGGATCAGCCGCCAAAGTTGAAACCGGCCAAGAAGCCCCTAAAATGATAAGGAAAAAGCTCGTGATCAAAATTTTTTGCTTCATAAAAATGTTAATAGAGTAACAAAAAGAGCTTATTGATAAGTTAACTAGATTATATAACAAAAGGCCGAAGAGAAAAAGCTCTCTTCGGCCCAAACCGCAAAAAAATTAGACGACCCGCTCAAAGCGGGAAAAAATCCTTTCCCGAGACCCCTCGGGAATAGAATGCCCTGAGACGATAGCCCGGCCCAAATCCGTGTGGGGTTGGAGAGAAAGACATTGTTTGCTTGGGCAGTACTTATCTCCGTTGATATCTCTCCGGCCGACAGAAAGGGCTCCACAACTATTACACTGTAAGCTCCGCGCACCACTTTTCGACATATTTTTCCCATCCTTCCGTTTTAAGACGATGCTTAACCGACAACAGAGATTCCAACCTCTATCCAATACCAAAATACCCCCAAATTGCTTTTTTAGCAAGAGAGAGTGGTTTTAGGTTTTTAAACGTGATCCTCTTCGTCAGCCAGGGCCTCGGCCTTGGTTTTGTGAATAGTACCATCACGATGATGGGCCGGTGAGTAAATGGTGTAGATTTTAAGCTTCTCAGAGCTCGAAGTATTAATGATATTGTGTTTAGTCCCAGCAGGAACAACCACACAAAAGCCGTCATGGATTGAGGTTTCTTCGCCATCTAGCACCGCCTTGCCCTCTCCTCTTTCAACCCGCAAAAATTGGTCAACATCAGCATGAGTTTCTTCGCCGATATCTTCGTTGGGGTTAAGCGACATCACGACCAATTGACAATGAGGAGCCGTGAACAAAACTTCACGAAAATAATCGTTAGCCTCAGTTTTCTCTTCAATATTTGCGATATAACCTGACATAAAAAATTTTGTTAAATTAATAATGCTTGGATTAATTATAGCATAAACTAAAAATCCCACCTCAGGGTGGGGTTCTTAGTGAGACCAGAGATATCTATCAATATTATTACAATTGATTAGTTATTTCTTACGATTTAACTTTCAATATCTCTAACCTCACTATAATGGTATTAGTTTAGGGGAAAAGAGGCAAGAAAGTTATCCACAGCTAATCAAAAATATTTACCAGATATTGATCAATGGTACGTTGAGACAAATCATAAAAGTGTTTATCTTCGTTATGGAGCTTAGTGGCAAGCGCCACACCGACAAAGCGCCAATGCCAAGGCTCGTATTGGTAATAATCATTACCCTTGGGATAAGAGAGAGTGAAGCCGTATTTATAAGCATTAGCTAAAAGCCAAGCAAATTGAGCTGTCTTATCAAAACTGGTTGAGAGAACCCCCGTCGCCGTACTAAAGTCGAGAGTCGTACCCAATTGATGCTCCGAGTAGCCCTGATCGGCCGAAAATTTATTAGCTCCCGAGCCATAAGAAACCAAGTATTTAGACTTGAGCGATTTTTGTTCAGCAAAAGAGCGATAAGCCGAAACAACATCAAGCTTAACATTTGACGATGAGGCCGTGACCAAGAGTCTCTCTAAATAAGGCCAGATATTGGCATGAACCTGCTCCGAGCGCTTTGGATTGAAAAGATAAACCGGAGTAATGGTAGCAAAATTAGATGGCAAATAGTGCTCGTTCAAAAAATAGACTTTGGAATATTTTTGTAATAATTCCTTGTCAGTTTTACTTAATTTATCAAGTGTCCCCACGGTACCAGCCAAACCATTTAATTGGCTGGCAAAAGCCGTGGTTTTGGCCTGCTCGGTTTGTAAAGCTAAAGTGGTTGTGGCTAGGTTATTTTGTAAGGCTGTCAATTGACTCTCTAGGCTCTTTTTTGCCTCTATTAATCGAAGATTGTCCCCTCTTAATTGCCAATAAAAATAGCCTCCAATACCGACCAAAATAACAATTACGAGCAACGCACCAATGCTAACAAAAAAGACCGGCCAATTTCGTCTATTCATTAGCTAAAAGCTTAGCACACAACGACAACGCCCGCCAGACCTCGTCGGTCTGGCGGGCGAAAAGAAGTCGTTCTTGACCTAGAGAGAGTTCAATAGCGCCCGAGTTTTAACATTAAGAACGCCATTATAAGGTTTTATTTTGTTGGTCTTCTGAAACTTAATTAGAGCATTCTTTGTAATAAGTCCAAAATAAGTAGTTGTCTTTTGCGTTTTTTTAATCAACCCGAGTGCTTTCAATTTTTCTTGTAACAGCTTTACTTCTTTACCCGTTTTGCCATAACTCCAAGCGCGGGTTAGAACCGTCGGGGCCGCTACGGCAGGAATTTTCTTTATCGGAGCAATATAAACCGCTGTCCCCGATGAACCACCGGACGAGCCATTGCCAACTACCGGGGCATTAGAGACGGTGGCCGAAAAAGAGGTAAAAGCGGTGCCGGCCGTTTTAGCCGTACAGGTTACGGTCGTAGAAGTTGTATCAACACAAGTTGCCACCGGATCAGCAGAAGCCGCGCTGGCCAAACCGGCAACAACACTGGCAACAGTGGCCCCGGACAACGCAGTGTAAGAATAATCACGACTATTAATCGAGATGGTGAAAGTTTCCCCAGTAGTAACGCTTGCCGGGGTAAAGGTAATTTGTTGGGCTACGCCAGCATAATTAGTAGCCGTACCAGCCGCGGTATTTCCTCGACCAACCTCTCTCGCCGTTAATCTTAATGTCGCCGTTCCTGTTGTAGCAACAGTAAAACCGACCGTTGAAGAAGCGGCTTCAGCCCAAATCTGATTACGGATCTTGTCGGCAATTAATTGGAGAGTGTCACCGGCCACAACAGTATAGGTCGATGAGGCGGTCAAAGTGGTGGAGGTTGAAGTTAACCCAAAAACATCTCCGGCATCTACGGTACCAAGAATTGGGATGTCATCGACTTCAGCCACAGCGGCATTACCAACCGTAACAACGGCCACCGTTGTACTACCAGAGGCTTCGGTACCAGTTACGGCCAAATTGCCATCAGTCGCCGTCGTACTATGAGTAAACCTAACTACCGCGGTAGTGCTCCCAACGGCCGTATAATTGGTAAAGGTCATCTTCGCAAGGGTGGTCGCCTGCAAAGCAGCCGTGGTCGTCGTCGAGGTATTAATGATCCCCGTCGGACTCCCCCCCGTACAATCAAGGTCATCGGCACTAGGTGTAAAGCTTATGGTACAACCGTCGATAATAAGGGTGGTCGAAGAGCCCATTACAATCGCATTGGTAATAGTAACATCATCAACCGACTGCACCGCTGTCTCGTTGGGCGTCGTCGACGCTAAAGTGGCCGATTGGTCATCGGTTCCCTTGGCAATATTAGCAACCGTTTGCACCGCGGTTAATGATGAGGTTGCGGCTTGGGCCGTTGCCCCAACTAATAAAAAAGCCCCGAGCAAAAGGGTAACAAGCAAAAATTTTTTAGACATAAGTTAAATAAATAATAATAAAACGACTTTTGAGATTCACTCATCGTTCATTTTACTCCCCTGGCCAAAAAACAAAAGAAAGTTATCCCCACCACTTCGCTAAAGCTCCGCGGTGCACGCACTAACGCAACTGAATAGATTGCGCGGTAAGACTCCCGTCGGAATTAGTTGTTCCATTAATCATCACGGTTTGACCAACCACAAGATCATCGGCAATCCCCTTTGTTGTTTTTTGAATTTCAGTTGAGGTGGCGTACCAGATAATTTGTGAGCCACTATTAGGCAAGGCAATAGTAAGACTTTGAGCATCTTTCTTAACAATTTCTCCCCGAATGAGTCCTCCGCCTCCCCCACCGTTTCGACGGGCAAAACCACTCGCTCCGCTTGAAGGAAATGGATTATTTTGGCCAGAACTAATTGCCGAATTAGTTTGCCCGTACTTAAAACCGCCGTAAAAAGCGAGAGCGATAATAATTAAGATGCCAACGATAATTTTTTTTGTTTTATTCATATCGTAGTGCATCAATTGGATTAAGACTCGCCGCTCGACGGGCCGGGTAATAACCAAACACAATCCCGATAATGGCCGAGACACTAAAAGCAAGAATGACTGAAAAGACTGAGACCTGGGTTTGCAGAACACCAAAATAAGTTATGCCAAAGGATATCAGCCAGCCCAAAATTATTCCAAAAAAACCACCAAGAAAAGTTAGCACCACCGCTTCGATCAAAAATTGCAAACTAATATCGCGACGTTTGGCGCCAATGGCTTTGCGTAAACCAATTTCGCGAGTGCGTTCAGTAACCGTTGTTAACATCATATTCATGATTCCAATCCCGCCAACAACAAGGGAGATTCCCGCCACCGAACCGAGCAAGATTGTAAAAATATTGGTAACGCTTGAAGCGGTCGAAAGAATGTCGGCCTGATTCATAATATTAAAATCAGCTTTAGTTGCGTCGGTGATACCATGCTGTTTAAGTAAAAGAGTGGTGATATCTTCTTGGGCCTGGGTAGTCGAATTAGCATCAACAGCAGAAACACTGATGGTCGAGACATATTTATTACCCGAAAGCAGACGTTGGGCCGTACTAATCGGAATGTAAACAATATCGTCTTGGTTACTCATCCCCGACGAACCCTTCGAGACGGTTACCCCCATAACCTTGAAACCAATTTTGTTAACTTTGATTGTTTGGCCAATAACGCTAGCCGCGTTTTCGCCGAAAAGATCATCGCGGGTCGACGGACCAATCACCGCCACTCGAGAGCCACTCGAAACCTGTCCATCAGAAATGAACGAGCCTTCAGCCACTTGAACATTGCGAACTGTTTGGTAAGAATTTGTCGTCCCCACCACTTGAGTATTAGTATTATTACCCCTGGCTGTTATTTGGTATCGGCCAGTAACGTCAGGCGCTACCGCCTTAACCGTCGAGGACAACTCTTTGGCAAGAGCTTCAGCATCCTCTAGTTCAAGGGTTTTAGCTGAGCCTCGACCGGAGCTAACCATTGTTCCCGGTCCACGTTGGGCTCCGGGCATCACCATAATTAAATTTGAACCAATCGATTGGATACTTGAATTAACCGAATTTTTGGCTCCCTGACCGATCGCGAGCATTGAGATAACTGAAGCAATACCAATAACAATGCCCAAAATCGTTAAGCCCGACCGCACTTTGTTGGAGAGTAGGGCTGAAAATGTTTCGTGTAAAATATCATTAATATGCATGTTATTTATTTACGATGAATCACCCTTTTCAGATGCTTCCGATGGTCGCCTACAATCTCACCATCACGAATCGAGATAATCCGGTCAGCATGTTCGGCCACTTCATGTTCGTGAGTAATCAAGATAATCGTTTTGCCTTGTTCCTCATTGAGACGTTGAAAGGTACCAAGCACAATTTCTCCTGTTTTGGTATCGAGATTACCAGTTGGTTCATCGGCTAAAATAAGTGATGGGTTATTAACCAAGGCCCGAGCAATCGCCACTCGTTGAATTTGCCCGCCCGAAAGTTGGTTAGACAGGTGATAAAAATGTTCTTCATCGAGCCCCGCCGCTTTGAGTGCCTCACGAGCCTTTTCTTCGCGCTCGACCGTTCCCATTTGGGCATAAACCAAAGGAAGCATCACGTTTCGCAAAACCGTTGTCCTCGGCAAAAGATTAAAAGATTGAAACACAAAACCAATTCGATCACGACGAATCTCCGCCAAATGATCTTCGGAAAGACGCGAAACATCTTGACCGTCGAGATGATATTTACCAGAGGTTGGCGTATCAAGAGCGCCAAGAATATGCATGAGGGTTGATTTACCCGATCCAGACGGACCCATGATTGCCACAAATTCACCATCCTTCACCTCAAAAGAAACATCCTTGAGCGCTTGATAAGGATTACCCTCCGGGTCATAAACCTTACTAATATTTTTAATCTCAATCATGGGGTTTAAAAGGCTGGTGGTCCACCCATACCACCAGTGGTATTAGTTTTTGAAGAAGAGGATGATTTACTACTCGTCGTCGTCTTTTGTCGGCTTGGGCTAAAAAGGCTAGTGATGCTCGCGGCCTTTTTTGCCGTTGCCCCGGCCGCCAATGTTTGCGTAATTATTTTGTCCCCCTCTTTAAGCCCACGAAGAACCTCCGTATTAGTATCATCGGATTGGCCAGTGGTTACGGTTATTTGTTGCGGCGTTTTGGTTGAGGTTATTCCTTGACTGTTGGTCACCGCCTGATCTTGACCAAAAGTTTCAACATAGTAAATTGCGCCACTCGACTTAACGGCGCTACTCGGTACCACTAAGACATTCTGACGGACATCGATAGCAATGTCAGCACTCACGCTCATCCCTGACCGAATTCGCTCATCTTGAGTATCAAAGGAGATTTTGACGTTATAGCTGACAACTCCCTGGCTAACAGTACCCACGATATCAACTTCAGCGACCTCGCCCGCGATTGATAGTCCATCAATCGCATCAAAGGTTAGAGTCGCTTTTTGGCCCACCTTAACTTTGGCAATATCAACCTCATTTAAAGAGATCGTGGCAATTTTTTTGGCTGAAACAATTGTCCCAATACTGGTACCGCCACTGGCTGAATCATTAACATTAACATTAATTTGAACCATCCCATCGAATGGCGCGCGAATAAAATAATCATTGTAAGCGTTTCGCTTTTGTTCAACGGCCAATTCTTGGGCCCTAACATCAAGGGGGTCAGTTCCCTCTTGTAATTTAGTTAGAGTCTCTTTTTTGTCAGCGATGGTTCGGTCGGCGCTATTTAACGTCGCGTCAATAGCATTAAGACTAGAGGCGTCGGCGGTAATTTTATTTGTCCAAGAGCTAAGATTCGTCAAATCGGTGGTCATGGCCACAGTACGATCTTTGGTATCGGTTTGGTCAATGACAAAAGAAACAGCGGTGTTAGTATCCTTCAGCGCTTGAGCAGTTAATTTAGTCGTTTGATAAGTCTCTTTGATCAAAGATTCGATTAAAGAACTCGTCGAATTACGACTGATATTGCGCTGATCAATAAGATTCTTATTATAAGCGTCACGCGCCCGATAATAGTTATTAAGAGCTATTTGTCGATAATTTCTCTCCGTCGGATTGCTCAAAAGAGCCCCGTCCGAAAAATAGGGAGAGGAAGTTAAACTATTAAACAGGGTGTCTAGGCCAGTCATAATTTCTGGTAGATCCAAAAAGGCATTGTCCACATTATTAAAACCATCGATATACGCCTTAGTTTTGGCATCCTCGGCATCACGCAGGGCATTTTGAGCTTGGAGCACCGACAGCTTGTCGGCCGGTTCAGTTAATTTGTCTAGCGCGACTTGAGCATTTTCTAAATTAAGCAAGGCATCGCGGGCGTCAATTTGAGCCAGTAATTGCCCCTGGTTGACCGTTTGTCCACTCTTCGCCCCGACATAAACAATCGTCCCCGAAACCTTGGGATTAAGCGTTACTTGATTTGAGGCCGAAACTTGACCCGTCCCTGAAACAGCCGAAATAATTGTTCCCTTTTGCACCGCAGAAATTACGTAGCGCGTCTCACCGCTAGTATTAGTAAAATAGCCATAGATTTTGTAGCCAACAAAAATAACCACTAAAATAATAATCAGACTGATAACCTTATGGTCAAACGCAAAATTTTTTAGCCGTGACCAACGAAAATTAGTTTTGATTTTAGACCAAATATTTTTCATCTGATTTTATTGTTTAGGGGTCGTCGAGGCCAAAGGAGGTGGGGGCAAAAGACGAATCAACTTTACTTCAATTTGTGAGTCATCATTATCATCGCTACCGACAGCCACAATAAAATCACCAACCTTCAAGTCTCCCCCCTTAATCGTGTCGCGAAAACGGCGAATGATGGTATCATCGTCAATTTTAATCACTTTCTCTACATCATCTGGGCCAACAACAATAATCGTGGGTAAATTAATTTTTATAATTTTACCAACAGCGCCATGACCATTAGGTAAGTTATCGGCCCAAAAACCGCGCGGACCCATCTTGGAGTCACGACCGGGTCCTTCGAAAGCGCGATAATAATTATCGCCCATTCGACCAGAAAACATTGCCTGGCGAAGGCCAACGAAGCGGCCCGCCTGAAAAACAAAAATGAGGGCAATCAAAATAATAATCACCACAATAACAATTTGAAAAATTTTTGAACGACTTAGATTTTTTAAATACAACATGGCAATTTTTAAGCGAAAGAATTAGTTTGATAATAAAATGCCTTTAGATTAGAAAGTGTTTTCGCCAAAGAAAGTAAGAGAATAAGAGCAACACCAAGAAAAATGATTACCCCGAGCATTGGCAAGGATTCGACGAGGGACAAAGCCAGCTCATGCCAATAAAGAGCGATTGACCCGCCGTCTGACCAAAAAAGTGACAAATAGTTATAAAAACCAGATCCGGCCGAAAGATTAACCAAATAAAAGACCGAGACCACAAGGCCGACGGCCGAAAAAGCATCGGCCAAACCAAAAATCAAGAGATGGCGCTTAGCTAATTTCTTTTGCTCTTGCTCTAGCCGAGCGTAAACCCGTTCGTCCAAATCAGCCGACAAACCCACTGCTTGAGTCGCTTCAAATAATTTTCTTATATTTTGACTCATTAATCCACGATACGGAGCTAAGCCTTATTTTGGTGCAATTACGCCCAAATTAGCCCTTAATTTGACGAGCGATCGACGGTAGGCGCTTTTAACCGTATTTAGCGATCGGTCCTCAATCTTAGAAATTTCGTCAAAAGTTAACCCTTCTTCTAGATGAAGCGAAACGATCACGCGCTCATTAAGCGGGAGTTTTTCGAGCGCTTGTTTAAATTTTTCTTTAATCTCAGCTTGGGCAAAAATCTCGTCGGGCAATAATTCGAGGTCAACCACATTATCAGCAAAAGATTTGGCACCCCCCTCTTCGTCGACACTATCAAGCGCGCTAAATGGGATTTGCCGACGTCGACGCAACCAGTCAATCGACGTGTTGCGAGCAATTTTAAATAGCCAGGGCTTGAGCTCTTGGGCCGGATCGTATTTGCCCAAATTCTTCCACACCTTAACCATCACCTCTTGGGCAATATCCGAAGCATCATTTTCATTGCCCACTAACCGGTAGGCAAAACGATAAATCGGCGCGAGGTATTCTTTAACAATATCTTCTATCGAGAGATTGCCCATATGAAGCACTATTGTAATATACAAATAGAAAATGAACAAACGATTAAAAACCGAGAGACCGTGTCTATTTCCCAACAGTCGCGACCTCAACTTGCCTTAATCTAGAGCTCCAATTCGGAAGCAATCCCCTGTAAGGCAGTGAGGCCAATTTGCAAAAATTCTTCGAGCGGAATATTTGCTTTTTCACACTCCAACACAATCTGGCGATCACATTTGGCCGCAAAAGCTTTTTCTTTAAAACGTTTGCCAAGAGATTTCAGCTGGACAGAAGCCAATTTTTTATCAGGCAAAACAAGCGCGGCAGCGATAATAATGCCCGTTAAGGTTTCGCTCGCCGCCAAACAATATTCCACATTAGTTGAACGCTGTTTTTCTTTGAGACTGGGGATCAAATCTAAACCATAGCCGTGGGAGGTAATCGTTTCGATCAAATAATCTGTTCCCCCCGCTTCTTGCAATAATTCGCGGACCTTGACGCAATGTTCGGCCACATTATTTTTCGTTAATTCCCAATCAAGATCGTGGAGCAAACCGATGATCCCCCATTCCTCCTCATCTTCGCCCAAACGCCGGGCCAGCGCGCGCATAAAAACCTCCGTCTCGCGCAAATGAAGTTGGGTGATTTTGTCGGGAATATATTTATTAACCAACGCCCGCGCCTCATCATAACTTATGCCCAATTTATTCATGACTAGATTTTACTTTTAAAATTTATTTGCTTAAATATTTACCGGCGACACTTAGGGCAAACGAGGGCAAGATAATAAAAACGCAGGCTAGGACAAGTCTCATAAAAAACTGGTTCACTGGGGCATTATCGTTCGGTCCGCCAAACAAAACCAATAAAATTCCGACAACTCCAAAAGCAATTGACGAATAAATAAAGATTCTCGTAGCTATTTTTTGCATAGCCTTAGTATACCAATTAAAATGTCCCCGGCAAACCCTGCTTATGTTCGGATTGACTAAAGATCAGCTAGCTCTTTTAGAGCGTTTTTCTTAAACTTCCCGAACTGGCGATCTTTTTTCCTTTTTTCAACATCATTCATCTCATAATACTCGGCTTCTTTTTTAAGATTGAGATAATTGGAATATTTATCTTTATCCACTGTGCCAGATTTCACCGCCCCAACAACTTCGCAACCCGGCTCGTGAGTATGGGTGCAATCAGCATATTGGCATTTTTGAGCCAAGCCGGCGATGTCGTCAAAAAAGGTATCGATCCCTTTG
>Ga0265297_10008072_pt1 | contig 14225 bp, 10 predicted proteins | sample Munlanlwell13791_FD_192502 | JGI IMG/M metagenome (GOLD analysis project Ga0265297, IMG submission 192502) | Leachate microbial communities from a municipal landfill in Southern Ontario, Canada - Leachate well 137-91 | ecosystem: Engineered > Solid waste > Landfill > Unclassified | place... | reverse complement strand
ATTGTAAAATTTAAAAGTATGAAAATTACAAAAAAACAAATTTATTTATGGGTTAAAATCATCATCGTGTCTGTATTGATTGCATTCAGTCTGTTCTTTGGATATCTTTTTTTCAGATTTAATCTCGCCACACTTGTCACTTCCGTGCTTTTTATTTTGATGTGCGGGCTTTTTCTGTGGTTTTTAATCCGGATTATTACATATGCATGCAAAACTTCTGGAGCTGTAAAAGAAAAATGGTATTTTGCCCTGAGTATTTTAATTATACTTTGGCTGGCATTTGAGTTGTTTCTGAGGCTTGCCGGTATTAATAAAAGTTACAGTGAAAAAGTTGGATTATATTACTCCTCCGGCTTTATCGAATATGATATTAATAGCAAAGACCATCAGGGTTTAATGATACATTCTCCTTATCATTCTTATATTGACAAGCGGAAAGAATTTGCCTATGAAATGAAATGCAATTCCGAAGGATTAAGAGACATTGACCACCCTGTAAAAAAAGACAGTAACGAGTTTCGCATCATTTGCCTTGGCAATTCATTTACTGAAGGTATCGGCGCTCCTCAGGATTCAACATGGCCAGGCTTGCTCGGAAAAAGAATAAAACATATTTCCGGTAAAAAAATAACGGTTTTTAATGCAGGCATGTCAGGTTCTGACCCGTTTTTTCATTACGCACTGCTGGAAAAAAGGTTGTTGAAATATCAACCTGACCTTGTACTATTAACTCTGGGTTCTTCCGATTTTGAGTTTTACAGGTTCAGGGGCGGATTTGAACGTTTTACTACCGAAGGTGTGCGTTTTCGTGAAGCTCCCCGATTGGAACCCTTGTATGCCCTGAGTTATATTGTCAGGCTGTTTGTAAATGATGTTTTTAAATACAAAGAACTTTTATCTCCGTCTGAATATAAAGCCGACAGCATCAGGGCAAAAGAGGATACGGAAAATTGTATTTACAGATTTCACGAACTTTCTTTAAAAAAAGGCTTTACATTGATAGTTGTTTTTATTGACGATACGGGCACAGGATATGATTCCATTAAAAGTAAGTTATTGACGGAAAACAAAATCAGGGTTATTGACCTGTTTCAATACACTAAAGAAATTGAAAAAATAACTCCCTTAAACCATCATAAATATTACTGGCCTGTTGACGGGCATTGCAGGTCAACAGGCTATGAAGTCATGGCAAAAGGAGTGCTCTGGAATTTAGAAAAAATGGGAATTATAGATTCTCTTATTTGCAAATAATTCGTTAAAATCCGGCAAAAGTTTTTTGGTTTTTTATGATATAAATCAATGAAAGAATTATTTTAAATAAATAATAGTAACTTTGCTTTTTTAAAATTAAAACATTATAAAAACAATAGAAGCCCCCAGTAAAGGCTGGAAAAAGTTGAATTTAATAAAAGTCTGGCAGTATAGGTATTTGCTGACAAGTTTTACATTCAGGGATATCAAAGTGCAATATGCTCAGACCCGGTTTGGTATTTTATGGAGTTTTGTACAGGCGTCAACAGCCGGACTCATTATTTTTTTCTTTTTTGGATGGTTGTTTCAAGTGGTAATTCCTGAAAGTATTCCATATATTGTTTTTGCATATCCCGGAATGATGGCATGGTATTATTTTTCAACCATAATAAGTCAGGCAGGAACATCATTACAACAATCGCAACATATCATTAAAAAGGTGTATTTCCCAAAACTGATACTTCCTTTATCAAAATCGATGGTGGGACTCATAGAGTTTGCCGTATGGTTTATTTTTTACATTGCTATTTTACTTTTTTACCAGTACCCCCTTTCATACAAAACAGTTTTTTTGCCATTTGGAATTCTTTTAAATATGATTACCGGATTGAGTGTGGCAATATGGCTCAGCGCACTGACGTTTCGCTTTCGTGATTTTTATCATATTATACCTTACTTGATTGGCTTTGGAATTTTTATCACACCTGTTTTTTTCCCATCGGCAATGTTACCTCCCGGATATTCTTTTCTGGTATATGTCAATCCGATGGCAGGGGTAATTGCTTTTATCCGCTGGTGCCTACTTGACACCGCACTGGACATAAAATACCTCTATGGTATTATTCCCATGATATTGTTATTTATTTCAGGTTTATATTATTTTCGCCGGGTTGAAAACCTTATGGCCGATGTTATTTAATGGATTATGGAAGATTTTGCTATTCGGGTAACGGGGTTAAGTAAAAAATACAATCTTCAGAAAAAGGATTATGATTTTGCCATTGTTGACAGGGTCAGGCACATGGTAACAACAAAAAGTAAAAGAAAGGATATTTATCCCGGTGAATTTTATGCATTAAATGATATCAACTTTGAAATAAAAAAAGGAGAATCCATCGGGATCATAGGATACAATGGCGCCGGTAAAAGCACTTTATTAAAGTTACTGAGCGAAGTTGTGGTTCCGACTGAAGGGAAAATAGATATTAACGGCAGTGTGGCTTCTGTTCTTGAAATGGGAATGGGTTTTCATCCTGAATTAACAGGCAAAGAGAATATTTTCCTGAGCGGGACACTGATGGGTATCCCTAAGAGAACTATTGAAAACAGATTTAATGATATTATTGATTTTGCTGAAATTGGCAAGTTCGTTAATACGGCTGTTAAATTTTATTCTAGTGGTATGTTCATGCGCCTTGCTTTTTCGATAGCTGTGAACATCAATGCCGATATTTTATTATTTGATGAGGTATTGGCCGTTGGGGATATAGGGTTTCAGATGAAATGTCAGGATAAAATTCAGGAATTATCTGAAAAAAAGAAAACCATGATTTTAGTTAGTCATAATCTTTCTGATGTGCAGAAATATTGCCAACGTTTTATTTTACTCGAAAAAGGAAGAATTAAAGACCAGGGGAACCAGGAAGTTATTATGCGGTATTTTGAAAACACCCTGATAGAAAAAATTGAAGCGGATAAAGTATTTGAAACGGTTGATAAAGAGTATGAAATAAATGAGATACAAGATAAAACTGAAGCTCAGAACGAAAATGTTGTTATTTTTAAAAACGAGCAGATAAATATTACTGAACAACATAAAAAACTCCCTCCGCCCATTATTAATTGGGAAGACCCGGATGTCGCTCCACATAATAAATATCTTAGAATCATGAAAATATCAGCCAAAGCTTCGGGAAAAAATGTCGGTGACCCAATTAATATTGAAGATACAATAAATTTTGAAGTGGAATTCGAACGATTGGTAGAAAATGCTTATATTGGAATTTCATTAAATTGCCACTACATGAAACAATTACTTTTTATATCGACTCCTGACATGGAAGAGGATCTTAAACAAAACAAAGCAACGGGTTTTTTTCGTTCTACCATAAAAATCAAGCCCGATTTTTTAAATATAGGTATTTTCTCTTTTGGTTTTTATTTTACTACTTATGTGGGAGAATACGCAGCAAATTACATAGAAGTAAGCGATGCTTTTTATATAAAAATTGGGGTATTTATTGACGATCAGGCAACTGAAAAAAAGAAGACATTGTATTCCTCTTTTCAGTGCCCTATCAGGCCACGTTTGGAAAGATATGAGGAGCAAATAAATTGAATAATGAATTTACTTAAATGGATAACATCAGAAACATACAAAAATACATAGCCGAATACAAGTCTATCGATTATTCTTCTATTGCTGAAAAATTCTTTACCAATAATGAAGATATAATAATATGGAAAATTAACTCAGTATGCAATTTTAGATGTAAATATTGCACAGTTCCTTCTGATGTTGACGAAAGAAATTTTGACTTGAATACAATTAAAAAGAACTTTAACAGAGATAATAAAAAATGGCTGATTATTATTACTGGAGGAGAACCTTTTCTAAAAAAAAATTTTATTGAAATTATTAAAACCCTAACAGAAAATCATTACGTTCATATTAATACTAATCTTAGCACTTCCAATGTAGAAGAGTTTGCAAAAAAAATAAGCCCGCAAAATGTATATGGTCTTAATGTCGCCGCTCATGTTCTGGAGCGAGAAAAATATGATAAAGATTTTAAACAGTTTATAAAAAATATTAATTTATTACGAGATAAAGGATTTTCTTTATTTATCTCATATATTTTTCACCCTGAAATGATTGAAAGAATAGAACGGGATTTTGAACTTTTTGAAAAAGGCGGGGTGAATGAGGTTGTGCTGCGGCCATTCATGGGAACTTATAAAAACAAGGTATATCCGAATTCTTATACAGTCCGGGGATTAGAGATCTTGAACAAATATGGAAAACAAGAATATGAGTTAGGAAGCACGGTGGGGATTATTAGCTATAAAGACAATTGGTGTTTAGCAGGCAGAAGATCTTTTATGATTGATGAAAAAGGAATAGCATACAGATGTGAACCTTTATATAAAAATGGAAATACTGATTCCAATGGCAACTTTTTTGATGATAGTTTTATCCCAGATAAAAAAATTAAGAAATGCCCGCTGGAAGCCACCCCATGTCCTTTTCAATGCATCTTTTATTCAAAAAAAACACATAAATCTTTTTTTAGTTTTTTAAGCCACATAATTAAATGATGCTTGTTAATCTATAGTAAATTATTCAATAATCATGAAAAAAAAGCTTTTATTGATTAGCGTTGTTGACCAGGAAAGTTATGTGAAAAAAAATTTTGTGTCACCTGTTACCATTATTAAATTCTGGCAACCGATGGCATTGGGAATTATTGCAGAAATCACACCCGGGGATTGGGATGTGGAAATCATAGATGAAAATTTTGAAGTTTTTCAATATAAGGAGGCCGATCTTGTAGGGATATCTTCATACACTACCAGTATCAACAAAGCATATAGAATTGCACAACAGTATAAAAAAAATAAAATACCAGTAGTGATTGGAGGCATGCATGTCTCTTTTTTTCCCGATGAAGCAGAAAAATATGTGGATACAGTAGCTATTGGGAAAGCTGAAGGACTATGGACAGACATTTTAAATGATTTTAATAATAGCTGTTTAAAAAGAAGGTATTACAGTAATCCCGATGCCCAGGTTTGTTTTAGAGTCAATAGAAAAGTATTAAAAAAATATAACTATTCAATTGGAAACATATTAACATCAATAGGCTGCACCAATAACTGTGATTTTTGCAATATTCCGGCTTTTCAGGACTATAAAGTCCATTACAGGGATCTTGATGACACTGTAAGGGAAATTCAGGAATTAGAACAGGATTACTTTTTATTTGATGATGATAATTTTTTTGGGTCAACCGATAAACAAAGGAAAAGAGCGGTGGAATTGCTGAAAAAAATGATAGACGCAAAAATCAATAAAAAGTGGTGGTGCGTAACTTCTGTTGACATTTCAAAATACCCGGATGTATTATGGCTGGCCCATAAAGCAGGCTGTGTTATTGCTTTTGTTGGCATGGAATCCTTTGACCAGGATGAATTGAAGTCCTTTAATAAACATTCAAATAAAGAGTTTGCCCTCGATAGTTATAAAAGTGTTATTGATGTTTTTCATAAAAATAAAATTGCTGTCATGAGCAGTTTTATTTGCGGGGGAGATCACGAAACTCCAGAATCCATGATGCAAAGGGGGCTGTCGTTAAGGAAAACCAGGATAGATAATTTTATCTTACGCTTTTTAACGCCCTTGCCTAAAACACGCTTATACGAAAGGCTTGAACAACAAGGAAGACTTTTATACACTTCATTTCCCGAGGACTGGATTTATTATAACCTGGCAACCATAACTTACAAATCTGATCATGGTACTACCGATGATTTTTACCGGGCATACCAAAAAACTCATGAATTAATGTTTGCCCCTTATAAGGGATTGATAAAAGATCCTTTCAAGTACAAGTTTTTCCAGACTGTTATTTTAACTAAAAGTATAAGGATAGCTATTGATTCCCACGTTTTTTTATCATTTTGTATTGTTGGCGAATACCAGTCAAAATTCTGGAAAATATTATTTAAGTTCCGCAGACCGAAAACCAAGTTTAACTGGTAAATTAATAATGAGATCAAGGTATCCATATGAAAAAAAGACTGTTGCTTATTAATCCTATTAGTAGTAGAAAGATCAGTAGTTTTAATTTTACGCCTCCTGTTTCTCTGGGTGTAATTGCGGCATTGACCCCACAGGGCTGGGATATAAATATCGTTGATGAAAACATAGAAGCCATTAATGACTATAACTTTGATTTAGTTGGTATTACCACAAGCACAATGTTTATAAACAGGGCCTATGAGCTTGCCACAGTTTTCCGAGAGAGATCGATACCGGTTGTAATGGGTGGCTGTCATGCATCTGCCATGCCTAATGAAGCCTTACAATATTCTGATGCCGTTGTTGTCGGGGATGCGGAAAATGTCTGGCATTCATTGCTTGATGATTTTGAAAACAATAAATTGAAAGGTATTTATTGTAATCATGGGTCTAATTTCGATTTTGTTTCACCGGACATGAGTTTTTTTCGCAATAAATATTTTCTTAATGCAATTGAAACATCCAGGGGGTGCCACAACAATTGTTCTTTTTGTGTTACGAGAAGGTATAGAAAAGATTATAAAAGAAAACCTGTAGATATGGTTATCGACGAACTTAAATGTGCTGAAAGTTCGTTTGTTTTTTTTATTGATAATAATTTTTATGGGAATGATGATGAATATTTAATAGGATTATTTGAAGAAATTATTAAACAAAACATAAAGAAATCTTGGCTGACGGGGGTTTCTGTTGATTTTTTCAAAAATAGAGACCTGATAAAACTAGCATCAAGGAGCGGGATGAAAATGATATTTGTTGGTTTTGAGGTTGATACAAAGATTTCACTTAAAGATATTAATAAGAAAAATGTTTTTGATACTGACGATTTGTTTAATGAATATAAAAAAATCATTAGATCGTGCCACAAGAACAATGTTTTGGTTATCAGTAATTTTATGATAGGCCTCGAAAATGATACAGAAGAAAGGATATTAAAACGGGTTGAGACTTTTAAAAAATTAAATACTGAGATATGCTCGGGAGTAATTTTAACCCCATTTCCTAACACATATATCTATCAAAAACTTATAAAAGAAGATCGTCTTTTATATACCAATTTTCCTAAGGATTGGTCGAAATATCATTATACAAAAAGTCTTTTTAAACATAACAATATTGAAAATAAGAGAATTGAGGAACTGGGAATAATATGCAGGGATTCATTTAACCAAAGCATGATGAGCTTTTTCAAAGCCTTGTTTATTACAAAATCAATAAATGGGATCGTTCTATATTATTATTACTGTACTCATTTTGCCAATTATAAAAACACATTTATTGAAAACCTGCTGAAAGTGTACTATTTTTTTGGGCGTGTTAAACAAAGAGAGAAATCAAATTAATATCATTTTCTAATGCCTGATTCTATAAAAAAGAAAAAAGTTAATGTCATTTCGCCACGCTCAGGTTGTCCTATGAGGACCCTTGACGCATCGAAATTAAGAAATTATTTCAATTTGAATAATTATGAAGTAATTGATACAGTGGAGGGTGCAGATTATACTATTTTTGTTACTTGTGCAGTTACAAAAGCGGCTCTTGAGGATTCACTGAGTGTGATAGATGGAATTAAAAAAATTTCAGGAGAACTGATTGTCATGGGATGTTTGCCGGGCACAAATGAAAAAGAACTTAAAATGATTTTTTCGGGGGAAACAATAATGACCAAAAATATTAATGATATTGATGAATATTTCAGCGATTTCAGAATTAAGTTTCATCAAGTACCCGAAAGTCATTTATACGACCTGGAACTATACAACACATTTGCAGAAATAAATGATATTAAACCGCATTTTAGTCTTTTAAGAAAATATGGTTTTTCAAAATTATTTATCAGGCAAATTATCAGGCAGCAAGACATACAAAGATATATCAGAAAAAACATTGGCTTTAATTATTCAGATAAATGTTACTTGGTAATTTGTTCCGGATGTGTTAACAATTGTGCCTATTGTAATATTAAAAGAGCCATTGGTAAAATAAAAAGTAAGACGATTAAAAGTCTTGTTAAAGAATATTCTACATTATTAGATCACGGATATAGAAATTTTCATTTCATAGCGGAGGATTTATGCTCCTATGGATTTGATATTAACAGTTCCATAGACCAATTGTTGCTGGCCTTATCTGTTGTTGATAAAAAGCATATTGTGCGTTGGTCTTTACATGGATTGAATCCAAAATGGCTGGTCAAAAATCAAGACAAAATAATACCATTTATAAAATCCAAAAAAATAGTGGAAGTAACAGTTGCTGTTGAAAGTGGAAGCGACAGAATTATTGAACTAATGAACAGAAAGTATAAAATAATGGATTTGAAAAACACACTAAAATCATATAGAAAAATAAATCCGGGGTTTAGAATAAATGCTTTGTTTTTTGCAGGCTTCCCAACTGAAACAGATGAAGACTTTAATAAAACATTGGATTTTTTAAAGGAAATGAGGTTTGAAGACGTTACATTAAAAGGGTATTCTGAGCTGGAAACATTGCCCTCGGCAAAAATATTGCCTAAAATAACTGAAGAGACAATTCAAAAAAGGATTTTAATTGCAGAAGCACTTCTGCGGAAATTAAAAACCCCATATATCAGGTGATTATTTGTTTTTTGTAAATGAAGATATTTTAGATGTATAAATAACATGTGTTTTGCAAAAATATAAGTTGTTATTAATACACCCGTTCAACAGAGACCTGTTGAAAGTTGAAAGCAATTCTCTGAAAAGAGGATTAAGTAATTATGCTTTGTTTGAACCGCTTTGCCTGGGTATTCTTGCTGCATTAACAAACGAAAAGTGGAATGTAAAGATTTTGGACGAGTGCATTGAAGAACTAACAGAAACATCTACTTGTGAGTTTTATGACCTGGTCGCGATCACTTCTGATACCTGCACTATCCCGCGGGCAATTGAGATTTCAAAAATGTTCAGAGAAAAAAATATTAAAACTATTATTGGCGGCATTCATGCTTCAGTTAATATTGAAGAATCAAAAAAGTTTTTTAATATAGTTGTTATTGGTGAAGCAGAAATGGTGTGGCGTGAACTGATACATGATTATGAAACCAACTGTCTTAAAGAACTGTATAAAACGGATACGTTTTTTGATTTGAATAATGCTGTTTTACCCAGAAGAGATTTGTTTTCTGACAAATATGTTTTTTCTGTTGTTTATACATCAAGGGGTTGTCCAAGTAATTGCACTTTTTGTGCAGTTACAAAATTTTTCGGGAGAAAACAAAGACACAGACCAATTGAAAGTGTTATTTGTGAACTTAAAGAAATCAAACAAGGCAAAATGGTTTTTTTTAGTGATGATGACATTATTGGAAATTCAAAATCCGGATGGGAGAGAGCAAGGATGTTGTTTAAACAAATTATCGAGAATGATATTAAAATAAACTGGCATGCATTTGCTTCTATTGAAATAGCATATCATGATGATATACTCGAATCTGCGGCTAAAAGTGGATGCCGCTGGCTTTATATTGGCATTGAGTCAATTAATAAGTTGGTGCTTAAAGAAATGAATAAATCAAAAAACATTGTATCTAAAACAGCATCTGTAAATAAGCTTATAAAAAAAATAAATTCATATGGAATAATGGTTTATGGGGGGTTTATTATCGGAAATGATAATGATGATAAAAAAAACATTAGAAAGTTAATACGATTTATTAAATACTCTTTTGTCAATGGTTTTGCATTATTTGTGCTTACCCCATTGCCAGGCACCGATTTATTTCAAAAAATGTTATTTGAAAACAGATTGTTTTACAATAACTATCCCAAAGACTGGACTCGTTATAATCTTTCCGAATTGTCATTTACACCTAAACAGATAATGGCAGATGATTTTAATCAAGAATATAAAAGAGGCCAGTTGTTGCTAAATTCCCGATCAATAAAGTATATAAAGTTTATATTAACCCTATATACTACCAGGTCACTTGATTTAGCAAAAGAAATATATAATTTTTACAAATATAGTGTTAATGTTTAGAAACAAAATTTAAAAAATCTCTGAAATAGGTATAATAGCAATACCTAATCCATATTACTTAGGAATGTGATTTCTTTCTCTTTAAATTTTGCCTGCAATTTATATATTCTTTCTTTCCGGATTTCTTTGGTGATTTTTTCATCCAGTTTTTTAGAACGGGTGTTGTCAAATTCCGAATAACTTGCAATTAGTGAATGATCGATGCGTACTTTATCGAAAAGCTGGCTGGATAAATTAAAATCTTCTTCGGTTTCTGAAGGAAATCCAATAATTATGTGGGTATGGATTTCTATATTCTTGTTTATTTTTTTTATTTGTTTTAAAAAGGCAATAACCTCATCAACATTATAGGGCCGATTCATTAAATCAATAATCCGCTGACTGCCACTTTGCATTGGACAAGCTAAAACAGACAATTTGCCCTTTTTAGCAATATCAAAGAAAAAATCTTTATATTTTAATAACCATTGTGGGTTCATTTCGTCAAATGCCCAGGTAGGGCGGTATCCTTTTTCATGTTTTAACAATTCTCTCATTAGAGAAGGCAGATCGGAACCGTTTTCGGTTCCATAAGCGCCAGTATCATCCCCCATAAAAACAATATTATTAAATCCGTTTTGAAGAGCTGTTTTATAAGTTTTAATAATACTTTCGGCCGGCAAACTCCTTAGCTTTCCGACAGCAATCTTTATATTGCAATAGGAACAGGCGCTATTACAGCCATCACATATTTTTATGGACGCGGTTTTTTTAATTTTTTTGTGTTTAAAAATATTTAAAAAAGACCAGATATTTTCTTTAACAGGAACACAAACTCCGTTTGTGAAATCAACTTTGTCAGTATCAAACCTGTTTCCATAAAGCTGATAAGGTTCATCAATTTCATCATATTTGTACTTAAAGTCAGGGAATAACTCATCAATCTTATTGGTCTGTTTTAAAGGAATTGAATGCCCGTTGAAAACTTCTGAAATTTTATCAGGCATCGTTGCTGGTGTGCAACCCAGTATGATTAATTTGCTTTTTGTTTCTTTATCAAGCCAATTAATAGTTTCAAAAGTATTCCCGACCTGGGAATCTATTCCAGAGCAAGAAATGAATAATGAATAATCTGCACCCAGAGGATCATTGCAGAGTTCATAGCCATTTTTCTTAAAATATGCCGCAATCTTTGATGCATCCAAACTGCGCATCTGGCAACCATTATGAGTTATATAAACAGATCCCATTTTGATAAGTTGTTAATTATGTTAGGCAAAATTACATAAAACCCTGTAACGAAATCCTGATATATATCATTTATCATTGAACAGGCAAACAAGAGCTGTAAAAAATTCAGGAAAAATTTTAATTTTGTATTGCAATAATTTCTTTAAATGCATGATAAATTTATTTATACATGCATTTTTCTGATAACTATTTGTGATGAAAAAGAAACTTTTATTGATAGGTGTTGTGGATCTGGAAAGTTACTCAGGTAGGAAAAATGTTTTACCCATTACAGTTATCAAGTCGTGGCAACCTATACAGTTTGGAATTATAGCGGCTATCACACCCGATGATTGGGAAATAGATATGATAGACGAATATTTTGAACCCTTTTCATTCAGAAAAGCCGACCTTGTAGGCATCTCGGCTTCATCAACCAGTATAAACAGGGCCTACAGGATTGCACAGATTTTTAAAAAAGAAAATATTCCTGTTGTAATTGGAGGAATGCATGCCTCATTTTACCCCGAAGAAGCATCGCAATATGTTGATATAGTAGCCGTGGGAAAAGCCGAAGGTGTATGGCAGAATATTTTAAATGATTTTAATAATAAAGCATTAAAAAAAATATATTACAGCGACCCGGATGTCAAAGTAATTTTTAAACCCAAAAGAGATATTTTTAAAAAATACGGTTATTCTATAGGCAATATTATTTCATCAATTGGGTGCCCCAACAAATGTGATTTCTGTAACAGGCCAATATTTCAGAATTATAAATATCACTTAAGAAATGTTGATGAAATCGTTGATGAAATAAAGGAAATAGAACAACATTATTTTATTTTTAATGACGATAATTTCTTTGGAACTACCGATAAGCACATCGAAAGAACTGTTGAGTTGTTCAATAAAATGATTAAGGCAAAAATTAAAAAGAGATGGCTTTGTCACACCTCTGTTAATATCACAAAATATCCTGAGGTTTTAAAACTTGCAGGGGAAGCCGGATGTGTTTCTGTTTTTGTCGGGCTGGAGTCTTTTGATATTGACGAATTATTGCAATTTTCAAAGCACACCAATAAAAAATATGTTGAAGATGATTATAAAAGCGCCATAAAAGTGTTTCATAAAAATAAAATGCCTGTTTCGGGTGCGTTTATATGCGGCGGCGAAAAAGAAACACTCGAAAGTATTGTGAAAAAGGCTCATGCAATCAGAAATACAAAGCTTGATAATATTGTTTATTCTTTTCTGACTCCATTGCCTAAAACACCGCTTTTTGAAAAATATTTTAAAGAAGGGAAACTTCTATATACAAACTTTCCTGAAGATTGGATATATTATAACTTTTTTAATGTTACATTTAAAACGGAACACGGGAGCCCGGAACAGTTTTTTGATGCATACCTCAAAACGATGGGAATCATTTATGGGCATCATAAAGGATTAATAAAAGACGATAATATTTACAGGTTCTTTCTGGCAATTTTAAATACACGAAGCGTTAAAAATGTTATTGACTTTCATATTTTTCAGTCGTTTTATAATCTTGGCGGTTACAGGTCGGTTTTCTGGAAAATTATGTTCAAGTTAAGAAGGCCAAAAATAACTTTTAACCGATAGGTAATTTAAATTATAATTTCCGAGAAAATTTAATGAGTTAATATCTTAATAGGGAACGGCCCATAAAAACAGAAAAATAACGTTGTTTATTTGTGAGTAAATCAGGGGATAAAAACATAAAACAAAAGAAATAATTTGATGATGTTACCGCCGTCTTTTTTTGTTGATAATCTTGGATGCCACCTGAGGTCGCATGATGCTGAAAAAATCAAAAATCATTTACTCGGTAATAAATTGCGCTATACTGAATTATATGAGGAGGCAAATATCGTAATTGTAACGGGCTGCCTTGCTGATACTGTAAAACTTGATCATTCAAACCGGCAAATAACAAAACATATTGAAAGCGGAAAAAAAATTGTTTTAACCGGATGTATTTCTGAAAACGTAGTTCAGAGCCTTAAGGACCATGTAATGTTTATTCCTCCCCGGCATCTTGAAAAAATAGACAAAATAATTGACGATATTTACATACCGTTTCATGAGGCAGGTGAAAACCACAGAATATTCCCCAGTGAAAGCAGCAGGATTTATTATCAATCCATACAAAAATATACTTATAATCATACTTTTTTCCGCAAGCTTTTCAAGAATTTATATCACAGATTGATTTTTAAAAAAAGCAAACCGGAAAATTTGTTTTTTATAAAAATTGGTACCGGATGTGCTTTCAATTGCAGTTTTTGCAATACAAAATTTTGTTTTGATGGTGTGATAAGCAAGCCTCTTCAGCACATAAAAAATGAATACCGGGAATTGATAAGCATGAAAGCCGGAGAAGTTGTGTTTATTTCTGAAGATATTGGCTCATACGGAGCCGATACAGGCACTAACCTTATTGAGATGCTTGCCAACCTGAATAAGTCAGTGCCTTATAATAAAATCAAATGGCATCTGGACGCACTTAACCCGTACTGGTCCATACAATATCGTGATAAATTAATTGAACTAATCAGAAAAAAAAAAATTAAATCTATTGTTTTTACCATTCAGAGTGGAAGTTCACGAATATTGAACTTAATGAACAGATACAATGATGTTGAAAAAATTGAAAAAAACATTAAAGAGCTAAAAAAAACTTGTCCGGCAATGAAACTTTCCGGTTTTTTTATGGTGGGTTTTCCTTCGGAAACAGAGTATGAGTTTGGCGAAACTTTGGATTTTATTAAAAAAATAAAATTTGATGAGGTATTTATATCGTGTTATTCGGAGTTTGAACACTGTCAGTCGGCAAAAATTTTTCCAAAAGTACCTCAGGAAGAAATTATGAGAAGATATGTTTTTGCAAAACAACATTTGGAGAGGTATAATATTTTTTGTAAAAACTAGT
>Ga0265297_10008071_pt1 | contig 14226 bp, 15 predicted proteins | sample Munlanlwell13791_FD_192502 | JGI IMG/M metagenome (GOLD analysis project Ga0265297, IMG submission 192502) | Leachate microbial communities from a municipal landfill in Southern Ontario, Canada - Leachate well 137-91 | ecosystem: Engineered > Solid waste > Landfill > Unclassified | place... | reverse complement strand
GAGCCAAAAAGACCGCCGCCGCGCTTACGGAGCTCCCGATTGTCTAGACGCAAGCGACAACACATGCTTCGAGCATCATCCGGGCTCATATCTGAGTTAATAAAGTTAGAAAAATATGGGATACCGTATTTGGCGGTCATCTCCCAAACCGGGTCCAAAACGGGATTATCCCAAGCAAAATCTTTAGTAATATTGTAGGTCGGAATAGGGAAAGAAAAAATTCTGCCCTGGGCGTCCCCTTCTAGCATCACCTCCGCGAAGGCACGATTAATCATGTCCATCTCTGGCTGAAAGTCTTTATATTTTTCTTTCTGAACCTGACCTCCGATAATAACATTCTCGTCGGCTAACGAACCGGAAGGAAGTAGATCCATTGTTAGGTTTGTGAATGGGGTCTGAAAGCCAACCCTGGTCGGAATATTCATGCCGTATACGAACTCCTGCATCGCCTGTTTTACCTGTTTGTAATTGAGTTCATCATAACGGACAAAAGGAGCTACCAGGACATCAAAGCTAGAGAAAGCGACCGCTCCGGCCACCTCGCCGGTAACCGTGTACATAAAGTTTACAATTTGGTTAAAAAGAGCTTTGAGGTGTTTCGCCGGGCGCGAGGTTATTTTGCCCGGAACGCCCCCAAAACCGCGGACAATCAAATCTTTTAGGTCCCATCCGGCGCAATACGAAGAAAGTGAGCCTAGGTCGTGGATATGAATGTCTGCACTTTGATGGGCCTCCTTAATCTCGGTGGGATAAAGCTTGTTGAGCCAATAGCGCTCGGTAATTTTTTCGGCTACGTGGTTTCGCAGTCCCTGAAGGCTGTAGGCCATATTGGCGTTCTCACGAACATACCAGGTCTCTTCACCGAGGTATTCGTCCATCAGCTGATCAGAATCAAGCAACTTTACCTTACGAAGGTCCTCGTGTTGCCGACGGTAAACGATATAGGCCTTGGCCGTATCTTCAAAAACCGAATCCATCAGGACATGCTCTACGGTATCTTGAATTTTTTCGACTGTTGGTAAATCATGAGCATTAAATTGTCGATTTAGGATATTTACAACCCTGTCAGTGAGTTTTGTGGCAATCTTTTCGCCGTATTCGCCAGTGGCTTCTCCTGCCTTAGTTAAGGCAATCGCAATTTTCTCTTTCTCGAAGGAGACAATCTTGCCGTCACGTTTTATCACCTTATCAAAAGGCTTGACCTTGAGATATTTCTCGTCAATTTCAAGAGTTTTTTGTTTTACGGTTTTTTGCGACACGATTCCCCCTTATTTATTTAATGCTTCCAATTCCTTCAAAAATTGATTTGGTTCATCGAACTTTTTGTAAACACTGGCAAAGCGCAAATAAGCGACTTGGTCGATATCTTTTAGCTGTCGCATGACGATTTTCCCAATTTGGACGCTTTCGATCTCTTTGTTGTAATTTTCAATGATGGTGCGCTCAATATCGTCAACGATGGCGTCAATGTCCGATTCGTTAAAGGGCCGACTAACCAACGCTTTTTTGACTCCGGATAAGATTTTTTCTCGATGGTAGGGTTCCAAGACACCATCTCTCTTGATGACCATGATTTTCGGCGTCTCTATGCGCTCATAAGTAGTGAACCGGTTGGCACATTTTAAACATTCGCGGCGTCTTCTGACTGCATTGCCGTTTTCTAAATCACGACTTTCGTTAACTTTTAGCTCTTCCGAGCCACATTTGGGGCAAAGCATTTAAGCCTCCGGCTTTAGTTTTGAGTTTCGAGTTTTGAATAAACAATTAAACTCGTTTTACCCTTATATAGTGTACCTATATACTTTATAACACCATATATGTGGTGACAACCCTGAAGTTATCCACAGTCGCTACGCTTGAATTTCGAATTTTCAATTTTCAATTTCCAATGTTGGTGTCTACGACGATAATATTCCGAGACCCGAGCTAACAATTCTCCAATTACTAATAAATACCAATTTACAATTACCAATTAAGGAATTCAAGTATACAAATCTGTTCGTCGTACAGTAAAGCATCAACATGCTAAAATATAGCTATGAATATCAAAAAATCTCTAAATTACTACCTCCACACCCTCTTGGATATGGGCTATGAGCCTAAGAAGATAGACAATTTATCTAAAGACTTTGACGAATATAGTAAAAATGACCTTTATGGACACCTGATCTGGATGTGCCAAGAGGCATTGGGTTTTGAGACCAACGACCCAGAAAAGGCCCATCGCTGGCTTGGCTTTATCCAGGGAGTTCTGTGGGCAGAGAATGAATGCACCATAGACGAAATGCGCGAACATAATCAGGCATAAATATATAAAAAGATGAGCGCACCTGCGCTCATCTTCCATAATTGAAAATTTTAAATTTTAAATTGTAAATTGAAGAAAAGCCGCATTTCTGCGGCTTTTCGCTCTACTCCATTCTTTTTCGTATAAAAGCCGGAATCTCGAGATCATCTAGAGAATCGTCCTTATCAGTCTTATCATTGGTGGAGGTTGAACCTCCACCAAAATGAGTTGTGGTAAATGAATCATCATCATCGTCCTCATCGTCTTCGATGTCTAGAGAAGCACCAAATTTGTGCTCTAAAGGCTCATTTTTGTCTCCAGCAAATCCGGTAGCAATAACGGTAATTCGGATTTCGTTAGAGATGTCAGGATCAATTACAGACCCGAAGATTATGTTGGCATCCGGCGAGGCAGCCTGAGTAATAACCTTTGCGGCCTCATCAATCTCAAACATTCCAAGGTCTGGGCCACCAGTGACATTGAACAGAACGCCCTTAGCCCCATTAATGGAAAGCTCCAATAGAGGTGAGTTAATCGCCTGTTTAGCAGCGTCAATGGCTCGATTTTCGCCACTGCCACGGCCGATACCCATCAAGGCAGAACCGGCGTTGGCCATAATGGTCTTAACGTCGGCAAAGTCAACATTGATCAATCCGTGTACGGTAATGAGGTCGGAGATAGACTGAACACCTTGACGAAGGACATCATCAACAATTGCAAACGCTTCTAGAAGTGAGGTTTTGCGGTCAATAATCTGCAAAAGACGGTCGTTTGGAATGGTAATAAGGGTATCTACCTTATCATGTAGAAGCTCAAGACCTTCATCCGCAACCCGACGACGTCGCTCTCCTTCAAAAGCAAAAGGTTTAGTGACAACAGCCACGGTCAAAGCGCCAATTTCACGGGCAATAGAGGCGACTACAGAGCTTGCAAACGAACCGGTACCACCGCCCTTACCACAAGTGATAAAGACCATGTCAGCGCCCTTTAGAGCCTCTTTAATAAGCTCAGAATCCTCTTCAGCGGCCTTTAAACCTACCTCTGGATCCGCTCCGGCACCAAGACCACGAGTAATATTGCGGCCAATATGAACCTTCTTGGGCGCCTTTGAGTCGTGCAGGGACTGTGCATCTGTGTTTATAGCAATAAATTCAACGCCACGAACACCGGCTTCGATCATCCGGTTTACTGCGTTGACCCCTGAACCCCCAATACCCACAACTTTAATGCGGGCGAACGTCTCCATCTCGGGTTTGATTTCGGCCATTTTTACCTCTCCCGACGCTATCTTTGATATATATAATTAGGAGTGTCGGGATCCCGACTTTGCCTTGCAAACGTCGGGACTTGCCTAATTATTTTTATCTGGTGATACAAAAAAGACATTTGCATCTAAATCCCTCTAATCTATGCCTGATTGTATATATAAATTGTTCGGATGTAAAGGTTTTTATTTCTGGACAAAATATTTGTACAAATTAAGCATAAAACAACAATTATTTTTACAGTTATCCACAAAAAATATTAACTAAAATGTTTAAACATTCATCAATCTTGAACAAAAATAGTATACCCTGGAAGGACACTTAGTTCTTAGTTCTTAGTTCTTAGTTCTTAGTTCTTGAACGGTTACCGTTTAGGAACTAATACTTAATACTTAATACTTAATACTTAATACTTAATACTTAATACTTAGCCTAAACGTACCCTAGGAATACCGTAACCGCGCCAACTACGGCATGTGAGATGGCTACAGCCCAAAAGTTCGGTTTCTTTAGATAGACAAAACCCCAAAACAGACCAGCTGCAAACGTCAACCCCAATACCGAAATATCACGATAGGCATAGTGAGCAAAGGAAAAAATGACTGCTGAAAGCAAAATTTTAAACCAGTCTTTCTTAAAATAGATATTTAGCTCTCTAAACATTAATGAGCGGAACACAAACTCCTGCAGCGGTGCGGACAAAAGGATATAAAACAGGTAGAAAAGGGCACTTTCTTCGAAATATTTCGGCTGTATCAGCCCCGATTTACTAATAACAAACAATGCGATGACAAAAATAAATGTTAATATCCCCTGGTAAAGAAGAGCTGCCCTCAGATTGTCCTTCCTGAACCCCAGTTCCGCCAGTGAAATTGGCTTGGAAATCGCATAAGCGACCATAATTAGAGACATTGTCACCAAGATTGCATGGCTAGCCTCCTTTGGAATTACTCCATAAGCAAGCATCAGAATCGGGAATAAATAGAAAAATATCAAGGAGGCAATAAGCTCCTGGAATTCGAGGCTGTGAGTCCGATTTTTTATGAATTTAAACATTACGGTAGAAAAGATTTAATTATTTTCTTTAAAGTCTTTGTAGCTTTTGATGGTGCGCCCTTCCCGGAACCGCCCCCGAAACCAATGGATTTGTTCTCCTGAAAGTTATAGAGCAAGAGACCGACGGCGACACTCATCGCAGGATCGTAAACTTTGTCAGTGAGGCCAAACAAGTTGTGTGGTTGTCCGATGTGTGCTGGTAGTTTGAGCACCTCTTTTGCCTTTTCTTCGATACCTGGCATCTTAGCTGTACCGCCGGTAATAATGGCCCCTGCCGGTAGTAGCGACTCCCGTTCAATTTCAACTAATTTCTCTCGTACCATTCCAAGGATTTCCTCTACCCTAGGCTCTATTATTTCCGCTACTTGGCGCTGGGTAACAGTCGCCTCTTCCTTGATATCAATCTCCGAAAGATCAATCTTGGTATTCTCGGAAACTCCTTTTCTGTAGGCATGCCCATGCCTCAATTTAACCTTCTCTGCGATGTCGATAGAGGTCCGTAGGCCGATAGCTATATCATTTGTGATGTAGGACCCGCCTATTGGTAAAACGTGCGTGTAAAGGACCTCACCGTCTTCAAAAACGACGATTCCGGTAGTTGCGGCCCCAATATCGACAACTACGCAACCAAGGTCTTTCTGGCGCTTTTGAGCTACAGCTTCAGCAGACGCCAAAGGAGAGGGAACCATATCTTCGACAATTATCCCCGCCTGCGCCAAGACCTGGTGCAAATTTTTCCGAGGCTGGATGCCTGCCGTAACGATGTGTGTTTCTACCTCTAGTCTAATCCCGCTCATTCCAATTGGGTCTTTAATACCTTCCTGGTCATCAACCTTAAAGACTCTCGGGAAAACCGAGATGACATCCTTGTTTGCTGGCATCTGGATCGCTTGGGAAGCTTCCTCGGCCCGGCAAACATCATCAAAAGTGATCTCCTTGTCGGCCCGTCCAACAGCTACCACCCCGGGTGAGTTTATGGAAGAGATGCTACCGCCATTTATATTCACCGTCGCCTGGCCGATATCTACTCCCGCCATTCTCTCGGCGCCCTCTACGGCCTCCGAGATACCAGAGACGGTCTCCTCAATCTCAACCACCGCGCCCTTCTTGAGCCCGGTCATGTGAGAAGTGCCTACACCAATAACCGAAAGGTGTTCCTCACCCTCGCGTTTGGCGACTACAGCGGTAATCTTTGATGAACCGACGTCCAGGCCGATGTAAATTTCTTCTTTTTGTGACATGTTTATTAATGAAAAGAGATCGGTGACAAGAGATAAGGGTTACCCCCTTTCTCACTTATCGCTTCTCGCTTATTCCTTGTCTGTGATTATAGTAAATTGGTATACAGAATGGAAGAAGAACTTCCATTAATTCTAAATTTTAAGTTTTAAATTTTAAATAAAAGAGGCGGGCTTTGGTTCGGATTTCTCCTACCTTAGCCCGCCCTGACACAAAACACCAAATACTTCTGCCCCGGATTCCTCCTATTCGCGTTTCCAGATGCGCACGGTGTCGCCCTCTACGCGCCGTACCTCTACCACCTGATAGATCTTAACGGGGTACCGCTGCCCCTCCGTCACAAAGGTGCCATCTTCCTTTGCTAGTGCAGAGATCTTAACGTGATCTCCTACTGCGATTTCCTCCGGCCATTCACCGTTGATGTCAGCGATGAATGGATACATGTTGCCACTAGTGCTTACTTGAACTTGATCGTCCTCTAACAGCGCCACTACCGTGCCCCGTATGTTAGCGTCCTCCGCCCCCCATACAGGGAACATAAGGACTACGACTACGAGAGTGAGGAACAGGTCAAGAAGCCTGGCGCCGCCACCGCTACCGTTGTCGCTCAATGCCGAGACAAGGAAGACCATGGCGAAAATCACCAAGATCAAGACCCCTATCACCGACACCCATACCGGTTGTATTCCAAACATCTCCATCTCAGCACATCTCCCCTCGGCGTTGGATTATTGGTGTATATTAAGGTTCGTCCCGGACAAGCATCCAGGGCATTATAGTATAAATTTATTGTTCAGTCAACATAGTAACCAGATAGCAGTGACTAGATGTACGTTTTTATGTTGTTGGGTTTTTCAGTTATTTAGTTAAAACTTCATACCCGTCATCCGTCACTAACACCGTGTGCTCGGCATGAGCACACAGGGCTCCGGTGTGAGATGAGTAGGTCCAGCCGTCGTCAGAAAGGACAACATCGATGCTGCCATCGGCCGTGAACATAGGCTCGATTGCGATTGTCATACCGGTTTTGAGCACCGGACCAGTACCGGGTGTGCCATAGTTTGGGACATGGGGATCTTCATGAACTTCAGTTCCGATGCCATGGCCAACGAGCATTCGAATAACTCCGTAGCCGTGTTTTTCTGCAATCTCTTGAATTCGGGCCGAAACATCACCGAGATGAACGCCGTCCTTGACTATGTCTATTCCTGAGTACAAAGATTGTTCAGTAATTTTAATTAGATCTTTGGCTAATTTATTATCAACGTCCCCGCATACAAAGCTAACAGCGCTATCTGTATGATATCCCTGATGCTTTACCCCCATATCCAAACTGACCAAGTCCCCTGCTTTTAAGGTATCGTCCGTGGGTAAACCGTGAACCACTTCTTCATTCACCGAAATACACACCGTGGCGGGATATCCGCCATAATCTTTGAAGGAAGGCTCAACTTTATACTCTAAACACAGGTCGTTAGCCAACTTATCTAAATCTGACTTCTTTGTTTCAGGCACAGCCGCTTCTTTTAGAGTATTCAAAATATCAGCAAGGATTTCCCCGCCTTGCCGCATCTTCTCTTGTTCTTCGGCTGATTTGATGGTAATCATGTGATTATGAGTTGAATGGTTTATTGGTTTATTGGTGTAATTGGTCTATTGGTAATTGAGCTAGAATAGCTCCCTCACCCCTTCGCGAACTTTCTCGATTGAGGAACGTCCATCTACTTCGTGAAGAAGGTTGCGCTCCTTGTAGTACTCAATGACCGGTTCCGTAGTTTTATGAAAGATTTCCAGACGGTTTTTGACTGCCTTTGGAGTGTCGTCATTCCGAAGTGTAAGCGCCCCACCACAATCCGGACACGTTTTATGGTCATCACTGGTGAATTTACCACACTTGGAGCAAACTCGACGTTTTTGAATCCTGATCGCCAAATCCTCGTCTGGCACCTTAAGATAAAGAACTTTGTCGACCTTACGATTGTTTTCGGCTAAAATTTTATCTAATTTTTCAGCCTGTTCCAGGGTGCGGGGGTAGCCGTCTAGTAACACTGGCTGTTCATCCGGCAAAAGGGCAAAAACCGAGATTATTTCGTCATCCACAACATCATCCGAAACTAAATCGCCCCTTTGTAGTAAATCATGAAGCTCGTCGTCATGAGTCGCCCGAAGTCGTATTAGCTCACCGCTAGAGACAATCTGAAAACCCAAAGCCTCAACCAGAAACTCAGCTTGGGTGTCTTTCCCGGATCCGGGAGCCCCAAGCAGAATTATAGTATCTGCTGTTGGTTTAATTTCAATTTCATTCATAATACGCTATTCCTGGCTAATTACTAATTAATACTAATCTACGAATCCTTTTCCTTTTGACCTTACGAACCTTACGAACTTTCTAACATTATAAACTTATAACTTAATCATCTCTCTATCTTAATGCCAAGCTTGGCTAAAATAGTTTTCTCTATCTTTTCCATTTTATCACGTTCACTCGGCTTTGTGTGGTCAAAACCGGCCAAATGCAACATCCCGTGTACTAAATACAATAGTTCTAGATCAGAGACCTCGGTTTTTAGCTCTTTGGCCTCTCCCTCTACGAAAGATTCACAAATAACGATGTCGCCGTTCTTGCTGTGGTCCTCATTATTAAAGGAGAGTACGTTTGTAGGTTCATCCTTGCCTCGATATTGCTTATTAAGGCCTCGGATACAATTCTCACAGGCGAATTTAATTCCCACCTCAAACTCTTCTGCTAAAAAAGAAAAAACTTCGGTTGCGACCCGAAGAATAGTTTTTTTATCTAAATATTGAGAGGGCTTAACAATGGTTATCGCCAAATTAAGCTCCCATCTCCTCACGAACGATGCGTTGGACCAAAGCCCCGTCTGCCTTGCCCTTAAGTTGGCCCATTACCATGCCCATTGTCCGACCGAAGTCTTGGCCTTCATTTATGCTAATAATTTTCTTTATTTCGGCTCTCACCTCATCCTCGCCCATCTTTTCCGGTAAGAAACCTTCGATGACTTTAAGCTCGGACTCTTCGTGTAAGGCCAAATCCTCACGATTACCAGCCCGATACTGTTCTATGGAATCACGGCGCTGCTTGGCTTCCTTCTCTAATACTCGGATAACATCAGCTTCTTCAAGCTCGGAGCGTTTTTCAATTTCAGCATTCTTCAAGGCACTTTTAAGAAGGCGATAAAGGCCAGTGGCCTGTTCGTCCTTTGCAATCATCGCCTCTTTTAGAAGGCTATCAATCTGCTCAATAATAGTCATCTTAGAGACCCTTCATAAGCATTGATTTGTTTTTGGCTTTTTTGCGCGCTTCCTTACGGATCGCAGTCATTCTTTGTTCGGTTTTAGAGGGTTCTTTTTCAAGATATCTCTTTTTACGATAAGAAGTGAGCTTGCCGCTCTGCTGCACCCGTCTGTTAAAACGTCGCATCAGACTTTCGAATGATTCGCTGCCTTTTCTACTGACTCCCTGCAAGTAAAAATCACCTCCTCGGTGTTGTATTTTAGTTATTCGATCGCCAAATCGCTAAGCTATATTAGCACGTTTTACTTAAAATCTCAACATCTTCAGAGTACAAGCACTTATGCTCGGCTCAAGATATCGCTGGCGACCCTCTGAAGCTCTTCGGTCGTGGCTTGAGGGCCTAAATTCGTACTTAGATGACCCTCGCCGCCTTTATAGCAAGGATAAAGCTTAAAATGGGCATGGTCTACCCCAAGACCCTCTGCTACCATGATTACCCTATCCACACCGAGCCCAACCTTGATTAATTTTGCCACTTTTTGGCTTGCCTCCGTAAACCTACTGGCGACTTCCGCTGGGAGCTCGGAAAAATCTGAGCCATAATGCTTCTTAGATATAATGAGAGTGACGCCCCTTCGATTGGGATTTATATCAAGGATTGCAAGAAAATTTTCATCCTCCCATATCTTAATAGACGGGATCTCGCCAGCCACAATTTTGCAAAAGATACAATCCATATGGCCATTATAAATGGCCAATTTTTAATTTACAATTTTAAATTTGAATTCAAATCTTAATTTTAAATTTTCAAACCCTAAACCAAACAATCAGTTCGAAAAGAGAGTGAATGAGTTTGCGAACATTTGAAAAGAACACTTGGGTTTATCCCCGAACAAAGCGAGTCGTGTTTTTTCAAATTTGAGCAAACGAGATGAGTGATACTTTGAGAAGCTGCTTTGTTGGGCGGCTTTATGCACCCCATCAATCAGCAGATTGATGGGGACCCCACGCTCCACTGGAGTTTATCCGCCTCTGGCGGACCAAGACGAAAGTGGAAAAGGAACTTTTTCCGTAAAAAGAGTAAAGAAATTTTGTAATATATTCGAGATAGCAAGGTAGAAAGGGTTGCTAAAAAAGCCTTGACATTATCCCCTTCCCGTGCTATACTTTTGCGCGTCTCTGGGAATCGGGTAGGTTTTCAGGGGCTTACGGGCAGACCAGTCATATAAACTAAAAAGGTCTGCAAACCGAATCTAAGAAATTAGACAGCCCCGACTAAAGTCGGGACTTGCGGTCTCTAGCGAGATCTTCGGAAGGGTGGAAAGGTAGGTGCTTCGCCTAAATGCGTAGCAAACTAATTGCAGCTGTACTAGTTATTTCTACAGTTGTGAGACCTTCAGCCGTTGTGGCTGAACCGACCTATAAGGTCAACGCTGATGCCCAGAACGATACTAAGGTCGTCGAGGTCATCAAAACAACTCTCGAAAATGATTCAATCCTGACTAAGGACGAAATCGCCGAGAAACAGATCCAAGAGTACATTAAAAAATTAGAAGCTGAGAAGTTAGCAACTGAAGCGAAGGCTAAGGCCGACGCTGTTGTTGCCGCTCCTAAGGTTATCGCCTCTAACGTCCAGATACCTGACGCTAACGCCTGTGTAATCGCTATGAAACAGGTTTTCCCACAAAATTTGTGGAAAATCGGTTATGCCATTATGAAGGCTGAGTCAGGTGCTAGACCAAACGCTATTGGTGGTCCTAATCGAAACGGAACTTACGACTACGGTTGTTGGCAAATTAACAACACTCCGAGAGCCCTAGATCCGTTAGCCGGTGCCAAGATTGCCCTATATAAGTACAACCACTCCGGTTGGTACCCATGGACAGTCTATAAGACCGGTGCCTATCTCAGATACTTCTAAATCAAAAGCAAAAGCAAAAGACACCCATCACGGGTGTCTTTTGCGTATATGGATATTGATTGTTCGGCCTAAGGGGATGATAATTAAGGTAATAACATTAACGCCCGCTATCCTTCACTTCAAGGCGGAGAACGGGTCTCAAGCTCGACAAAGAATATGTTTCGAGCTTTCGGGAGGTTAACTTGGCTAAGAAAAAGATTACTGATAATTCTGTGCTGGGAATGATTTATACGTTCATTTTGGCACTCATCATCGCGGTATTTGTCGGCATAACGATTAATACATTTTATCCAGGCCCAGAATATCCCAATCAAGAGATGACAGAGATGAAAGAAGAGCCAACCGCTGAAGAAGAAAAGGCGATGGCTGAAAAAAATAGAGTGATAGAAGAAGAGTACCGGGAAAAGAACGAAGATTGGTCACAAAATGTTAGTATTATTGTCATTAGCGCTGCGACAGTCTTTGTGGCTCTAGGCCTTTTCCTGGCCGGCAAGATGCCCGTATTACCAAATGGTGTCCTTATGGGTGGTCTCTTTACAATTTTTTACGGCGTAGGCATGGCCATGTCTAGCGGTAGTCGTTACGTAATTTTTGGAGTAGTAACTGCTTCCTTGGTGATTATCGTCGCAGCCGGATATCTTAAGTTCGTTCATAACGAGGATAAGGGGTAGAAAATTAATTTGAAATTCGAAATTTGGAATTTGAATTGAAATTTTAATATTTAATTTTTAAAACTAGCTAAGAAACTCTAAATCCTAAACAAATCAGAAACTCGAAATTCGAAAATCAATCGTAATTCCTAATTCATAACTCGTAATTAAAAACAGAGCTTCATATATTGAAGCTCTGTTTTATTATGGTTACTTTTTCAGTCTTTCGACTCTTTTTTTGAGTTCGTTAACTATTTTTGATTGCGGATAGATTTCCTGAACCCCAGAATGCATATCTTTCAAAATTACAGTGTCAGAGAAAGCTTCCTTTTGGCCGATAATTAGAGCATATGGAACCTTCAGACGATTCGCCTTTTTGAGCTGGGATGACATCGAAACTTCATCCAGTGAGCCCTCCGCCCCAACTCCGGCATTTTGAAGTTCATAGATGAGCTTAAAGCATTTCTTTTTGGCTTCTGCGCCAAGCTGAATCACGAAAGCGTCCACGCTAAATTCCTCGGCAGTTTCAACTCCCGCCTCTTTCATGGCAGCAACGATTCTGTCAGCGCCCAAACCGAAACCGATTCCGGCAATTTTCTTACCACCCAAGAGTTCAGTTAGCCCGTCGTAACGTCCGCCACCACCCAAGGCGAGGGAGCCGCCTTCTTTTTCGCTCCAGATCTCAAAAACTGTTTGAATATAATAATCGAGCCCCCGCACTAAGCGTGGATTTATTTCATATAGAATGTCTATTTCGTCCAAATATTCCAAGATGGACTTTAGGTGGCTATGACAACTATTACAGAGACTATTTATCATTTGAGGAGCATCCTCCGTAACCGCGATGCAGCCCTTTTCCTTGCAGTCCAGAACTCTTAGGGGGTTTGTCTTAAGTCTCCTCTTGCAATCTGCACAAAGCTTTTTCTCGTTATCTTTCAAAAAGCGAACCAGTGTACGTCGATACTGCGGACGACAAGAAGGACAACCAATCGAATTTATCTGCAGGGAAACGTTTTCTAGGCCAGCGCTCTTAATCGCTCGTAGCGCTAAGGCGATAATGGTAACGTCCATCAACGGCGATTTGTCTCCAAAAACCTCAACTCCATACTGCCAGTGCTCACGATATCTACCGGCCTGTGGCCGATCGTAACGGAACATGGGCATCTGATAATAAAGCTTTACCGGCTGTGGCCAAGAGGTCATGCCGTTTTCTAGATAAGCTCTGGCAACTGAAGCTGTGCCCTCAGGCCGAAGCGCTAATTTGGCGTCCGACTTGCTGTTAAAAACATACATCTCTTTTTCAATAATATCGGTGGCCTTGCCGACTGTTCGCTCGAATAAACCAGCCGATTCCACCGTCGGAGTGTAAACCTTTTTGAACCCAGATTGTTCTGCGGCCATCTCAAATGCCTTCGAAAAGTATTTAAAATATTTTTGCTCTTCCGGCAAAATATCCCGCATCCCCCGTGCTTTTTGAATAATTTTGTTACTCAATTTTCTAGGCCCTTCAATTTTCAATTACTTCAATATACCAATTTACAATTTCCAACAAAAATCCCCGTCTGATGCTAATTCTAGTAGCCCCCGCTAGATAAATCAATAGGGATTTCTAGAATTTATAATTTGAAATTTATAATTTTTATTCAAGCTTTAATATTCTAATTTTTAAATTAATATTTCAATTCAAATTTCAAATTTCTAATTTCAAATTAATGCTAAGTTCTCTTAACCTCAGTCACCGTCTCCACCTTCTGCAAGGCCCGGATCAGTTCAGCTGCCTCAGCTATGTCAGCGGTAATTAGTTTAAGGTGGATTTTGGACAATGATCCTCCCTTTATGTGCGTATTATTAATTTTTTCAATGTTTGCTCCAAATTTCGAGATAACTTCCGTGACATCACGAAGAAGGCCAACTCGGTTCTCGGCTATGATTTCTAGTTCTATCGAAACACCCTCACTCAGCCAGGGGTTGTAGTTATAAAGGCGCTCCGGCTCCAGACTAGAAATATTGTGGCAGCCCCTTCTATGTACCGTCAGACCCCGCCCCCTGGTGACATAGCAAATAACCGCATCTGAACGCTTAGGATTGCAGCAAGGGGCTAGATTGATCTTCATGCCCTTAAAATTATCCCCAGGAGCCTTCCTAGCGGCCTTCTCGGCCCCTTTTGGCTCCTCGTGGATATATGAGCGCCCTAGGATAATTTTTACGGCTTGGCGCTTGGTAGTAAGTCCCTCTCCAACGGAAGCGTACAGATCCTCGATGGTCTTAAAAGAGGTCTCAGATAAGGCGCTTCGAATGTCAGCTTCCTTCAATCCCGAAACATTAATCCCGAGCAAATCAAGCTCTTCGGCCACAATATCTCTACCTGCCTCAATATTCTTGACCTCATCTAGCTTTCTTAGATATGAGCGTATATGCTGCCTAGCCTTGCTAGTTTTGACAAATTCCAGCCAACCTCTTTTGGGTAAATTCTCCTTGCCGGTAATAACCTCCACCACATCACGGGTACGTAAGGCGGTATCCAAGGAGGCGATGCGCCCGTTTACCTTCGCCCA
>Ga0265297_10008070_pt1 | contig 14226 bp, 22 predicted proteins | sample Munlanlwell13791_FD_192502 | JGI IMG/M metagenome (GOLD analysis project Ga0265297, IMG submission 192502) | Leachate microbial communities from a municipal landfill in Southern Ontario, Canada - Leachate well 137-91 | ecosystem: Engineered > Solid waste > Landfill > Unclassified | place... | reverse complement strand
CGCGGGCGTTGACGAGATAAGCGCGGGGCCGGTGAAGGTAGATTTTGACGATGCTCCTTGATCTATTCAATACGTGCGTAACAAAACAGGGCTATGTCCAAACACGGTGGAAGGTTGACTGGAAAATAGTCGATGGCAAAATGTATTTTCGGCAATCATGCGAGGGACTAGACTGGATTCGCAACGTTCTCGCGGTATTCCCTATCCCTGCACGGCTCGCGGGGAAGTGGGTCTTGATGCCTCTTGGTGCATGGCTTACATGGATTGAGGTGAGAAAGATCGCGCTAACGGCCAACGTCATCGAGTTCATCGGATACTCTCAAGGGGCATGGCCTGCTGCCTATGCAAGCGCGGAGACCGGGAAACTAGCCAATGTGTTCGGCTGCCCCAACCTCATTCTAGGCGATGTCACGTTATTCGATCATGTCACGTTCCATCAAACGCCTTGCGACATTGTAACCAAACTCCCCGCATGGGCGAAGAAAGGGCGCAACGTAATGCGATTATGTATGCCCGCGACTAAACCAATTGATATGAGTGACACGGAATGGCTGACCGGCCACACTCTCGCCGAGTATCGGCAAAGGATGAAATAGTGAATGACAAGAGACGAGTTATATACTGTCTTGGTATTGGGCTTAGTTATCTTATGCTTGTTGGTTGCGCTAGCACCAAGCCCGTAGTTTCGGGCGACTTGATCGAGACACAAACCGCGCTAGTTCAGGCGGTTGATACCGTAGTCAATACCGGCACTCAAGTTTCCGACCAGGCTACCATCATAGCCGACAAATACAAAGACGATGAGCTAGTACAGGCACACAAGGAAACAACCGAACGATTAGTCAAGGAATTGAATGAACTTCGAATCGCTAACGACGCCGCGATCAAGGAAGCTGCCAACCTTGCAAGCCTCTCGGGTAAACTACAAGGCGAGTTATACAAAGAACGGATAAACCACGCTAAAACGCGAGGCCAGCGAAACGCGCTCGTCATCGCGCTGGCCGGGGTGGTTGCTTTTGTCCTAACGTGGGCGGCGCACCGTGTAAACCCGTGCCCAATGACCCCAATGATAAACCAGCTTATCCCGACTGGCAAAATAAATACGCGGTAACCATGTCCAAAACCACACGCCTCGCTTGTATTTTTTGTAAAGGTCTATTTTGCCCACTGTAATCTCCTTCGCCGCTGACGCGGCGCGTGTCCGCGTAACTTGTTACGCGGCTAAAGCGTCCATCCAACATAGATTACGCCGTTCCGCATAATCTCCTAATCCTCCGGTCTCGCCTTATTATACCCCGACAAAAACAAGTCAGCACGGTCACATCGCTGATCTGTATCCCTCTTGAAAGATTTTCGCCTTGCCACGTGAAGAACACTCTCCTTCTGCCAGTTTCATAAAAATCACGTGGCGAGAACCGGACTTCACCTCTCTCACCACGCTGCGAACTTCTCTCCTCAGTTCGTCATCGTTGAGTGTTTCAAGCATGTCCTTGTACGCTGCTATTTCTTCTTTGCCGATCACATGTCGCTCCTGTTGTTTGTTGATTGCTGATAGCTTGAGCATGCCGGTGATGGTGGCCGTCGTCAAAATGATCGTTAGCGCCAACATCGCCAACAGCGGCATTTCATGTCTCCTCATCAATCACCTCTTGAAAAATAACATTTTTGCAGTCAGAGCGAGTCAACGGAGAGCACCACGGCAACTTTGCGCAAAGTTGGTCGTCGTCAAACCCTGCGCAAAGCTCACATTTTCCACTTTCGACAACTAATAATCGTTCATCGCCAATGAAGAAAACATCACCAACGGAAACTTCTTTCACCCCAGTCCTCCTTGTTCATCTCTGCATCAACCGCTTTTTGAATCTCTTCATCGCTAGGAAAAATCTTTCTGGCATCCGCTGGCGCTCTTTTTGCCTGGTCAGCGCGCTTCACGCGGCAAGATGAATCTCTCCGGCAAGTAGCCCACTGAACGCACTGCTCACTGCACACGTCAGGTTGATACCAAGTCTTCTTCACAACCACCTCCAAAGCCGAATCAAATGTCATTAAGAATGCTGGCTGCTAGCTCCTCTTTTGCCTGAAGAGCGAGCGCGATGCGTTCGTCAATCGTGTCGCGCGCGACGAGATCGACGTAACGCACGGAGTGCTTGGTGCCGATGCGGTGGGCGCGGTCCTCGGACTGCTTGCGCTCCTCCAGCGAGAACGATGAGCTGTAATAAATAACCGTTTCAGCCGCCGTCAGCGTGAGGCCGGTGCCGGCAGCAGCCGGGTTCCCGAGGAAGATTCTCGCCTCTCCTTTTTGGAATGCGTCAACGGCGTGCTCACGGTATACCGCGCTCGTGCCGCCATGGTAAGAGACAACTCCCAACTCGCGCAGCTCCTCCTCGATGATGCGCAGCTCCTCGCGGAAGCTGGCCCAAATGATGATCTGGCCGGGAGAATCTTCCACGACCTCCTTGAGCGCGGCGATGCGCGGTTGAGCATTGCGCAGTTCGACTGGCACTCCATCGACTAGTATGAAGCCGGAAGTGATCTGACGCAGCTTGTTGATGACGGTCAACGCGCTGAAGGCGTCAAGCTCGCCGTCGTCGCGTTCCCAGTGGCGCTCCTTCTTCACCACGTCGTAAGCGGCACGCTGTTCGCTTTCCAGCTCGAAGAAAACGGTCTGATAAATTTTCTCCGGCAGATCAAGGCACTCTTCCTTCGTGACGCGGAACATGTGAGGTGCCATCAGCGCGCGCAGCTTTTCAATGTTGCGGAATTGCGGCATGCCTGACCGGTCACGCGCGATGACTTGAGGTGTGCCGCGAGCGCCGGTGCGCCGGATGATGTCCTGCACGAGCGGGGATCCTGGCGGCAACAGCACGGCGTATTCCGCGACGAACGCGCGGTAACTCGTCGTCCCCAGCAGTCCTTGTTTCAGGAAGTCAAACTGGCTGAACAAGTCGAGCGGGGAGTTGCTCACCATGGTGCCGCTGGCGATGCGGCGGCTGGTGGCGAGCCGCCCGAGTTCGATGATCCGCTTGGTGCGCAGCGCGGAAGGGTTTTTGATGCGCTGACTTTCATCGACGATGATAATGGTGCGGAACTTAGTGACGAACGCCTTGGCGTGCTCGAATCCGCCCTTCGTGTTGACCGCGTCCACGTTCATCGCGTGAACAATCAGCTGCCCGGATGCCGTGGCGGTCAGTTGCTTTTGAATCGGGCGCATGTGCTTTTGGGAAGCGCCTGAGAGCCAGAATGTTGCGTTGATCGGAGCGGAGGCGTGGCGAGGCAGCTCACGCAGCACCCAGTTGGTGTGAACGCCTTTCGGCGCGATGACGAGCACCGCGTCAATGAAGCCGCGCTCAAACTGATATTCTGCGTCCGCTATCAGCATCCAAGTCTTCCCCGTACCCTGCTCCGCTCCGAGCGCGAAGTATTCCGGATGCCCAGCGAGGAGCGCACATCCTTGAAGTTGGTGCGCCATCGGTTTTGTTTTCATCTGTTTTCCATTTCACCTTTATGCATTGCGAATCTCCCAAATAACTCCTTGCCAGTCTGCTGCCAAGGAAACTTCTCGCAGCGATGCACGGCTCATCGCATTTATGATCGGTGAACATTGCCCGGGGATCAAGAACAACTCTCCCTCGCTGTCGCGGATTAACACAAACACCTTGCGCCCGCGCGCGCATGCGATGCGGATCCAGTTCTTTTGCGAAGTGCGCAACCCCTCGCTCTCTCCGAGGAGCGGCGTGCTCTCTCGCTTGGGGCGCGTTGGCGCCTTGAGCTCGATCCAGCAGCCTGTTCCGTCGCTATAAACGTCAGGCATTCCGTCACCAACAAGGTTCTCCACGCGCTGCAGCCCAAGTTCCGGCGGCGCGTGCTTCTTCAAGCAATCCCACAACCGTTGCTCTTTTTGCCTCATAGGAACATCTCCTCATTCGTCAAGCATTTTATTTTCGTCGCGCTCATCATCGAAAACTGTTTCAGCCACTTGCCGCGCACGAGGAACCAATCCTTTTTCGGCACGGCGCGGTCAGCCATCTTGACGCCCAACGATTGCCACATGAAAGGTTTTATTCTCAGCACGATTGGCTTGCTGATGGAATCGTCCACGACAAAAGCGTCAAGGAACAGCGTTTGCCCGCTCTTGAGGAATCCGCGCTTATTCGCGCGCACCGCTTCATTTTCGTCGCGGCGGGCCTGACGGATGAGTTGGCAGATGACGACGGCGTCCTCAAAGTCTTCCAGATCGGCGAACTCCTTGACGCGCCCGGCAATGTTGAACCGATCAGGGTGTTCGTAAAGCTCTCCCCAAAGCGCATGTGCCGGGCGCAAGCATTGGTGCTTCACGACACACTTACTCAAGTTGGCCAAATCCTTTTCCGTCAGAGTGCCAGCGTCTCGCTTTTGTTGATAATAAACCGACTTGGCAGGCCCTACCCCGACAAGATTCTTGAATCCTCCGAGCAGCATGCCGTCGCGCACAGTCCAGTCAATTCCAGAGCGCTCAAGGTCGAACGGAATGAACGTGACGCCTTCCTTTTCCAGCTCACGAAGGATCTCAACAGTCTGCTCGTCGTCCTTGGCATTGCGGAGGCAAGCGGCTGCATACTCCAGCGGGTGATATCGCTTCATGAATGCGCACCAATAGCTGACGACGGAATAAGAAACGGTGTGGCTCTTGTTCATCCCCCAAGCGCCAAAGTTGACGATTTCATTCCAAATCGCTTTGGCCGTTTCTGAATCAATGCCATGTTTGGCGGCTCCTGCGGCAAACTTTTCTCCGTGGCGATCGAAGAACTCTTTGCCTTTGCGGCCGGACATGGCCTTGCGGATGACAGAGGTGTCCTCCCAAGAAAAGTCTCCGAGCTCCTTGACGATGCGCATGACTTGCTCCTGGTAAAGAACAACGCCACGTGTGTCCTCAAGGTATTTGCGCATGCTCTCGTGCTTGTAAGTGGTTTCCTCTCGCCCGGCATTGCGATTGATGTATGTGTTTGCAGCGCCTCCACCCAACGGCCCGGGACGAGCGAGCGCGGTGATGTGGTCAATCTGCTGAAACTCTTTGACTGGAATCTGAATGGAAACACGCCGCTGGGCCGCGCCTTCAAATTGGAACACGCCAGAGAACTTCGCTTCGTTGAAGATGCGGAACACTTCCGGATCGTTCAGCGGGAGGTCGTAAAGCTCTTGCGCAGTGATGCAATCGGCATCCTCGATAACGCCAAGAGTGCGCAGCCCCAGCACATCCATCTTGAGCAAGTTGAGGTATTCGGCGTCCTTTTTGTCAATCTGCGCGACGCCATCACGCACCGTGCAATATTCCACGACAGGTTCGTTGGCAACGATGAACCCGGCAGCGTGAACGCCAGTGTGACTGGCCGTTTCCTCAAGTTCCGTCATCAAAACTGCTTCTGGGAATCTGGCAAGGAAGTCCTGCCCCGGTTGCGTCGTGTTGAGCGTGTCCTCAAGGCCCTTGCCGTAGCGAGAGTCTCCGGAGCTATATTCAATCAGCACGTTGATGACAGAGAACGTCGCGCCATCAGGCAGCCCGAGCTTTTTGCCAACGTGCGCCATGACTGAGCGAGGCTTGAGCCGGTTGATTGAGCCGATGCGCGCGGTGTTCTCGGCGCCATACTTTTCTGCTAGGTACTTGAAAACGCCTTCACGCTTTTCGTCGTTGAAGTCGCTGTCAATATCAGGCAAGTCAGCGCGATTGATGTCGATGAATCGTTCGAAGATCAAGTTGAAAACGAGAGGATCGATTTCCGTAATGCGCAGCAAGAAGCAAACGAGCGACCCGGCTGAACTTCCGCGCCCCGGCCCGACGAGCATGTGCTGCTTGGCCCACGCGATCATGTCGGCGACTACGAGGAAGTAACTGTCGAATGCTTTTTCCTTGATCATCGCCAGTTCACGATTGAGTCGCGCTTCGTATTCCTGAGTCCACTCTTTGATGTGTCCGCGTGAAAGACGATACTCCTTGCCGGCAGCGACGAGCGCCGGGAGATCCCCTTCAACAGAGATGATCGGTGCCTTACGCATGCGGCACCCCTTCAACTTTGCGGCAAGCTCACACGTCGTCAAAGCCGCGTCAGCGAAGATGTGATCTGGCACATACCACATTGCCGCACGTAGTTCGTCGACGGTGAGGATGTGCTGCGGGGTCATCTTCTGCGTTTCAATCCACGCGAGGAATCGTTCACGATCGGCGAGCGCTGGGTAATCGTTGTCGCTCGTGATGACAACTGGCTTGCCAGTTTTTTCAGCGAGCGCCAGTGCCTCACGAGTCCTGATGCGCGAGCGCGGATTGATGTCGACGTAATCGAACGCGGCTGGATCAGTTAATGCCGCGCCCGCGAACACGACAACCCCAGCCTTGCGCTCGGCGAGTTCATGTTCCGTTTCCGGTGGATTACTCGCGAATCGGTAAAATGCTGGCAACGATTCTGCCAGCACCCAATAAGTCGCCTTGCGCCCGGTGACAGCGTTCGTCATCTTGAACTCAGCACCGTAAATCGGCTCCTTGCCCGCCTTGAGCATTGCCTTTTCCCAAGAGACGTGACCCCAAGTTCCTGACGTGTCGACGATCGCCGCGCAATCACAGCCGATCGCGTCCAGCGCCGCGACGACGCGATCAACGGAGCCGAACGCAGAGCGGAACGAAAACTCTGTGCGAACGCGTAGTTGCGGAAAACTCATCTCAGCACTCCTGCTTTCACACACACATCACGGTGCATCCTGACGACCTCGCAAATCTCAAGCGCCTCATTCACCTCTGCGCGCATTCCGCTTGGCGAATCGAACGTTCCAAGAAACGCTTTATCTTTCTTCAATTTCGCTATTTTGGCGTCAAGTTCTATTTTGGACATGCGCAGCGCATTGTCCACGACGATCGCGCACCTCATGTCCCCTTTGTACAATGCCTTTTTCACATCAGCACTCCTGCTTTCACGCACACATCACGCAGCGCGCGCACGTCGTCGATGGCACGGTGCGTTTGCGCCAGCGGCGTGCCCATATAAAACTCGTAAAGCTCGGTGAGCTTTGGGCGACGTCCCCACATCTCCGCGTGCTCCTGCACGGTGCAAAGGTTGACTCGCGGCCAAGGCCAGCCGTCGAGCTTTCCGCAACGTGCCAGGTCAAAGCGCATGAGCGAAGAGTCGAACGGGAGGTTATGCGCAATGAGTTGATCGGCGCGCGAAAACATCGGACGAAGCTCCTCAACTATCTCGTCGAAGAACTTTGCCCCGACGAGATCATCAGGCGTGATGCCAGTGATTTTCGTGATCTCGGGAGGGAGTTGAATGCCGGGGTTAATCAGAAAGTTCAGCGCCGCGAGTTCCGTGCCTTCCTCGTCGACGAGCATGCCGCCCCATTCGATTATGCGCGGCTGGAGTTCCGGCTTGGCATTCGGATGGCACGGGAGGCCCGTAGTTTCCACGTCGAAAATTAAAGAGATCAATCTCCGTCTCCTTGTTGGTTGTCAAGGTGATCCGGAGAATTTCCGGACCGCCTTGAAGTTCTACGCGATGTCCTTGCGCACGATGAACTTCACGTCGATTCCGAGGATTCCGTGTGTGTCAAAGATCACGTAATGGTATTCGCGCTTGCCAGCGATGACGGGATTGGTGTGGCTGCTGGTGTGGACTTCCTGCGCGATCTTGATCTTGCGAGCGGAGAAAAAATCCTTCCATTCAGAAAGCTCTTCCTCGCTGCAATGCATTCCGATGTGACTTGCGCGGCTGGGAGTTGCGCCAGCGCGATGTTCCATCCAATTCTCGCCAGCTGTGTAGTGAAGTACTTCCAATTCACGCGCTTCCTTGAGCGCGGTATAATTGAACGAAAGATCGGCTTCGTTTTCGCATCCGTGACGGCCAAACACGTCACCGGCGGCAACGACGTGATCCTCAGCCCACTCTGGGTGCCCCATTGCGGCGAGCAGTTCTTTGGCAGCCGCTGGGTCAGCGGGATAAAAAGCAAGTTGCTCGATGTTGAACTTAAGCATTGTCATAATCTCCTGTGTTCAGCTCCAGCTGGAGCTGTTTGATCTGCTCGCGTATGCGAGCTTTGCGTTGGTTTTCTTTCAGCGCGCAGCAGACAACGACTCTTGCGACTCCACTCTTCGTATTGACACGTTGGCATGACTCAAGCTCCGTAAGGGATGTCGCACCCGGCGAGGAACTTGTGGCGGCGCTTGTCGCTGAGGAGGAACGCGATGAACTCCGCGACTGCGTCCGGAGGAGTTTCCTCGCCCGTCAGCAGTGCGGAAAGCTGGTATTTTTGCGCTTGCTCCTGAGTCCAGCCGCGAGTCCTGGTAACTTGCTCGTCGATGTAACGGCTCATCCCCGTTCCAGCCAGCTTGTTCGGGGAAACGGAGAACACGGTAACGTCCGGAGAAAGTTCCCGGGCGAGCTGCTTGGTGAGAATGAGCGCCGCGCCCTTGCTCGCGTTGTATGCCGCCGAGCAGCGCATCGGGTTGTGCGCGGCGTTGCTGACGATGTTAACGACGGTGCCCTTGCTCGCGCGGAGCAGTTGTTCGCACGCTTGGGTCATTTTGAAAATGCCCTTCACGTTGACGTTCATGACCGCGTCCCAGTCAGTCTCCTTGACGTCACGAAGCCAATCCTGGCTATTGATTCCGGCGCAGTTGATCAGTGCGTCTAGCTGCACCGGGAGCGCCTCCTTGTCCGGCTCGGTCACGTCGAATCCGTCGACGATGTCCCAACAAAGCACATCCCAGCCGCCATCGAGCGTTAACGCCTCGGAGATTGCTTTGCCCAGCCCGCTCTTCGCGCCCGTCACGAGCGCGACTTTGACGCCTTCCCTCATTCCTGTCCTCCCTCGACGGATGAAATGGCTGCGTCGATTTTGTCGCAAATTGAGGAAAGGTCGTCCACAGCTTCATCAACGGAACATTCCGCTGATTCTAACTCCGACGCATTGGATTCCGCCGTCGACCCCTTGTCGCCGTTGCGGAATGATTCGGGCATGTTGTCCAAATATTCCTGTTCCTCGTCCTTGCACTCTTCGACAATAGACTTTGCCTGTTCGAGCAGTTCCATCGCTTCTCCAAGTCTTTTCCGTCGTTCCTTGTTCACTTGTTCCTCCTCAAGTCGCTTTCGATCATCGCGGCATAAACTGCCGCATCGTGCACAGAATCCTGATGAGTGAGTCCACTCGTCGCGAAGCGGGTGAGCTTGACCACCAGCAACTCAAAAAGATGCCAACGGTCTGATGTCACCAGTTCGCTCGGCACCCCTGTGGGCCACAACGCACGGATGACCGGAGCGACGCGCAAGTAGTTGTCACGGTAAACGGCATTGCGCTCGGCGAATGTTGTGCCCATTTCAGCGAGGATGTCAGAGGCGTCAACGGGCAACTTCAGCACTTGAGCGTCGATTCCCAAAGCGCGCATCGCGCTCACAACGTCATCACGGTCGTCGTAGAAGGCGCGCACCCGGCGCGCACCTCCAAGTGTCTTGACGACGGCAGTTTTCAGCGCGACTGATCCGCGATGGTCGTCGTTCTTGCGCATGATGAGGTCGAAGTCTGGAACGGCCAGGAACGGGAACGCGCGCAATATCCACTGACACGTGTGCTGGGCCCATTTTTCCGGTCGCGCAGTCAGGAACACGAGCCGACAATCTTTCACGTGAAAGGCTCGCTCAACCATCTCGCGGTTGGCGACCGGATCGTTGATCATGTCCGAGTGGTATGAGTCGTATCCGCTCGTGAGGAGCGGGCGGCGGCGGCGATCGTCGGCGATGCAACCGTCGAGGTCAAAAATTATATAATCCATCACGCCTTCCTCAGCAAGTCAATCGCCTTGGCGACCTGCCAGCCGGGGCCTGAGCCAACGGTGAGTCCGATTTCCTGAACGGCGCGCTCAAGGATCTCGATCGCGAGTTGTTCACGCGGCACGAAGAACGGTTCTGCCCAAGGCCACACCTCTAGCAGTTGCCTTTTCATATCACGAATTATTTCGTGATATTCATCCTGCGTGCGCAACGATTCACGAGCGCGTACAACATCCACGAATGCGCGAAAGTTGTATGCAGCGCACATAGACGATTCTGTATTGATTGGCAAAATCGCGCGCGCGTCTTGACGTTTGGCTCCATGCTCTATCAAGATGTTGTAGCTTTCCTTTGCTGAGGCAGCGCAGTCATTGAATAACGACTGCATGTACGTGTCTTCATCGGGGAACGGATTGACAATGCCAAGAGCAGAGCCGTCAACAACGCGCTGACTTTGCATCGCGTAAGCTGCTGACCTTGTGCGTGTGATCTGTTGCGCGCAAGCCCTTGAAACGCCGGTGATCTCGAACTCGACGTTCACGAACTCCCAAGAAGATGGAATTGTCTCGCTCATCGCTTGCAACGCTGACATTTTCTGCGCGGCGCTCAACTTGGCGATTGCGGCCAATCGCTCGCGCGCTGTCCCCTCCGAAAGTTCTAGTCGCGTGTCCTTGGTTAGCAGCAAGATGTGTGCTGCGTGCCACTTTTCGTCCGCTCGTCCAGCTCCTGTGAATTCAAACAACTCTACTTTAGCCATTCAGTTCTCCTCTCGTTATATCTTTCTGCCGTGCTGGGCCTTGCCCAGCGCAATACGAAGTCGCAAAATCTCTTTGCGCAGCACGCGGAGATCGTCGGCAGAACCATACCCATCCGTGTGATGCTCGTTGTCGCGCTCCATATTCTCTGCACGCTTCATGACGTGCGCAACTTCCTCTATACGTTCACAACGTTCACATTCAGTCAATAATACATCCTCCTCTCGTAATCGCTGGCGGTTATGAGCCGCTTGATCACGAGTGAGTCCTTGACCACGTCATCGAGCAAGACATTGCGCCAAGTTGCGTAACGCCCGAGCGAATAAACACCAAACGTCGTGGTCAATCGCATAATGAGCGCCTTGCGCGTCCCCTCATCGATTGGCACGACCTTTCCGAACTGCTGCACGTCTGGCTTGTCGCCTTCCACAGCGACTGCGGACGTGCTGTGAATGGAGAAGGCGTCATAAACGTCAAGCAGCCAATCGTCGTTGTCGTCAATCGATTCCGTGAACTCACAGATGAGCAAGTCGCCGGTGATGCTCGCACGATAAAGAGAGTGCCTGTTCGTCGGGAAATAAACAGTTTGGTGAACGTCGGCGTCAACAATTCGGTATCGGCGCACGTATATCGGCGCTGAATTGAAAACTGGTTGCTCGCTGATTCCGACGGCGCTGAGTGTTGCCGGCATCGGAGCCGTCGTGATGAAAGGTTCGGAGAGCGTGGCATCAATTGGTGAGACGGCGCAACCCCAGTGAATGCGTTGGCCCAACCCAGTCACCAACCGCTCGTAAAAATCCTCTGGCGCGATCCACCGTTGCGCGGGCGCCAAATTCCAAACAGAACGCTCTGCGAGCCGCCCGATCACCTTGCGCGAATACATGTTCGCGTTCGCGATGTTCGGTTCCTGCCAGCCACCGTCCAACCAAATGCCTTTGTGCACGGTGACTGGTCGGAACTCAATGCCAGTCGCGTCTGCGACAGCCGTTGAACGAAAGCGCAACAACGCCTTGTGCGGATTGTCGCGCCGTTCCGGGCCGCGCTCGTAAATGTCATGACGAGGCAGCAAATGCGCGGCGATGAGCCCGGCCATTCCAGCTCCTGCAATCACGGTTCACCTCGCTTTGCCGTTGTCCACGGCAAACCAACCAGAATGAACCAACGCCTTGACAGTTGCCGACATGTCAAATCCAAACTTTTTGTTTATGGATTCAATCGTTGCCACGCCACCTTCGTCAAGAACGAATTGCACAACGGCCCGCCTGTCAGATTCGACCTGCAGCTTTGAATTTCCGTCAGGAGCCAAACGCACCTTGACGTCGCCTTGATAAACTTTCGGTCTACCCATCAAACTCTCCTTGAGTTGCCCCGACAGTTGCAATTGTCGGGGCAACTTATTTTAATCTAACTGCCCTAGCAGTGAAATTATAGCGAGGGGATCTCTCGCCAGGCGTGCGACCGCTTGGTTGACGTTTGCCATGGCGGTGAATCCGCAATAACAAAGGAATGCCACGTCGTCTCCGGAAAGATTTTCTCGACTGATGAAATTGGCGAATTGATCAACCTTGTTGACGTCTTTTGAACCGCATGCCATTGCGGCTTTTGCCGCAGTGCTTTGATACGTGAGAAGAAAATCCGCACGGTCCTTGCTGATGCCAAAGGCGTCTGAAGCCACGTTATCCTTTGATTGGATGTTGGGATTATCACAGTCGAACGTTAACGTTAATTGCTTGATCATGTCAACCTCTCTCGTTGGTGATTGACCACTTGCACCCGTAGGCTTCTGCCTTGCGAGAGCGCTTGAGCTCCTTGCGGAACTTGATGTGCTCATTGAGTGGAAGGTCAAGCTCTATGAATGCCTGGCGCACGGAGACGTACCAAACGCCATTGACCAACACGTGATCGCGGATGGCACGCGCTGCGGCAACAGCGGGATTCATCCAAGTCTCAGCGACGGCAGCCGATCGATCGGCGACCTCGCTGGATGAATGCTTGACTGCGATTTTTTCCGGCTTGGCGGCTGTCTTTTTCACTCCCTCAGCGAGGAGCGCGAGCACGCGGCGCTCAGCCGTTTTGCGGTCGGCAAACTTCTTGATCTGGTTTTGAGGCTCGACATGAGCGTTGTACCACTCGACGAGTTCTGCGGTAGTGGTGATGGCCACGAGTCCGACGCGATCAGCGACCGGCGCGTTTTCAAGTTTCTTCATCATTAGTTCTCCTTTGCCTTATCGGCATATGACGCGAGGAGGAGTTGAACCTCCAACGGAACCTATGCTACAGCCCCTTTCGGAGCGACCGCCTCACCGTATAGCGGGTCTCAAGACTTCAGGCCTTGCGCATTTTCACGACGGTCGTACGCATCCGTCGTGCTGTCTACCAGTTCCAGCATCGCGCCGAGATCCCCGTTTCTGACGCATCGGGGAGTTGCGCTTGGCTTAATCCGTCAACGACGGCGCTCGGTCAACAGGAAGTTAATAATTTATTATTCTACCTTTCGCTTCAAAAGTCAACCCATTTTGAAGCGAAATACATAAATTTCCAATCAGAAAGTCACAGCGCCAAACTCGGTGTTTTCCGCAATCCAGACGCGCGCGTCCTTGAGGTTGTCAATCGTGACAATCTTGTCGCCAGCGGAAAGCTCAAAAACGCAAGCGCCTCCAATGGAGAGCTCAAGTCGGAGCGCGATGTCCTTGACTTGGCGTAGCGCGTTGGCGACCTGTTCATTAGGAAGGTCGTCATATACGACAAGGAGCGCGCGGATGTACAGCTAAATGTCACGGGATCGGCCGCGGATGGTTTTGTCGTTTTTCCCCTATCGGCTCACCTACGGGGGCAATTCGACAAAATCGAATACAGGCTCCCAGGGAAGCCGGCGAGGTACGCGCGTGGGGTAAGCAAAACGCAATCTGCCGCTATGTAACGGCCGTGGTGAGCGCGAATGCGTACAGGGCAACAAGGGCGACCGCGGCGACGATAAGGGCGACCGCGGCGACGATAAAGGCGGCCGCCCATACTTTGTCCGGCACCGCGTCGAGTAAGCTCGGCTTTTCGTATCTCGGGTGCCTCATAGCGCGCACCTCATGACAGCCCCCAGGTATTCGGCATGGGCCGCGTTGAGTAGCTCCTTATCGTGGGCCTCGATCATGTCAGCCCCGCGCTGGCGGGCTCGCTCGAGCATTCCAACCCTCTGATCGTCCGTTCCGTATCCGCACTCGAAAAGGTCGAGCGCTATCGCCTCGGCGAGCATTTTCGCCGCTTCTAGGTTTGTCTTCATCTTCATCCCTCCCCGGCGAAATGCCGGATCTCCCACGTCACTATGTCCGCGAGAAGCGCAAGCACCTTCCCGCGGTTGTTCCCGATATTCAGGGCGTCATTGCAGGCCATGTTCCGGCAAACAATCCCGATGTTGAGCGGGTGATCGATTACCAGGCTTCCGTATCGATAGTCATCGATACCCCGTGCCCCGGATTTTCAGGGGCGATTTTTTTTTGCCACGTCTTTCCTTCCTTTGCCGGGGTTTGCCGCCCGGCGCGGCTGGTTTTTAGTATTTCGATTCGCGAAGTGTTACATAGTCGTATGAGCCGACGGCCCCGCGCTCAAGCCCCTTGTCGCTCGTTCCGGGAACGGTTTCAAGCATCTTCATAGCCTCGGCGCGGGTGATCCGCTTTGCGGAAAAATCCCAGTTT